>Ga0068863_100003082_pt1 | contig 16469 bp, 11 predicted proteins | sample KBSSwiS62_FD_66596 | JGI IMG/M metagenome (GOLD analysis project Ga0068863, IMG submission 66596) | Switchgrass rhizosphere microbial communities from Kellogg Biological Station, Michigan, USA - KBS Switchgrass S6-2 | ecosystem: Host-associated > Plants > Roots > Rhizosphere > Soil ...
CCGCCGCTTGTAGGAGTAGCGATCGAGCAACGCCACCGCCTGAATCCTCAGCGACAGCAGATTGGGGTGGTCCGCGAGATTCGATAGCTTAAAGTCCAGATCCTGTATCTGGTGCGCTTGGGCGGCTGCAGCCGCAGCAGCGAGATCCCCGTTCCAGCCCGCTGCGGCCAGCAGATCGGCGATGAGTCGCTGCCGCCCGGCGAATTCGTCGCCGCAGGCCAGCGCAATTTGGAAGCCTTCGTTCCACCGACCCATCTGCGCCAGGGTTTGAATCGCTCGATGCGTCGGCCCACTGGAAAGGAACCATGGATCGTCCGCCGCTACGATCTCCCTCCCTGTTCGTGCGTCGCCACGGAACGCCAGCTCGACGAGCAGCGGCGAGAGATCCATGCGTGGGGACAGTCGGCGGCCCGCAGCGACTGCCTCATCGAACGGGAGAACATGGAGCGCCGCCGCTACAGACGCGACCACCGCAGGAGTGATGCGCCACGACGGCTTCGCTGCGAGGACGTCCAGTGCGCGTCGGGCCGCGTCCGGGTCCACTGGCGTGCTGAGAGCGCCAGCGAAGACTTGCTCGCTGCCCTCGGTCGTCCGTGGTGAATGGAGGCTACGCAACCGCGCGACTGCATCTCGTGCGCCCCTGTGCTCCAGGATCCACTCGACCCGTTCGACGATGTCGTCGATAAAGGGAGACTCGCGGTCGACAGCGGCGAGCGTCGCCGCTGTTACGTCGCGAAGGAGAAGGCGCTGCAGGAGCAGATCTCTTCCGAAGGTGCTTCCGCTGGCGACGACCACGGCATCGTCTGTACGGCGCGAGTCGGCGAGGCGATCGATCAGACACGCGCGAACGTCGTCGGAGATGCGCGCCGGGGCGACACGCAGTGCGTCGTCGAGCCGCGCCGCATCGACCAGTCGCAGCGTCAGACGGTCCGCCAGCGAGGCGAGCACCTCTGGAGCATTGTCAGCCATCCGCAATGCATCATCGAGCCGGTCGGCATCAATGGCGGCCTCAACACTCGCCGCGATAATGTCGGCCTTCATCGCCATTGGCGCGGCGGCCGCCATCGCAAGGGCAGCCTCGGCGTATCCCCGCGTGACGAGTGCCGATGCGACTGATTTGCGCACCTTCACCGTCGCGCGATCGCCGATGCCGTCGAGTACGGCGATCACGAATTCGGGCGTATCGCGTGCGGCAACTGCCGCATCGAGCACGAGCTCAACGCGCCAGTCCTCTATGTGTGAGATCGCACTCACCACCTGCGTGACGTCGCCCCGCGCGGCCAGGTGTTTCGCGAAGTCGAACCAAGGAAACGACCCGGGCGTCCGATCGTCCTGGGAGAGTGGGAGCAGTTCCGCGGTCCGTCCCTCGCGCAGCAGCCGCCACGCGCGAAGCGTCACGATCCTGCCGGTGGCGTCAATGCCGGCCCGTTTCGCCAGGCGTGTCGTCACAGCGACGTCGTCACAGTCCGCGGCCGCTGTCAGCGCGGTGTCGAGGATGGCCGGCGCGTCCGCTTCAGGAAATTTCGAGAGCGTCGACTCCAGCGCTGCGTCCGAATCTGCCGCCGCATCCCCGACCAGCGCGGCCGCTCCCGCAATTTGCCAGCCGCTTGGCAAGGTAGAGATCAAGTGGGTGCTGACTGCGACATCGACAGCACGAAATGCGCGGGCGACCCGCACTCGCAGCTGCGGATCGTCGCCGGCATCAACCAGGCGATACGCCGTCCCCCGGTCGCCTTGCGCCAGTGCCGCATCCACAACGAGCTGCACTAGCCCGGCGCGCTCAAACCCTCGCGCAACGGCCAGAATCGCTTCCGCGACGTCGAGGCGCCCCGCAGCGAGCGCTCGCTCCGTTATGCGCACACTCTCGCGCGATTCGGCAAGGACTGGCACGAGCGGCATGACATCGTCGAACCTGCCCAGCGCCGCCAACGCAGACGCCCGCAAGGCGGCGAACTTCGTCGACTGGGCCGCCGTTGAACCAACGTTCCGCAGTACCCGCTCGGCAGCGGCGGCATCGGTGTCGAGCAGAGCCGCCGCAATTTCGACAGCGGCATCCGCGGTCGCCTCGGGGCTGTTTGCGACCGTCAGATAGGACAGCGCGGCATCAACGTTGCCGAGTCGAGCCATCGTCGCCAGCAGTTGAGCTGGCACGGCCTGCGCACGCGAGCGCACCGCCGCCAGCACACCGGTTGCGCGAATCTGATCGACGAGCGCAGCCGGATGCACTGCGACCGCAGCCTCCGCCGCGAGTGCAACATCGCGAGCGAAGGACGTGTGGTCTACTTTTGCGTTCATCCATTCGCGCGAAACGAGCGAGAGAAGGCGGGTGCGCATACCCTCGTCCGCGCGGAGGGCAAACAGGTGAGCGGCGATGTTTTGGCGCGCGTACTGGTCCCCACGCGTCAGGTCGGTCGTCCCGGATCGCTCGACCGCGCCAAGCCACGTATCGACGATGCGACGATGGCTGGCCTGTGCGTCACAGACGTATTCGTCCGCCTTGGCAGGGTCGAGCAGGAAGTCGATGAACGAGCGGTGATAGATCGACCAGGTGCGGAGGCCGTCGCGATCGCCTTTGTCGAGCAACTGCGTTAAGTCCAGGATGACCCTGGTGGTCTCGGTCGCATCGACGCCGCTATAAGCACTCAGTTCCGCGTCGGTCATCGCCTCCTCCGCGACGACCAGCGTGCCGAGCACAAGAGCGTGCTTTTCGAACCAGCGTCGTCGGTCGTTCCGAGCCAGCCGCTGGATAAAGTCGAAGTACAAGGGGGACAGCTCACTCGGCATCGCGGCGAGCGTCCCAGCGGTGATCGCGTCGGATAATGAAGCGAGCATGGACATCGCGAACACGGCCCAGAGGAAGTTCCCGTCCGCTTTGGTCGCGAGCCGATCGCCCAGCGTTGCAACTGAGAAGCCCGCGGCGAGCTTGCCGGCCAGCCGCGACGTCCGGCCGGCAACATAGCGCCGAACATCCTCACGGCTGCGTTCGCGCTCCTCGCCACTGCCGAGGGCGATGCTCACGATTGCGGGATCCCGCTCCTGGAGCGCACGGATGATTGGCTGCTCGGGACGCGACGTCACCAGGAACCGGACCCGCGACGGCCAGTGATCAACCTGTGCGATGAGGTCGAAGATCGTCTCGCCCGCCGCCAGCCGCGCTTCATCGAGAGCGTCGATCAAAATGACGACGTCGCGATCGAAGCCCTCGTCGTACAACTTGTCCAACGGCGCCCGGACGTCCCAGGTGAAGGCGCTCTGCGGTGATCTCGCCTGCACCATTAACTGGACGCCGGTCACCTGTCCGCCCTGCTCCACATGCTCGATGTGCAGTTGCGGCGCTGCGATGATCGTGCGGTCCACGCGCTGCGAATCCGTGAGCGCCTTTTTGAAGCCCGGCAGAGACTCGGTCAATTGCTTCGACACCGAGCGTGAGAAGGCGAGCGGATCGATCCATCCCGCGTCTTTCGACGAGCAGAAGTGATGCGCTGTGATTGACCCGATTGGAACCGGCGGAGCCTGACGGGCCACTTCGCCCCGCGATGCGAGAACCACCTGTGCGGCAACCGCTGTTTTCCCCGCGCCGGGCTCAGCGATCAGATGCAGGTAGCGGGAGCTCGGGTGCGCCAGCCATGCTCCGATCCGCTCCAGCAGCCACGGGCGCGGGCTGTAGTCGGCTGTGCGCTCGCGAAGATAGCGGTCGAAGTTCACGCGCACTCAGGGACGTTCCCGTGGATCAAACGGTCTCGATCTTTGCTCCGGTCACTTTGCCCTTCACAGTGCCGGCGTCGACGGTACCGGTAAACGTGCCATGGCTCGCGCGGGCGTCGACACCGATTGCTTCACCACCGGCCTCAACGACATCAGCGTCGACGTGGCCGCGCGCTGACAACTCCGGTGCGTGGATGCCGTAGGCCTCGACAACCAGGCGCTGGAGGGCATCCGCATGCACCAGCATTTCACGGTCGGTGAGCGCAATCGGATCGGCACCACTCGCGTACAAGGCGAGGCTGCGGAGCTCCGCACGCATGGCGTCAAGCGAGCGGCCGACGGCTGCGAAGTCGACGGTCCGCTGGTCGGGCAGCCCGAGCGCCGCCGGTGCTGCGCCGCTGACAGTCGCGGCATTCTTCTCATTCTTGTTCTGGTAGCGGTCGAGAATCTTGCCCGCTTCCGACCACAGGAACTTGATCCCTTCCTTCAAGAACTCCACACCGAGTGAACCCGCAAGAACGCTGATCGGTTCCATCGTTCTCCTCCAAATGTTCAGTGCCGTGGATTTCCGCCGAGAGCCTATCACGCCGATGAGGGACCAAGCGCGTTGTGTACCACTCTCGAAGCGCGACATGTGCTACGCGGCTGGGCGGTAGTAGTAAGTATCTTGCCGACTCGCTGGCCCGCGAGTGGCGCCCGTCGGCCGTTGCGCAGCAGCGCGTTCGATCAGCTCGTTCGCGAGTCCCAGATTTCGCTGGCGCTGGTATACGCAACGCACGAGACGCGCCGGGTGTGGCCTCGGCGTTGTATGCCTTGCGGGCTCGATTTAACAGAAATAGACGGGGAAGCCGCCAGATTTCGGTTCGATTGCAAAATGATCGTGTCTCGCCGTGGAGCGCTTTTCGCGACCCGATTGCGCGCGAAATTAAGGCATAGCGAAGCGCGAATCAGGGACGCTACACGGTAGGCGGGAGGCGCTTCTCGAGACGTTCGAGCGTCGACAGGATGTCGGCGAGAGTCGTGTCCGTCTTGTTCTTGGACAAAACGGTTATGCCACCCTTGGAGTCGAGGATGACGGATCGACCTCCGCCAGTGAGTGAACGCCTTTACTCTCGACGATAGACGTGAGTTCGGACCTGCGGATCTTCTCTCGAATCAACTCTCTTTGGTTCAGTTGGCCATGCGCGACGAGTACTCTCGGCGGCCCGAATAAAAGTCGGTCGACCCACGGGAATCGATAAGCGAGCCGGGACATAAGGACATTCAGACAGAATAGGAGCACGATTCCCATCAAAGCACCGAGGGGAGCATCCTCCGCACGAACCAGTGCGGGCGCAACCAAGATCGCACCCAACGTGACGTCGCGATTTTCCGGCTCGGGCATCCTACGGCCCAATAGACGAGCAACAACTAGCAACAGGAAATATGTGCTCGCGAGCCGAGTCGCAAGCCGCGCGAGGTCAGTTAGCGATGGCGCGCCGAATATATCCATGACTTCTGCCTCCCGATTGATTGACATGCCAACATCACGTCGTCGATGTGGCGGTGGGCCCGTCATTTAACCATGCGGCACGTATTGTCTTCACTGCGCGAACACGATGGTGTCACGTTGCTTGCCCGGAGAACCTCGCCAGGGGCACGGGGCGATCGCCGGACTTCACCGTCAGACCGCGAGGGACCTCCCACACCTTGGGATGATCGAGAGACAACTTAACGTTCAGCCTGGGGAACTCGTGCTGCGGAGCAAAGACTGCGATTCAGAATTTCGCTTTTCGTGCGGTGAGCGCGAGTTCTTCGAGTCGAAGTTGTGGCCGGAGCCGAGTCGCTGTCGTGACTGCCGAACCTGTCGGCGGCGATTCGTGAGGAGCGAACGTCATGACGCGAGCACACTGGCATCGTCGGTCTGACCCTCGGGTATCCGTCGCAAACCTGGCGACACTGGCAATGTGCGCATTCAAGGGCTAATCTCGGTGCGCTTCTTCGCCGGAGAGTTTTCGCCAGAAACGGCTTGAGAGGTGGAACGATGCTCCGCACGAACGCTGACGATGTGGCCGCAACTGGCCTCATCATCATATTGCTCCTAGCCCCCCTCGCCGCACTCTTGTCGGCCTTCGTTTTGGGAAGTTACCGCCGGGCTGTTCTCCGGGCCATGCTGCAAAGCGCCGATGGGAGCGTAGCGCCGTCTCCACCACTTCAGACGTCGGTCGACGGGCCGCGCTTTGAAGTGCTCAAGCGTGCTCCCTTGAAGCTTTCGGCGGAGGCAGAGTCGCTCTATCGGCGCGTGCGTCGTAGTCCGCGGCGCGCCGCAGCGGCGTACGCGCTCGCCGGGCTGAGCTATGCAATGGTCGCCGCGTTGGTGTTTATGCTGGGCGCGAGTGCATCGTTCACACTCGGCCTCGCGTTCGCGCTGTTTTTGAGCTTGACCTGGCCCGTTGTGCAAACGTCGGCGAGTGTTCTAACGGATGAACGCACGGGTATCTGGCTGCTCATCCCCCTCTGGGTCTTAGTTGTCGCGCTGACGATGCCAGACGCAAAAGAACTAGGAGACACGTTCAACAAGACAGTCGGCGTCACGCTCACCATCCTTTTCGCATCTGTCATGTGCCTGCTGCTCGTGACGAATCGAGTCCTCCGCTCAACCGCACCCTACGTACTGCTCGTCCTGAGCGCAGCGTTTTTAGCGGCGAGGTTGGTGAACGGCCCAGTTCTCTGGGCCGCCGCAGGAACGGCGGGCCTCGGCGCCGGGCTGCTCCTCCTCCGCGGGGTCGCTCGCGCGTACGAGGCAAAGAAGACAAGCGACCAGATGATGGCGGTTCGGGTCGTCTGGGTGATCATCGGATTGGTCGCTGTCCCCAGCGCGCTCGCCTCGATAGGGGCGCTCGGTCTACTTTTGATCTTGGCGAACTGCACGTACGAACTGGTCCTGCGTTGGAGGCTGAGGAAGCTCCGCGACGCTTCACGGAGAGAGCTACCTACGCGGCTGCTCCTCTTGCGCACCTTTGGGTCGAAGGTAATCGAGCACCTGTCGGAAAAGTTGGACGTTTACTGGCGCCACGTTGGGAGCATTCAGCTCATTGCCGGCGCCGATCTCGCCTCACAGACCCTGGAACCGCATGAGCTCCTCAGCTTTCTTTCCGGGCGACTGGCGCAACGCTTCATAAGGCGACCAGAGGACGTCGAACAACAGGTGGCTGCGATGGATCGGGAGCCGGACCCAGACGGCCGCTTCCGCGTCAACGAGTTCTTCTGCGACGCCGACACCTGGCGACTCGTGCTCCAGTCACTCGTGCGGGAGAGCGACGTGGTGCTGATGGACCTACGCGGCTTCTCGCGTCAGCATCAGGGGTGCAGTTACGAGTTGGGACAACTCGTTGATCTTGTGCCAATAGAGCGCGTCGTTCTGCTCGTGAATAGCGCTTTGGAAGCTGCTTTTGTGCAGGCGGAACTAACTCGAGCGTGGCAGCTTCGGGCGCCCAGCTCTCCAAACCAAGGCGAGACGGCCGGCCCAGTCCGCATCCTGAACTTAGACGACAAGCCGAGGAAATCGACAAAGCTGATCCTCCGGTTGCTTTGCGCCGCAGCTGCCGGCCACCCTCCGAAAATACCAGTGTCCGAAGCCGTGAATTCGATTGAACGCGCCGTGATCGCGCCGACTGGCGTTTAACGCCGTTTTGGCGCATGACAAAGAGTTGCGTCGCGATCCGGATGGGCGCTGTCCTCGCAAAAATCATTCGCAACCGATGACGTCTGGTTGCTGACGCTATGATCACCAGCCGTGTTCCCAACAGCGCTCACCCCGTAGTGTCCGACAATCGCGGCGAAGTCCTTTGAACTACGCGGCACGGTAGTAATAGTTCAGCATGCCACCGATCCGTTGACGTCGATGAAGCGGTCCGTGGCAGTCGGCTCGCGCGAGTGGCTGAATCAACTCGTTACCGATGCCTTGGCGGTTTCGTTCGGCATGGTAGTGGGCAACGAACTCCGCGATGGTGCGGCGAAGATGTCGCTCCCCCAGCAGAACTACGCGATTGAGGCACTCCTCCTTGATCGACCGCACGAACCGTTCCGCGTAGGCGTTGCAGTTGGGTGCACGGAATGGCGTGCGAATGATCTGGACTCGCTCTCCTTCGAGAAACTCCAGCACGGCGCGGCTCCACTTCCGGTCGCGATCGCAGATCAGTACGCAACCGCTCGCCAACACCCCGTCAATCGCATTCGTCAGGCCACGCATCGCTTGAATGACGAAGGCTTCGTTCGGGTGCCGCGTTGAACCGGCTACGTGGACTCGCCGCGAATGCAGCTCAATGACGAAGAGCGTGTAGTACGTCACCAATCCGCGGGCGGTCCACACCTCCGTCGTGAAAAAATCTGCCCCCACGACCGCGGGCCAATAGGCACGCAGGAACGTCCGCCAGGAGATCGACCGCTCACCACTGGGCGGGATGCCCTCGGCTTTCAGAATGCCCGCAATTGTCGAGCGAGCGACGCGATGACCCACGTTCTTCAGCGCACCTTGAATACGTGTGTATCCCCAGGTCGGATTCTCCGTCGCCATTCGCACTACGTGGCGCCGAATCTCCGCGAGCACGCCGGGGCGTCCTCGGCGGCGCCGGGCGTAGGTCCATTTCCGCGCGATCAGTTCGCGATGCCATCGGAGAATTGTGTCGGGCGTGACGAGCGTCGCAACGTCTCGCAGCACGGCGCGTCCGAGCCGGTGCCCCAGCACTGCGAGGCGGCGACGCTGCGCATCGGTCAATCGTAGCCGGCGCCCGGCTAGTTGCGCCTTTAGCGCCCGATTCTCCTCGCGAAGGAAGGTGATCACATCGCGTTGCTCGCACTCCAGCCATCCGAGCAGCGTCGCGAGGAGGATCTGAAACGGAACCACCGGCCGAGTCTACGCCAATGGGTGTCGCCCGAGTTTTCGGACACTACGGGCGCCACGAGGGATCACAGGTCTCTGGATGGGCGTCGATCTGAGGCCGTATCGACTTCTCGATAGCCACAGGTCAATATCACTGTCGCTCTACAACTTCGGGACTACGTTGCGTACTACATGCGTTCACGAACACATCTGGCGCTCGCAAGGACACGCTGTGCCCACGTCCGATCACACCGCCGTCAGCCGGTGGCATCGTGGCGATTCCGGAAGTTGGCGGTCTGCATCACCGTTTCGACCGCATCGCCGCGTAGCCGTCGTGCAGCGTCGATCACAGTTACAGCCGACCGTACCGCCGGTCGTTCAACACGTCTGCGTCGCAGTGAATTACTGCCGATGTCTGCGATCTTTAGGGCACTGGTCGGGTGTAGGCGAGGACTCACGCGCGCACCGGAGGCTTCGAAATTGGAGTGTCCTGTCCTCGTTTCGACTTTTCGCTAGGCACAGCTGGCTTGACGGCGGCAAAGATGAAAGACTGTCGGTGGCTGAACCCCGTATTGGGGGGTCGCGCAGATCGAGTTCCTGGAATGGACCCGCGAGAGTCATCTCCGACATACCACATTCATCTCGCTGCGAGACGACAAACCGGCACGCTCTGTGCGGCGGGAGTAGTCGACCGGAGGCCATCCTCCGTTTGCCCTCCCGCCGAGGTCGCGGTTCGAAGGTTGCCGCTGCATCGTTTTCTGCGACCGCGGCTCGGTACATCGCGACACGGCAGTTAGCCCGGCGCTCGACCGGCGATAACGTGTTCACGGAGTTCCCACGCGTTCTCGATGGCGGCGCCGCTTGCCGTGTTATCGAAGACACACCACACCTGCTCCGCAGTCGCCTTGTCGAGGGTTCCAGCGAGTGTCGCAATGGCCTTCTCGTCGTAGCGTGACCAGTACGTCCGCGGTGAGCCGTGCAACCGAAAATACGCCATGCGGGACCAGCCGGCCGGAATTGTCGAATCCGGCACCGGTGGAGGGTCAGCTGCAACACGCGAGACTTGATAGCGTTCCAGGAGCGCGTCTACCAGCGGCGAGAACCAGGTTGCGTGCCTCGGCTCGCAGACGATGGCCCCAGCGTATACACGACGCACCATATTCAGAAACCGCGTCACCACCGGGCCGTCAAAGGTGAGCGACGGCGGCAACTGCAGGAGCAGCGGCCCTCGTTTTTCAGCCAAGCCGTCCGTTTGCGCTAGAAACGCGATGAAGGGCTCGCGCGCGCGCTGCAGCTTGAGGTTGTGTGTAATCGCGCGCGGTATCTTCACCGCGAACCGAAACATGGGAGGCGTGCTCGCACGCCACTTTGCGTACGTCGTAGCGGCATGTGGCCGGTGGAACGATGAATTGATCTCTGCGCAATCGAACCGGCGTGAATATCGCTCGAGATGCGTTCCAGCCGAATCGAAGCGCGGCAGGGCCGCGCGCGAAATCGACCAACCAGCCGTCCCGACTCGGATGTCCGCGGCGCTAGCCATTACTCTGAACACGACTGACGGGCCCGTTCTCTGGGCGGCGATTGGGTCGCCCAACGTGGGACACTGAATCATGGCCGGATCGCCACGCCTCTTCGAGCACGATCTACCTCCAGGATTGCACTACCGCGATGACTTCATCACGGAGACCGAAGAGCGACACTTGCTCGACGCCATTGCGCAGGTCGCCTTCTCGGACTTCGGATGCGCGGCGTCGTCGCACGTCGACGTGTCGCATTCTTTGGCCAATCGTACGACCGCATGACGGCAGGTCCCTTCCCTCGTTCTTGTTGACGTTGCGCGCCAGCGTTGCGCAATGGGACAGTGTCGAGGCCGATGCGTTTGCGATGGCACTCATCAACGAGTATCGGCCCGGCTCGCCCATCGGCTGCATCGCGGCGCTCCCCAGTACGACATCGTCGCCGGCATTCCTTGCTGTCGCCATGCCGCATGAAGTTTCGTCCGTACCGTTCTTCCGCCGCGACAGAACTGCAGTCGGGCCGTCGCTGGGCGACACACGAATCGTACTGGCGCGGCGTTCGGCCTATCTCATGACGCACGAATCGGACACTTCCGACGGCCACACAGAGCCGTTACCGACGACCGCTCTTCGACGAGCTCTTGCGGGTACCGCCAGCGGCGGCCGCCTCGGGTTCCTCGTCTTCTTCACTGTGCGCCCCATCGGCCGCACTCTGATTGATCCCGCCTTCAGCCAGTTCCGACAGCTTCTTGTCGGCGGCCTTCTCTTCGTCCAGTGTCTGTTGGAGCAGCTTGGCGGCTTCGGTGTGCCCCATCGCCTGAGCCCACGCGACGAGCGTGCCGTAGGCGGCCATCTCGTAGTGTTCCGCGCGCTGGCCGGCCGCTATCAGGCAGGCGTCCATTGTGGTGTCATCGAAGTCTTCTTCCATGATCGATTTGCCTTCTTCGATGATGCCGGCGATGCCATCGCAGTGCTTGCCGCGTACCTTTTCGCCGAGGCTCTCAAAGACTTGTTCCAACCGTTCAACCTGACCCTGGGTCTCCTCGAGATGGCTCTCGAACGCCTGACGCAGCTTGGCGTTGGACGACGCTTTCGCCAACTTGGGCAGCGCCTTCGTCAGCTGCTTCTCGGCGTCGTACGTGTCCCGCAGTTCGTCAATGAATGCGTCATGGAGCGTGCCTGCTTCAGCCATGTTGTCTCTCCTTGTGTGATTGATGTTGATGGTCCGACGCTACACGCGCGGCGGATCCGTTTCGCGTTCGAAGTGCCGATGCTTGGCGATGGCCGCGATGAAAACCGTGATGCCGGCGGAATCGTCGCCTTCCATCAGGAGCAGGCCCGGGTCCACGTGACCTGAGGCCAGCGTTTCAGGAATGCCGGCCTTCTGAAGCAAACCCGTGGCCGAGCCAATTGCCAGGATCGGCTTGCAATGCCGGTATTGATCCTTGATGAATTCGAGCACCCGTCCGTCGATCCCCAGCTGTTCGACCGCGTCATCGCCATCCGGAATGACGACCGCATCCCACAGCACCGAGGGCATCGTCTCCACAGTCGCGTCCACCTGGCGTGCACCGCCGGTCATCGTCACCTCACCGAGGCGGGCTCCGACGAAGCGCGGGACCGCGCCGGCCGCGAGCAACTCACGGGCAAGCGCCTCCAACGACTGACTCTCGGCGCCATCGGCGACCAGAATGGCGATGCGACGCGCCTTGATGCTGCCATCGCCGGGCCGCGCCATGAGTGACAGCGCCGGTGAGGCGTCGACTTCCGGCGTCACGTCAGTCTCGAGCGCTTTGGGCATTGGCGCGGGCATGGTCCGCATCCCAAGACCGGCCGCCACCGCCTCAGCGAACTCGCGATCGACATTCATCAGGCCGGACACCATCCGCTCCCGAATGGCGGGGGTTTGTACGCGAGTGAGCTCGAAGCGAAACGCATTAATGATGTGCGCGCGCTCCCGTGGCGTTTGACTCGCGAGGAACAGGCGTGCCTGCGCGTAGTGCTCCGCAAATCGCTCGGGCTTGCCGCGCAGCTTGCTGGTATCTGACTCGATCTTGTCGGCAAACGAGACAAATCCTGTGGCGCCGGTTTGAAACGGACATCCCCCACCCAGCGAATTCGGCTCGTACGAGACGCGGCCGCGGTTGATCGCTTGCCGGTGCATGCCGTCGCGCTGGTTGTTGTGCACCTGCGCGACCGGGGCGTTAATCGGGATCTCGTGGAAGTTCGGCCCGCCCAGCCGCGAGATCTGCGTGTCGACATACGAATGAATGCGTCCCGCCAACAACGGATCGTTTGAAAAATCGATGCCGGGAACGACATGCGCGGTGCAGAAGGCCACCTGCTCCGTCTCGGCGAAGAAGTTGTCCGGGTTGCGATTGAGCACCAGACGTCCGACCGGCATCAACGGCACCAGTTCTTCCGGCACGATTTTCGTCGCGTCCAGGATGTCGAAGCTGAAGGCTTCGGCCTGCGCCTCGGTGAAGATCTGCAGCGCCAATTCCCATTCCGGATAGGCGCCGGCCTCAATAGCCTCCCAGAGATCGCGTCGATGGAAGTCAGGGTCGGCGCCCGAAATCTTCACGGCCTCGTCCCAGACCAGCGAATGGGTGCCGGCGACCGGACTCCAGTGAAACTTGACGAACACCGACTCGCCGGCGTCGTTCACAAGGCGGTAGCTGTGCACGCCGAATCCCTGCATCATCCGATAGCTCCGCGGGATGGCGCGGTCGGACATCGCCCACATCAACATGTGGGTGATCTCGGGCATCAGCGAGGCAAAATCCCAGAAGGTGTCGTGCGCCGATGCCGCCTGTGGCATCGCGAAGTGCGGCTCCGGCTTGGCGGCGTGCACGAGATCCGGAAACTTCATCGCGTCTTGGATGAAGAACACCGGGATGTTATTGCCAACGAGATCCCAGTTGCCCTCGTCGGTATAGAACTTCACCGCGAAGCCGCGCACATCGCGCGCCGTGTCCGTCGAACCGCGTTCGCCCAACACCGTGGAAAAGCGCACGAACACCGGTGTCTCTTTGCCGACTTCGGCGAACAGGGACGCCTTGGTGAACTCGCCGAGCGCTTTCGTGCAGTGGAAGACGCCGTGCGCCGCCGACCCGCGCGCGTGGACGATGCGCTCGGGAATGCGCTCGTGGTCGAAGTGCGTGATCTTTTCACGCAGAATGAAGTCTTCGAGCAGGGTCGGACCGCGCAACCCGGCTTTCAGCGAGCTCTGGTTATCACCGACCGGGACGCCCTGATTGGTCGTCAACGCTCGTTTGCTCGAATCGACTCGCACCCGATCGAGAGGACCGTTCGTCTTGTTCTCGCCGATGACGGGTCCGCCGCTCCCAACTTTCTCGGAACCGTTTCTCTCCTGGACGGTGCTTGACCCCACTATCGGGTCGGCAGATTCCACGAAGACGCCTGGCTCCGGCCGGATCGCCGCCGCTGGGTCGTACTCGAGCGGCTTGTTCGCGTTGAAGGGCTGGGCCGCGGAGAGCTGCTCCGTGCCTGCCATCTTCGCCGTGAGGTCATCCGGCGAGTCGACGAGCGGCCGTGGCTCCGCCGGACCAGAGACGGTCGCGCGACTGTTTGGGTCGATGACGGGTGAAGGTTCGGGACGTGTCTTTGTCGACTTGGCCATTATTCAGCTTTCCATAGGGTGCGTTGTACAGATCGACGTCACCGCTGGGTCGTGCCCAGCACCTGTCTGACCGGCGGTGTTGGAACGCGCCGGCGTGGCGCCAGGGAGGGCCGTGGCAGAGACGGCCAGACATGAAATAATCAAAAGGATTTCTGCTGAGGCGCCCGGTTGCGCCTGAGGCTTCATGCAGACTGAGACCCGCACCAGACCTCGCAATCGATTGCTCTCGCGCCTCCCCGATGAGGACTTCGAGCGTCTCGCTCCGCACCTACGAACGTTCGCACTGACCAACAAGCTCGTCCTCCAACGACCCAATGAGGACATCCACGAGATCGTCTTTCCCGAGGGTGGTGTGGTGTCGGTGACGACGATGATGCTTGATGGATCTGCGGTGGAAGTCGCCACCATCGGCGCCGAAGGGTTGGTCGGCATCAATGCGTTCCTCGGCGGAACGACATCCAATAGTGAATCCATGGTCCAGGTGCCTGGTGCGACTGCCGCCGCGCTGCCCGTCGCGGTGTTTCGATGTGAAGTGGAGCGGGCCGGCCCGTTTCGCGAGCGTATCCAACGGTACAGTCAGGGATTGATGGGCTTGATGATGCAGTCCGCAGCGTGTCTCGCCCTTCACGCCGTCCAAGCACGCTGCTGCCGCTGGCTCCTGATGGCGCACGATCGCGCGGGGCGCAAGGCCTTTCAGCTCAGTCAGGAATTTCTCGCGATGATGCTCGGCTCCTCGCGGCAGACCGTGAATGTGGTCGCCAGCGCGCTCCAGAAAGAGGGCATCATTAGCTATGCGTACGGTCGCGTGAACGTGCTCGATCGCGTGCGACTGGAGCAGGGCGCGTGCGAGTGTTATCGAACGGTCGAAGATCTGTTCGCTCAACTCGAGTTGTAGCGCACCGTTCACCGTCTGCACCCTCCTTCTTCCACCGTCTGCACCCTTCCTTCTTCGCCTCGACTGCGCCACCGTTCGTGATCCGCTGCCAGCAACCACCATACGCCCGGCGAATTATCAACACCGTCGTGGAGACGACAGTGTCATCGACCCATCGACCGGTAGATTGGGTGCGAAGGGTCGCGCTCCGAGACTCGCTGCGCGCCGACTGAAGCATTCGACGACACCGCGTCGGGCTCTTCAAGAGGACGTTTGCAGTACCGGCGCTGTGCCGTTGAGGCTGCAGCCCTTCATCGGGTTGCAACCAGAGGGAACGTCAGTCTCAAGGTCAGCGAGTGGAGTCATGAGGATGAGCAGTCCACGACCGAGGCGAGAACAAAGCCCGCTCGCCCGAGAACACGAGGAGGCAAGAAGCAGTTTTGCCCGTGCGTCCACGCTCGACGAAAACGTTCACGCCATCAAACGATGGGAGCACGCGATTCTGCTGGCGCGCTCAAAGGCAGAACGGGTGGGCGACTGGATCGCCTGCACCGCCGGTAAGGGACCCGTTCTCGTCCTTCACGTCGTCTGGTTCGGCGCATGGATCACCATCAATGCTGGCGCGATCCGAGGCATTCGTCCCTTCGATCTCTTTCCATTCCCGTTCTTGACGATGACGGTCTCGCTGGAGGCCATCTTCCTGGCGTTGTTCGTACTCGCGAGCCAGAATCGCTTGGCTCGCCAAGCCGATAAGCGGAGCCATCTGGACCTTCAGATCGATTTGCTCGCAGAGCGAGAGATGACGGCTGTACTCCAACTGCTCCAGGACATCGCTCAACATCTGGCCGTGCAAACGACCGTCACCCCTGAGCGGCTGCGCGACTTGATGACGAAAACCGACCTACGACGCTTGACAGATCGGATGGAGGAGCTGGCGGAACCTGCCACGGCCGCCACCTCGCCAACGTCGTGACGTCCCAACTCCGAAAGCGCGACAAGACCTTCGACTCAGCATTTGCACTCAGCCGAGAGGTGTTCGATATCGGACCCCTTTCGTTGCCGGAACTCGCGCGTCGCACGTGGCGAGAGGTGATGGACGACGATGTACTCGGTCTTGCCGCTCAACTGTCGTACTACTTTTTCCTCGCACTGTTTTCCGGCGATTTTGTTCCTACTCGCCCTCGCGAGTTTCTTCCCGCTCTCGAACATCACCGATGACGTGAGTCGCTCCGTCGGGCCCTTCGTGTCGCCGCAGGTACTTGAACTGATCAAGGAGCAGATGCAACGCCTGGCCAACAACGAGAATGGCGGCCTGCTCACGTTCGGCGTAGCCGGTGCGCTCTGGAGTAGTTCCGCCGCGCTCGTGTCGATCGTCGGGGCATTGAACCGAGCGTACGACATCGAGGAAGGACGACCGTGGTGGAAAGTCCGGCTCGTCGCGATCGGGCTGACACTTGGCGTGGCCCTGGTCGTTCTCATGGCCTTGTCGCTGGTGCTCGTCGGTCCCACGCTCGCCGAGAAGCTGGGACAGTCGACAGGATGGGGTGCGCCGTTCGAGTGGACGTGGCTGATTGTGCAGTGGCCACTCGTGTTCGCACTCATCACTGTCGGCATCGCGCTCATCTACTACTTCGGACCCGACGCGGATCACTGGGTGTGGATCACGCCAGGCGCCGTCGCCGCCACGATTCTCTGGCTCGTCGTGTCGCTGCTGTTCAAACTCTACGTGGCCAATTTCACCGACTACGAAGGCTCGTATGGCACCGTCGGCGGCGTTATCGTGGTGCTGCTCTGGTTTTACGTCTCCGGCATCGCCATCCTGACCGGCGCGGAAATGAACGCCGAGATCGAGCACGCCTCCCCGCACGG
>Ga0068863_100003090_pt1 | contig 16453 bp, 7 predicted proteins | sample KBSSwiS62_FD_66596 | JGI IMG/M metagenome (GOLD analysis project Ga0068863, IMG submission 66596) | Switchgrass rhizosphere microbial communities from Kellogg Biological Station, Michigan, USA - KBS Switchgrass S6-2 | ecosystem: Host-associated > Plants > Roots > Rhizosphere > Soil ...
AATGAGCTTTTCACAGCTACTCGGGAGTGTTGGCCCTTTCGGTCTCATGATCATGGGGACCCTGGGCCTACTTTCCATCTTTACCACGGGAATGATCCTGGACAAGCACCGCCGTTTCCGTGCGGCCCAGCGGCAGACGCAGAAGTTCAAGGCCGTATTCGGTAAGTTTCTTCATGGTGAACAGATCGAGGTCCAGCAACTGATCGACGCGGTGAAGGCGCACCAGACTTCCTATGTCGCGCAGGTCGTGTCGGCGGGCATTCTCGAATACGACGGCGTGCTGCAGGCTGGACGTGATCCGCAAGGCTCGCTCGAACTCGTCACGAGTTCACTCCGCGATTCCATGTCCGAGACCTTGATCCAGTTACGAAGCGGTCTCGGCTTCATGGCCACGATTGGTTCAACGGCGCCGTTTATCGGTCTCTTCGGAACTGTCGTCGGAATCATCAACGCGTTTTCGAGCATCTCGGCCGCAGGGTCTGGTGGTATGGCGGTGGTGTCCGGTGGCATCGCCGAAGCGCTGGTCTCTACCGCGCTCGGCATCTTCGTCGCCATCCCGGCTGTTTGCGCGTTCAACCATTTCACAGGAAAGATCGAGACATTTCACGTTGAGATGAACCGGGCTACGACGCAGCTGGTGAATTGCCTCTTCAGGATACCGGAAGTCAAGTTGCCCGAGGCGAAGGTTTCCGAAGCCAGGGCGCCTCAAGCCAAGTTGACGGAGCCAGCTCATGCGACTCGGTGAACCGGCGCGGCTTCAGGCGGGAATTAACATCACGCCGCTGGTCGACGTCGTGCTGGTGCTGCTGATCATCTTCATGGTGATGGCGCCGCAGATGCGGACCGGACCCGAGGTTACCTTGCCGAACACAGCAAAGCCCACGGAGCAAGGCGACGAGCGCGGAAAGATCATGGTCACGATCGACGAAAAAGGCGGATTGTGGATTGACGATCGCGAAATCGCACCGGAGCTGTTCGGCGAAGGCCTTCGCGCAGCCGTGGGCACGGAGACGGACCCCAAGGTTGTGGTAAAGGCAGATTCGCGGCTCAGTATCGGAGATGTCCGGCGCGCGATGATCGCGATCGAGGATGCCGGCTTCCAGGGTGTTGGGCTAATTGCCAAACGACCCGGCGAAAAGAAGGCGGGGGGAGATTAAGTCATGCAGATGAATGGAGGCGGATCAGGCTCGGGCCTGCAGTCCGAGATCAACATCACGCCGCTCGTCGATGTGGTGCTGGTGCTGCTGATCATATTCATGGTCGTCGTTCCTATGATGCTGCACGGGTATGACGTCTCGATTCCTCAAGCATCCTCGCAGACGGTGCCGGCTGAGGCTGAAATGTCGCAGGTTGTCCTGGCGGTCGGAGAGAAGAATTGCCAAATGTTTGAGCCGCCGGCGGGGGAGGGGCTTCCCGCGAACTGTCGCGTTAGCCTGGATGCGCGTGAGATCCCTGCAACCGACCTCCCTGTGCGTGTAGCAGAGGCCCTGAGCGGCCGCCCCAAAGATCAGCGTGTGCTGTTCCTGGCCGCGGATGACCGCTTGAACTACGAAGTGATCCTGCGAATCGTCGATCTCGCGAAGTCGGGTGTCGAGGATTTACGGATCGAATTCGTTACCGATTGAGGTGATGGTAATGGCCATGGAATCCGGAACACATATCGCCAGTACATCCGGAGCACCCTCAGCTCGCAGTGTTCTGAAAAGTTTCGTGTTGCATGTCCTCGTCGCGCTGTTGCTATTGCTGCTGCCGACGCAAGTGATGAAACCCGTCAACACGCGCGAAGAGCTCGAGGTCGTTTTCCATCGTCCACGGAAGGCGGTCGAGGTCCCTGTGAAGGCGATCGTCCGTCCTGGGCCGAAAGACGGGACTGGGATCGGGCCGCGGCCGGAAACGACCGGGAGCCCTGGACCCAAACTGGCTTCGAACAAGCCGGGACCGTCAGCACCGGAAGCGCCCGGAACACCGGGCTTACCCCCAGGTCCTGAGAGCACCCCGTCGGCGCCCGCGGAAGCATCGCCCAAAGAGAAGGTTGGCAAGGCGGGCATTTTAGCTTTCAAAGACAAGTTCGCGAGCCTCTCGAAGGACAGAGTCACGCCGCGTCTCGGAGCCGAGGCGCGGTACAGCGCTGCGGACGACATCGGCCCTGCATCGGCACGCTCAGGATTGACAACCGCTTCGCCGGGCTCGAGCGGCGGCATCAATGTCGCTTCTTTAAACCGGAGTGTAGGCGGCGGTGGGGGCGGTAGTGGTGGTGGCCGCGGTGGTGGCAGCGGCGGATCTGGTGGCGGCGGATTCGGCGGTGGCTCGGGTGGCGGTGGCGGCCTGCCGGTTACCAAAGCAACAAGCGCGATCGCCGCGATCGGCGGCGACGACCGGCCGAAAGCGCGCGCCGGAATGGGACCGTCTCGCACCGATGAAGAAATACAGATCGTGTTCGATCGCTACAAGGCTTCGTTCTACCGGCTCTACAACCGGGAGTTGCGCAACAACCCGACCTTGCAAGGCAAGATGGTGTTGAAGTTGACAATCGAGCCGGATGGCAGCGTTTCAATGTGCGTGCTGCAGTCGTCGGACATGGATGCTCCGGGCCTCGCGGCTCAAGTGGTGGAACGCGTCAAGACAATCAATTTTGGCGCGAAAGAGGGCGTGCAGGCCCTGACGATTGTTTATCCGATCGACTTCCTGCCGGCAGCGTGAAGACGGCAGACTCTGCACAGAGGTGAAGGGAAGGATCTGATTAGCTGATTTCAGCGAGATTCTGAAAAGGCAAAGCCATCGAAAGATGGCGACGCAAAGTTACCGGTCTAACGGGCCCAGAGCCCTACGACAGCGGGACCGCCGGAATCCAGTCCGCAGCGTGGACTGCCTCGGTCCTGCCGGCGACAAAGTCGCCTGGTAGCGAAAACGAGGAAGTGCATGACGGTTAGCGGCAAGAACGACGTGAAGACGGGTTACAGCTGGACGAAGATCCTGCTGTTGCCTTTTGCACTCCTGCTGCTGAGCGCCATTCCCGCGTGGGCGGACGATTGCGTTGGCACCTACGGCGGCGTCATCGACGGCAACGTTGTTAATCCTGCCCCATCGCAGATTCAGATCGACGGCAACTGCACGATCAAGAACTTCATCGGCACCAACCCGCTCAGCAGCAACATCAGTTTTCTCACGCAACCCGGCCAGACCGATCAGCGATGGTTAGTCATCTTTGACAACGTAGAGCACACGGGCCAGATGTCGTGCAACTCCGTTCAAGGTCATATGATCTGGTTCACCAACGGCTCGTCGAGCGGGATTCACCAGAGCTGCCAGAACCTGATCATCCCTGTCGAGAAGATCGACAAACAGAATCCGGCGGGGCAGACCGCGGCTACTGTTGGCGTCCCATTCACCTACAAGCTGACGATTCCCATCCTGTACGACCCGGGAACAGGAACTGTCGTCAATTCCAGCGGTTCCCCGAACACTCTGCACAGCATCACGGTCACGGATGACCTTAACGCAACGGGCGCCGACCTCAGCTATGTGAGTCACACTGCCTACTGGGTCAGTGACGGCACTCCGATTCCGCATACGTTCAGCAATGTCGGGGGCCTCCTGACCTTCGACAACTTTCCGATTATTCCGGCCGGGCAGCAGTTCGTTATCGAAGTCACGGTCGTGCTCAATGACACTCCTGCGAACGTCCTGGGGCAGCAGTTTAGAAATACAGCGAAATGGGACTTTGGACGGCTGATCGACGGCACCTTCTATGACCCCTTGCCGGGCGAGTGGGGCGTCACGTCACCGATGACCATTGCCGCGCCGGCCCTTGTCGTCGACAAGTCGGGCCCATTGACGATGAATCTCGGACAGTGGGGCAATTTTGTTATCGACGTCCGCAACGTCGGTGGGGTGGACGCATGGAACGCCTCCATCCGTGACGTATTTCCGCGCGGCGCGACGGGCGGTATGTGCGACCAAACGCCCGAAATTCTCAGCGCTCGAGTTTTTGCGTCCGATGGCGTTACTCCTGTCCCGGGCAAGGGGCCACTGAGCCCGGGGGTCGACTACTCCTCGACCTTCAGCGGCGCGCCCAATTGCCGGCTTGATATCACGTTCTTAAGTGATGCTTCAGCGATTGGCCCCAACCAGCGGCTGATCCTCAGGTACCGCACACAGCTCGACGCCAACACTCAGAATGGCGCGACGCTCACCAATCTGGCAGGAGCCCTTCAGTGGTTCAACGGCAACAGCAGCAGCCCCAACCGTCAGACTTACGTGCGTACGTTGAGCAGCGGCACATCGGACATTCCAGACCACGAGGACAGCCACACCGTAACCGCGTCAATCATTGGCTACTTTTTCGATAAGACGGCCGCGAATCTGACCAGCGGAGCGAATCCTGCGACCAACGCTGCTCCTGGCGACACGCTGCGCTATACGTTGCATTTCCGGGCGACGACTCAGGCGCTCAACAATTTCAGAATCATCGACGATCTCGGTGCTCTGAATGGTCAACCAGTATTTGTGCCGGGCACGCTTGCGCTCATTTCATATCCGCCCGGGGCCGATATCAGCGGCACCAGCAGCACAGGCGGCACCGACGGCACCGGCATCATCGATATCCGTAACCTGAGCGTACCCGTAGCCGGTGAGGTCATCATACAGTTCGACATCACCCTGGGCTCAAGCCTGGCAAACGGTACCGTTGCCACCAACCAGTCGTCGCTCCGTCTTGCGAATGGGTCGGTGTTCGCGTTGAGCGACAATCCGAACGTCAATGGCACGGCGGACCCGACCGTGTTGGGCGATGAGGATCCCACGCGGGTGACGATCCTGTCGGCACCGGCGTTCGTGGTGCAGAAGACCTCGACAGATCTGTCGGCGGATCCAAACATCCTGCTGGCCGACGAAACACTGCGTTACACGATCACGGTGAAGAACGTCGGCAATGCCGCTGCCGTGAATGTTGTGCTGAAAGACGCACTGCCCGCGAATACGACGTACGTTGCCGGTAGCACGACCTTGAATGGCGCGGCAGTCGCGGATTCCGGCGGTCTGTCGGCGCTCGAGAACGGCATGCTGATTCACCCGCCGTCCAATGCGACGCCGGGCACGATGCCTGCCGATGCTTCGAGCAATCCGGCGAACACCGCCACAATCACATTCAATGTGACCGTGAACGCGAATGTCGCCAACGGGACAGTCATCTCAAACCAGGCCTTCGTCACGACTCCGACCAACAGCATTGTCGACTACCCTTCCGATGACCCGGACACGCTGGTCGCTGATGATCCGACGCGTGACATCGTCGGAACCGGTTACGTCTTTGACAAGACCGCGGCGAATCTGACCACTGGCGTGAATCCGGCATCCACGGCCGCTCCCGCCGACAGATTGCGCTACACGCTACGCTTCCGGACAACGGATCAGGGGCTGTCCGGATTCCGCATCTACGATGACCTGGAGGCTCTAAACGCCAATCCGGCATTTGTGCCGGGCACGCTCACGCTCGTCACGTATCCAGCTGGAGCCGATATCAGCGGCACCAGCAGCACCGGCGGCACCAAGGGCACCGGCGTTATCGACATCCGCAACATGAACGTGGCGGCTAACAGCGAGGTCGTCATCCAGTTCGACGTCACGCTGGCATCAATCCTGGCGAACGGTACTGTTGTAAGCAACCAGTCGACGCTCCGCCTGACGAACGGCACGGTGTTCGCCACGAGCGATAACCCGAACGTCAATGGCACAGCCAGCCCCGACGTCGCAGGCGATGAGGATCCCACGCGAGTGACGATTGCGTCGGCGCCAAACTTCGTGGTGCAAAAGATCTCCACAGATCTCACGGCGGATCCGAACATCCTCCTTGCCGGGGAAACGCTGCGTTACACGATCACGGTGAAGAACGTCGGTAATGCCAATGCCACGAATGTTGTGCTGCGAGACGTACTGCCCGCGAACACAACGTACGTTGCCGGCAGCACGACCTTGAACGGCGCGGCAGTCGGGGACTCTGGCGGTCTCTCGCCTCTAGAGAACGGCATGCTCATTCATTCGCCGTCCAACACGACGCCGGGATTTATTCCTGCCGATGCTTCGAGCAGTCCGGCGAACACCGCCACAATCACATTCAATGTGACTGTGAACACGAATGTCGCCAATGGCACGGTCATCTCAAACCAGGGCTTCGTCACGGCTCCGGACAACGGCATTGTCGATTACCCTTCCGATGACCCGGGCACACTGGTCGCCAATGATCCGACCCGCAACATCGTCGGAACCGGGTACATCTTCGACAAGACCGCGGCGAACCTGACCAGTGGGGTGAATCCGGCATCCACCGCCAACCCCGGCGAGAGATTGCGCTACACGCTACGTTTCCGGACAACGGATCAGGGGCTGTCCGGATTCCGCATCTACGACGACCTGGAGGCTCTAAACGCTAATCCGGCATTTGTGCCGGGCACGCTTACCCTCGTCACGTATCCAGCTGGAGCCGATATCAGCGGCACCAGCAGCACCGGCGGCACCAAGGGCACCGGCGTTATCGACATCCGCAACATGAACGTGGCGACTAACAGCGAGGTCGTCATCCAGTTCGACGTGACTCTGGCATCAATCCTGGCGAACGGTACTGTTGTCAGCAACCAGTCGACGCTTCGCCTGACGAACGGCACGGTGTTCGCCACGAGCGATAACCCGAACGTCAATGGCACAGCCAGCCCCGACGTCGCAGGCGATGAGGATCCGACGCGAGTGACGATCGCATCGGCGCCAAACTTCGTCGTGCAAAAGATCTCTACGGACCTCACGGGAGATCCGAACATCCTCCTGGCCGGAGAGACGTTGCATTACACGATCACGGTGAAGAACGCAGGCAATGCCGATGCCACGAATGTCGTGTTGCGAGACCTCGTGCCGCCCAACACGACGTACGTCGCGGGCAGCACCACCCTGAATGGCGCGTCTGTCGCGGATTCCTCCGGGCTTTCTCCGCTGGTAAACGGCATGTCGATCCACTCGCCGGCCAATGCGACTCCGGGATTGATGCCTGCCGACGCGTCGAGCAGTCAGGCCAACGTTGCCACGATCACTTTCAACGTCGTCGTGGACCCGAACGTGGTCAATGGCACCGTGATTTCGAACCAGGGCTACGTGACGGCTCTCGACAACGGGCTCGTGGACCAACCATCCGATGACCCCAGGACGCCCATCGCCAATGATCCGACGCGCAACGTCGTTGGCAACCTGCCATTGCTCTTTGCGGAGAAGCGGGTCACGCTGTCCGTCGATCTTGGTTCTCCGGGCGTCATCGATCCGGGCGACGTGCTCCGTTACACGATCACCGTACAGAATTCCGCGGCGATCGCCGCGACGGGCGTCGTCCTGCGCGACACTGTTCCTGCGAATACCGCCTACGTCGCGAATTCCACGCGGCTCAACGGGCTGCCTGTGGGGCAGCCGGATGCCGGCGTTTCGCCACTTTCCGCAGGCGTCAACATAAGCTCTTCCAACTTGACGCCGCCTCTGCCGGCTCCCGGCTCGGGCACGCTCTCTCCTGGAGCGTCGGCAGTTCTTCAATTCGATCTGCAAGTCAATGCCGGAACACCCGCTGGAACTGTTATCAGCAACCAGGCACTGGTCGGCAGCACGGAATTACCGAACCTCCTGACAGATGGCGACGGCAATCCGGCGACAGGCCCGGAGCCCACTGTTGTTGTCGTGGGCAACAGCCAGGAACTTTCCATAGCGAAGCAGGTCGCGGTGGTCGGTGGCGGCGCCGCAGTTCCCGGCGCTCAACTCGAATACACCGTACGCGTGGTGAACATTTCGGCGGTTCCTGCAACCAATGTCGTCATTACGGACGACTTGAACGCATCGCAACCCGGTCAGCTTCTTTATGTGAACGGAACGGCGACCATGAACGGAGTGACCACCGGCGTTAGTTTCTCGGGATCGACCCTCACCGGGAACTACGCTGCTGCCAGTGGAACATTGGCTCCGGGGGCGGTCGTGGTGCTCCGCTTCCGAGTCACTCTGGCGGCCGGCCTTGCCGATGGCACTGTTGTCACGAACACCGGTGTGGTCGCGTGGAACTCCCCAACACAAACGGCAAGCGCCAGTGTGGCGGTTGGCGTCGGCGGTATTCCACCTTTGGCGGTGCTTAACGGGTCAGCCTGGCATGACGCCGATTTCGACAATGCGAAAGATTCCGGCGAGCGCGCGCTTGCCGGCTGGGCCGTGGACTTGTATCGCAATGGTCAACTGGTGCACTCCGCGCTGACGGACGCGAATGGCGCGTATCGCATCACCGGCGTGGAGCCGAACGATGTTTCAGGCAGCGCATATGAGCTGCGGTTCCGCGCGCCTGGTGCGGCTGCCAACACCGCGATGTTGGGCCGGGCCGCGTCGGTTTTCACGAACGGCATGCAGCGGATTACGGCTATGGTCGTGCCGTCCGGCGCAAATCTGCAGAACCTCAATCTGCCGATCCACCCGAACGGCGTCGTCTACAATTCGCTCGCACGAACTCCGGTGCCAGGCGCGACTCTCACACTGATGAGTGCCGGCGCCATTACAGCTCTGCCGGCCAACTGCTTCGACGATGCGGCTCAACAAGGGCAGATCACGCTCGCCGAGGGCTATTACAAGTTCGATGTCAACTTCAGCGATCCGGCCTGTCCGAGCGGCGGTAATTACATCATTGGCGTTGCGCCGCCGGCGGGAACGAACTATGTTGCGGGCTATTCGCAGATCATTCCGCCGATATCGGGACCTGCGACAGCACCATTCTCAGTCCCCGCGTGTCCGGCGAGTGCCAACGACGCGATTCCGGCAACAGCTCTCTTTTGCGAAGTGCAGGCTTCGGAATTGTCGCCGCCTACGTCGGTTCCGTCACGTAGCGCCGGCACTGCCCACTATGTCCACTTGAGACTGGACGGCAGCCAGATGCCGGGCACCAGCCAGATTTTCAATAACCATATTCCGATCGATCCGCAGCTTGCCGGCACGGTCGCTATCTCCAAGACGACGCCGTTGCTCAACGTGACCCGCGGGCAGCTAGTTCCGTACGTCATCACCGTAAACAACGTCGCCGGCATGATGTTCACGGACGTGAGTATCGTTGATCGGTTCCCGGCAGGATTCACTTACGTTGCGGGCTCTACCCTCCTTGACGGTGTGCCGACAGAGCCGTCGGTTTCAGGCCGTGAACTCGGCTGGAACGGACTCACCATCTCCGGCACTCAGGTACGCACGCTGAAACTGCTGCTCGCTGCAGGCGCCGGCGTTACCGAAGGTGAATACGTGAACCGCGCGCAGGTGCTGAACGGCACTAGCGGTACCGCAATGTCTGGCGAAGCAACCGCCACCGTGCGCGTCATGCCCGATCCTACGTTCGATTGCACTGACGTCACCGGCAAGGTCTTTAACGATGCCAATCGCAATGGCGTGCAGGACGCCGGCGAAGAGGGCTTGTCCGGAGTTCGCGTGGTGACGGCAGGGGGCCTCGAGGCGACGACCGATTCGTACGGGCGGTACCACATCACCTGTGCGACCACGCCCAATGAGAACCGCGGCAGTAATTTCGCGCTGAAACTCGATGACAGGACACTCCCGAGCGGCTTCCGCATGTCGACGGACCAGCTTCAAATCAAGCGCGCCACTCGCGGTAAGGCCCTGAAGTTCAATTTCGGTGCGTCGATCCATCGAGTAGTCGGCATCGACCTCTCCGATGCGGCATTCACGCCGGGTACAACAGAAATCCGCGTTCAGTGGCGGCCACGCCTGGACGCGCTCCTCGAAGAGCTACGCAAAGCGCCGGCGGTGCTGCGCCTGTCCTACGTCGCCGACATTGAGGATGCGGGGCTGGTGCAAAGGCGTCTGGAAGCGATCAAACGGCAGCTGATGAAAGCCTGGGATGCGGCGAGTGACAAATACGTGCTCACCATCGAGCCTGAAGTTTTCTGGCGCCGTGGCGCGCCGCCCAAACGGCTGGAGAGCAGGTGAACGTTATGAACAAGCAGCGCCATCTATCCCGTATATCCCAGCTGGGACTGCTGGTCGGATTCCTGATGATGACGACCGCTCCCACGGGCGCTGGTCAGATCAACACAGTGAAGCCGGGGGAACCGGCGGAGCGGCATCTCTCCCTCGACCAGACATTTCGAGAATGGTCGCTAAACTCGGGTGATATCGAAGGCGTCAAGCGGATCAAGCTTTGCCGCGTGGAGACCGTTTGCAAAATGCGATTCCGGGACGGCCAGACGCCGCGGACCCGCGTTAAAAATCTCGTCGCGCCACTACGCTATGAAAATGACGCCACGCCAATTTCCGACAACTTCATCAAGCAGATCCGGCAGGCGATTGACGACCTGGCGGACAAGCAGGGTGTAACGGTCCGATTCATCGGATATACCGATGATGCGCCATTGACCGGCAGCGACGAGAGCATTTACGGCAACCACCTCGCGCTATCGAAGGCAAGAGCACAGCGCGTGGCGCTGGCCATGCAAGAGGCCTTGAGTTTGCCGGCATCGGCGATTGAAAGCGACGGTCGAGGCGCAACCTATCCGCTTGCCTCCAACGGAACCGTGCAGGGACGAACGTTGAATCGTCGCGTTGAGGTGGAATTCTGGTACGACGATCCGCTCCAGGCATTGCCGGAGGAGCCTCAACTCTGCCCCACGGACGCCGAAGAAGTGGTGACCCGGGTGTACTACCCCGTCTGGGGCAACATTCAAACGCTCGAGCTTGTAAATGGCCAGCCGGTCATTCCGCCTGGCTATGCAGCGAACCTGCGTCGCGCACTGATGGACATCGCCGATCGGAAAAACCCACGATTGCGATTCATCGGCTACACAAAGAACGCAGGGCTCGACCGCCGCACCGCGTCCGTCTACGGCGACGACGTCGGCCTTTCCGCTTCGCGAGCACGACGTGCCATGGACGTCCTCATGCAGGACTCGGAATTGTCAGGAGCGCATGCAGAGCACGAGGGCCGTGGCTTTGTTCAGTCCGACGACGTCGTCAACGCGGGCTTCACCCAGGGCCAGGAGTCGTTTGTCCGCGTGCAGGTCGTGTATGACGAACCGCTACCGCTCGGCGATTACGAGGGCGTGGACATTACTCGTCTCACCCAGGAGCTTCGCCCCAAAAGCCCGTACGAGCTGAATGTGATGCGCATCACCGTGGACGGTAAGCCGATCGACGACCCGAAGCGCAGTTCTTCCGACATCCAGCGCTGCACCGACGTGGCGCTCGACAACGCCAGCATCCAGTTCCGCTTCGACAATCTTGAGTCGCGTCCACGCCTCAGCGTTGCGGCGCATCCCGTGGCGATCGCGGTGAGCGACGCGGGAGGGGAACCCTCCGCATCCGTCGTGCGTTTCCGGATGTACAACAACTACTCGAGCTTCATGGAGCGTGGGGAAATCCGGATATTCGAGCAGCAGCAATCCCTGGAGGCTGCTCCGCTCGAAGTCATCGCGCTGGACGAGAAGGGTCTTGCGGAATGGCAGCCGGGCGCAAAAATTCTTCGGGGTTCAGCACGCGAACTGAAGTACGTGCTCCGTGTCTATGACTCGAAGGATAACTTCGACGAAACGCATGCGCAGCCCCTGTGGTTGGTCGAAACATCCGATGCGCCGACACCCGTAGCGAATGCCGCAGCGGATCCGCCGTTGCCGCCGGAATTGCTCGCCGCGTATGGCGAAAACGATCTTGCGCGTCATCAAATTCCGCTCAGCAGCGGCACCGTGAAGGTCCAGGGCGACGGTATTCCGGCGAACCACACGGTATGGTTGGCAGGCCGCCAGGTTCCGGTCGACCCGCAGGGTAAGTTCATTGCGGAGGAGATTCTTCCGAATGGCACGCACACGGTGGAAGTCGCGGTACTCGACGAAGCGGGAAACGGCTCGCTGTATCTTCGCGACCTGGAGTTCAAGCGCAAAGATTTCTTCTACATGGGCGTTGCTGACCTCACCTTGTCTCAGAACCGCGCAAACGGGCCGATAGATTTGCTGCAGGCTGAAAACCCCCGTCAGCCCTACGATTCATGGCTGGATGGCCGGATGGCTTTCTACGCGAGGGGCAAGGTTAGCCAGCGCTGGAAATTAACGGCCAGCGCGGATACGCGCGAAGGTCCGGTGAAAGATCTGTTCACCAATTTCCTGAACAAGTCGCCCGATTCGTTGTTCCGACGAATCGATCCCGACTACTACTATCCGACATTCGGCGACGACAGTGCCGTGGAAGAAATGGCGCCGACTCTCGGCAAGTTCTACTTCAAAGCGAGCCGTGGCGAGAACTACGGAATGTGGGGAAATTTTAAAGTCGGCTACATGGGCAACGAGTTGGCCCACGTCGACCGCGGGCTGTATGGCGCCAATGCACACTACGGCTCCCAGGCCACAACGAGTTTTGGCGAGCGTCGGATAGCAATCGACGGATTCGCCGGCGCGCCCGGAACGATGCCGAGTTATGAAGAATTCCGCGGAACGGGCGGATCTCTCTACTTCCTCCGCCATCAGGACATTCAGACAGGGTCGGAGCGCGTACGCGTCGAAATCCGCGATAAGGCCTCGGGCATTGTCACCGGAGTTGTCAACCTGCGGTATCCCATGGATTACGACGTCGACTACTTGCAGGGCCGGCTTCTGCTTACTGAGCCGCTGTCGTCTACAGTTGACGACAAACTACTCGTTCGCAGCAGTGGACTGAGCGGTGATGAGGCTTACCTGGTGGTGCGTTATGAGTACACGCCCGGTTTCGAAAAACTCGACGACGTCGCCGTGGGCGGCGCCGGCAATTACTGGTTCAACGACCACATACGGCTCGGCCTCACAGCAAACTCCAACGACGGAAATACCGACAGCAGTCTTGGCGCCGGCGACCTGACCTTCCGGATGAGCCGCGATTCCTGGTTCAAAGTGCAGACGGCCCGCAGCAAAGGAATGCTTTCCAGCCCGATGCGGTCTGATGATGGTGGATTCGGTTTCCGTGGCTATGACGACATGTCATTCACCGATGCGAATGCCATGGCGTACCGCGCCGACGTCAGCGTCGGACTTGGCGACTTCTTGAACGGCCGCGATGGCCACTTCACTTTCTACGTGCAGAATCTCGAGGCCGGCTATTCGGCGCCCGGGCAGGCGACTCTTAAGGACACTGCGAATTACGGCGGTACGTTCAGAATGGCCGTGACGAGTCAGCTGAGTCTGGTGGCGAAAGGGGATCAGAGGACCGAAGACAGGGGCCTGGAGACCCGGGCCATCGAAATGGATCTTGGTTATAAGCTGAACGAAAAGTGGAGCGTCAGCACCGGCTTGCGTAACGACCTGCGCACGGACCGTTCGGTGCTTGTTCCGTTGACCCAGGAGCAGGGACAGCGCACGGATGCCGTCGCGCAGATGACGTTTCATCCCCGCCCCTCATGGCGAGCTTATGGCTTCGTCCAGGAGACGGTCGCGTCAACCGGCGATCGTGAGGACAACGGCCGCATTGGCGTCGGCGGCTACATCATCCCGACGGAACGCTTCAAAATCGACGCGGAAGTTTCTGACGGGGACCTCGGGTTCGGTGGCAAACTCGGCACCAGTTTTCTCTTCTCTGAACGAACAAGTCTCTACATGAATTACGCGCTGGAGAACGAGCGCTCCGACAATGGCCGGCAAGTCCGTCGCGGCAACATGGTCTCGGGCGCGAAGACAAGGCTCTCCGACAGTTCAAGCGTGTACCTCGAGGAGCGTTACCAGGACCGCGGGTCTCTGACAGGTCTGACGCACGCCACCGGAATTCAGTTTGTCGCAGCAGAACGCTGGAATTTCGGCGCCACCTCAGAGGTTGGGACGTTGCGGGATTCCTTGAGCAATGCCAAAACTGATCGCAAGGCAGCAGGAGTCCGCATCGGTTACGGGGGCGACGCAATGCAGTTGTCGAGTGCGATCGAATATCGACTGGATGATGCGGAACAACTCGACACGACGCACACCACCAGAAACGCGTGGCTGTTCCGCAATAGTTTCAAGTTCACCCTCACGCCGGATTGGCGCGTACTTGGCAAGCTGAACTACTTGATCAGCGATAGCTCGCTGGGCGAGTTCTATAACGGGGGTTACACCGAGGCCGTGGTCGGCTACGCGTATCGCCCTGTGCATAATGACCGGCTAAACGCACTGGTCAAATATACGTACTTCTATAACGTCCCGACTACCGATCAACTGTCATTGCAGAACACTGCCGCCGAGTTCATTCAGAAGAGCCACATTGCTGCGCTCGATCTTACCTATGACCTCACGGCCAAGTGGTCAGCTGGCGGCAAGGTGGCCTATCGTCTGGGAGAAATGAGCCTTGACCGCACCCAGCAGCAGTTTTTCGACAATACCGCTCGGCTCGTGGTGTTGCGTGGGGACTGGCGGTTCCGCAAGGGCTGGGAGAGTATGGTCGAAGGGCGAATGCTCAGTTTGCCGGATGTACGTCAACGTCGCAGTGGCGCGTTGGCGGCCGTCTATCGTTACATCGGCAAGAACCTGAAGATCGGCGTCGGCTACAACTTCACCGACTTCTCGGATGACCTGACAGACCTCGGGTACGACCACAGAGGCGCGTTTTTCAATATCATCGCGAGTAAGTAAGGCCAAACCTACATCGCCTCGAGCATCCGGCGCAAAAACATCAGTTGACCGACGTGATACGCGTTATGGTCTGCGACCAGTAACGCCTCGCGAAGAATGTTCTGGCCCGTTCCGTGCGGGATCTTCGTATACAGATCTGTCTTCGGGTTCTCCACGAGCTTTTCCATCGCTGCTATGTCTCGCTGGATTGCCGCGATGCTCTTCTTCCAGGCCGCGTCGGTTGGCGGCGTTTCATCCTTCGGCCAATAACCTTCAGGCCACGGCGGCGAGACATGTTTTGCATCGCGGCTGAATTCCAGAATGTCCCACAGGGCGAGCCGCATGTGCTCGACGAGCTGCCATGCGCTGTGAGGCGCGCTTTTTGGCTTCACTGCCCGAAGCTTTGCAGGAAAGTCCTTGAGGACATCATCGAGAGTCAGGTGAGCCTGACCTCCACGAAGCAGTTTGATGACTTGTTCACGAACGGGGTCTTTCATACGTTGCCCTCCACGAAAATCTGTTGAACTTCGACTACCATAAGACACGTGAACTTGTCTGTTAAGCCACCGATTCCGCCGATGCTAGCGAAACGCGTGGAAGTTCTCCCGCCTGGCGAGGACTGGATCTTCGAACCGAAGTGGGACGGCTTTCGCGCAATTGTCTTTCGCGACGGCGACGAGGTATTGCTCCAAAGCCGTGATGAACGGCCGTTGAACCGCTATTTCCCCGAGCTTCTCGGTTGTTTGAAAACGACGTTGCCCGAGCAATGCGCTCTTGACGGCGAAATCGTCGTCGTCCAGAACAATGGGCTCGATTTCGATGCGCTTCAACTCCGCATTCATCCGGCTGAATCGAGGGTGAAGCTGTTATCTGTGCAGATCCCGGCATCGATCGTTTTCTTCGACATTCTTTGCGAGGGTCGCCGCGACCTGCGTAATGCACCGTTTCACGAACGACGGCAACGCCTCGAAGTGTTGATGTCGTCGGCATCGCCGCCGATCCATCAAACGCCTGCAACAACGGATCGGAAAATCGCGGAGGACTGGTTCCGCCGTTTCGAAGGCGCTGGACTGGATGGTGTGATGGCCAAACTCGCTTCCGGGATCTATGAGCCGGGTAAGCGAGTCATGCTGAAAGTAAAACACGAACGGGACTGCGATTGCGTCGTCGCCGGCTTCCGATGGCATAAGAACGGAGAAGGGAAATCGATCGGTTCCCTTCTGCTTGGCCTCTTCGACGAAAGCGGACGTCTTCAGCATGTCGGAGTCTGCGCCAGCTTCACCGCAGCGAAACGTCGCGAGTTGGTGGAGTACTTGAACACCTACAGGCACGACGCGCTAAGCGACCATCCATGGAAAAACTGGGCAGGCGCCGATGCCGGGAATAGCACCGCGCGTATGCCAGGTGGCCTGAGCCGCTGGAGCCATGGAAAAGACTTGTCGTGGGAACCGCTGCGCCCGGAGCTCGTCGTGGAAGTGGCTTACGACCACATGCAGGGAAACCGATTCCGCCACACAGCGCAATTTCGGAGATGGCGCGTGGACAAAAAACCGCGCGACTGCACGTATGCCCAGCTCGAAGTGGTCGCACCCCACGAGTTGGAAGCGATTTTTGGGGGGAAAGGTTAATCACCGAGCCGCGCATCTTCAGGCTTCGCGCTCCCGTCGTCGCTCGCGCCATTCCCTCGTGGGATCGTCGTCCGGATCGGGAGCCTCGGGACGTGGGCGCAGCGGCTCTGGAACATGCCGCAGATTGATCCGGATGCGAGTCCACGTCGAAGACCGCCCCCGCATCGTGTCCACGAGGATGTCATCCACTGCGAGAAGCTCGGCGACGTGCGGGTGTCTCTTCTTCCATCG
>Ga0068863_100003094_pt1 | contig 16438 bp, 15 predicted proteins | sample KBSSwiS62_FD_66596 | JGI IMG/M metagenome (GOLD analysis project Ga0068863, IMG submission 66596) | Switchgrass rhizosphere microbial communities from Kellogg Biological Station, Michigan, USA - KBS Switchgrass S6-2 | ecosystem: Host-associated > Plants > Roots > Rhizosphere > Soil ...
GTAGCCATGGCGCGGGTTTTACTAGGGAATCATCAGCCCCGCCAGCGCCGCGCTCATCAGATTGGCGAGGCTGCCGGCGAGCAGGGCGCGAAGGCCGAGCTTGGCGATCACCGGTCGCTGGTTGGGCGCAAGCCCGCCAGTCACCGCCATCTGGATCGCGATCGAGCTGAAATTGGCGAAGCCGCACAAAGCGAAAGTGACGATAGCGCGGCTGCGGTCGCTCAAAGTTGCAGCGTCCATCTTGCCGAGGTCGATGAAGGCGACAAATTCGTTGAGGACCAGCTTCGTGCCGAACAGACCGCCCGCGGTCCCAGCTTCGTGCCACGGCACGCCGATCAGAAACATGACCGGCTGGAACACATAGCCGATGATCCGCTGGAAGCTAAGGTCCGGGATCCCGACCATGTTGCCGAGGCCGCCAAGCAGGCCGTTGGCAAGTGCGACCAAAGCGACGAACGCGAGCACCATCGCGCCGACCGCAACGGCTAGTTTGACGCCCGTCTGAGCACCCTGGGCAGCGGCCATGATGATGTTGGCGGGCTGCTGTCCTTCCTCAAATGTCTCCGCGACCTCGACTTTGGCGTCCTCGGCTGCATCGTTGTCCGCCGGGTCGTCCGGCATGATCATCTTGGCCATCAGGATCCCGCCCGGCGCCGACATGAAGGCAGCGGCGAGGAGATAGGGGAGGTACTGCGCGCCGAGCAGGCTCGCGTAGGCGGCGAGGATGGTGCCGGCGACGCCCGCCATGCCGACGCACATCACCGTGAAAAGGCGCGAGGGCGGAAGCGCCGCGAGATAGGGCCGGACAACCAAAGGCGATTCGGACTGGCCGACGAAGATATTCGCAGCGGCAGAGAGGGATTCAACGCGGCTTATGCCAGTCACCCATCCGATCGCGCCGCCGACCCAGCGCACGATCCGCTGCATGATCCCGAGATAATAGAGGATCGCGACAAGGCTCGCGAAGAAGATGATCACCGGCAGCGCGGCGATGGCGAAGGTGTGCGCGAGCGGGTTGGTCTCGCTCGGGCCGAACAGGAACTCGGTGCCTTTGGTCGCATAGCCGAGGAGATCGGCAACACCGGCCGACAGCGACAGGATGCCGGCGCGCCCCCAGCTTGTGTAGATCACCAGCCAGGCGATGAATGCCTGGAGCGCAAAGGCTGCGCCAACAACGCGCAGGCGGATCGCCTTACGGTTCGTCGATAGTACGAACGCGATGCCGAGAATGACTATGATCCCGGCAACGCCGAGCAGCTTCTGATTCACGAAAGAGCCCCTCCCCCGAGGAAACTTACCAGACCATGCCTTGCGTAGCGGCTGCGGCGGCTTCGTCCAGCAAATCCAGCGCTTGCTCAGGCGTTTGCGCGACGAGCAGTTGCTTGCGGCGCTGCGCGGAGAGAAAGCCGCTTTCCGTCGCATGGTCGATGAACTCGATCATCCCGTCCCAATAGCCTTCGACATTGAGCAGGCAGAACGGCTTCTTATGATAGCCGAGCGCGTTCCAGCTCCATGCCTCGAATAATTCATCGAGCGTCCCGATCCCGCCGGGAAGCGCGAGGAACGCGTCGGCGAGGTCGGTCATCTTCGCCTTGCGCTCGTGCATGTTGGCGACGGTGTAGAGCTCGGTCACGCGGGTATGCGCGACCTCGATGTCCACGAGTGCCTGCGGGATCACACCGTACACATGCCCGCCAAGGTCGAGCACGCTGTCGGCAATCAGACCCATGAGGCCGAGCCGCCCGCCGCCGTAGACGAGGTCGACGCCGCGGCTGGCCATCGCCGCGGCAGTCGCCCGTGTCGCATCGGCGAACACCGGCTGCGAACCCGGCGCGGAGCCGCAATAGACTGCGAGACGCTTCACCTGGTTCAAAGGGCCGCGAGCTCCCTGAGGTCCACCTCGGGCCGCGCGCCGAAATGCGAGATCACTTCCGCCGCGGCGATCGAGCCGGTTTCGAGACAGGCCTTGAGCGGTTTGCCGCGACAGCGCGCCGCGAGGAATCCCGCGGCGAACAGGTCGCCAGCTCCGGTCGTGTCGACGATCCGCTCGACGGGCGCGGCGGGGACCTCGACCATATAATCCTTCTCGGCTGCGACCGCGCCGTGCGCACCGCGCGTGATCACTAGCGTGCCGACATGCTGCGACAGCGCGACGATGCATTCGGCGAGATCGCCGCAGCCGGTCAGGTGCCGCACTTCGTCCTCATTGCCGAACAGGATGTCGGCGGTTCCCGCCTCAACCATGCCAAGCACGCCTTCGCGGCGGTCGCCGAGGCAAAGGCTTTCGGAAAGTGTGAAAGCGACTGTGCGCCCTGCCGAATGCGCGATCCGCGCCGCCTCGAGCATCGCCGCGCGCGGACGCTCTGGCCCCCACAAATAGCCTTCGAGGAAGGTGACGCTTGCCGCGCGGATCAGGTCGGCGTCGAGCGCTGCGGGGGTCAGCTCGTGGCTCGCTCCGGGACAGGTGCTCATCGTCCGCTGTGCGTCCGGCGTGACGAGGATCAGGCAGCGGCCGGTGGGCGGCGGGCCCAGGATCGGCGGGGTCTCAAAGCTCACGCCAAGGGAGCGCATATCGTGGGCAAAGATCGCGCCGAGCTGGTCTTGCGCGACCTGGCCGATGAATGCGGCGCTAAGGCCGAGCGCTGCCGCTCCGGCCATGCTGTTCGCAGCCGAGCCGCCGCTGACCTCGCGTGCCGGTCCCATCGCCGCGTAGAGATCGGCGGCCTCTTCCGTCGTGAGCAGGCGCATCGAGCCCTTGGCGAATCTGCGGCTCTCGAGGAACGCATCGTCGCAGGTGGCGATGACGTCGACGATCGCATCGCCGATCGCCACGATGTCGAGGCTGGAGGATGTCACGGGCCGCGTGGCTAGCCGCGCGAGTGAGCCGCGGTCAACGGCGGTTGCATGGTCGCGCAAAGCCGGTAGGTCTTTGGGCATGACAACCGAGATCGAAGCGGCCGCCGACGACCCGCAGCTCGCCGGCCCCGCCGTCCCTTTGTCGCTGCTCGCGCTCTCGACCTTCTACGGCGGAATGGTGTGCATCGCGGGGGTTCTCGGCAACAAGCAGGTTGCACTGGGACCGCTCGCCGTCGAGGCGGGAATCTTCGCGTTCCTGTTGCTCGTCGTGACGTCGAGCTCGGTCGCCGAGCTGCACGGGCGGCCGACGGCGAATCGGCTGGTGCTGATTGGATTCGTCCCGCTGATCGTGTCGCTGCTGCTGAGCCTTGTCGTGCTGGCGCTGCCCGCTTCGCCGCAGATGGACCCAGCTCGGCTGTCAGCCTTCGAAACCGTAATGGGCGGGACTCCGCGGATCTGGCTCGGTGGAATCACTGCCTACGGAATCTCGACCTTCCTCAACGTCACCATCTTTAGCCGCCTGAAAGCGCGCGAAGGCAGGAGCCTCCTTTGGCTGCGTGCCGGCATCGCGAGCGTGCTGAGCCAGATCGTCGACACGCTCATTTTCATCACCATTGCCTTCTACGGAGTCTTCCCGATCGGCGAGCTGCTGCTCGGCCAGATGCTGGCGAAGGTGGCGCTCTCCGCAGTGCTGGTGCCGCCGCTTGTTTATGCCTTCGTGGGACTCGGCCGGAGGCTCGATCAGTCGCGCTGAACAGCCATAGTGGCACAAGTGCAACGGTTGAAAATGAATCGTTAACGCCGGGCCTTCGGCTGTAACAAGCCTGCCTTAATCCGCTAATAGCGGCAGCGGGGTTCCACACATTCTACCGGGTTTCGGGGGAGTTTCTTTCCGTGAAAAAATTCGTGCTGCTTTGCACGACGGCGCTGCTGCCGTCGGCCGTTTATGCCCAGTCGACCGGTACGGTCGAGACCGAGAACCGAGAGATCGTCATCACTGGCTCCAAGGCTAGGTCGGTTGGGGGCGTCCAGACGCCAAATACGCCGAAAGCGAAGGTCGTTCTAACGCAAGAGATGATCGCTCGTCAGGGCGCGGGCCAATCCATTCTCGATACCATCAACCTTGTGCCTGGCGTCAGCTTTCAGAACAACGACGCCTATGGCTCAGCAGGTGGTACGCTCACGATTCGCGGCTTCGACTCGAGCCGAATCAGCCTCACCTTCGATGGCATTCCGCTCAACGACAGCGGCAACTACGCGATCTTCTCTAACCAGCAGCTCGACCCCGAGCTGATCGATCAGGTCAACGTCAACCTCGGCACGACCGACGTTGACTCGCCCACCGCGTCGGCCGTGGGTGGAACTGTGAACTACCGCACGATTGTTCCGTCAGTTAACCCAGGCGTCCACTTTGTCGGTTCGATCGGCGACTGGCACATGTGGCGCGGCTTCGGGCTCATCAATACAGGTGAAGTCGGGCCATTCGGAACCCGCATGTTCTTCTCAGCGTCACGCGAGAAATATGACGTACCGTACAACGGCTACGGCAAGCTCAGCAAAAAGCAATTCAATGGCCGCATTTACCAGACCGTCGGCAGCAACGGTGACTTCATCTCGGTCGCGGGCAATTACAACGAGAACCGTAACAACTTCTTCGGCTCGCTTCCGCTTCGTACGGACACGACGCAGTCCGCCACGGACAGCCGCGCCCGCAACGTCGGGCCGAACTCGCAGAACCGATATCCGACCAACCGGGACGAGCGCTTCTACAAGATCAACTTCCCCTGCACGACTGCGACTCCGCGTGCCGGCGTTCGCGACACCGTCGCTGGTCCAGCTTTCGACGTTGCGGCATGCGGCACTGAGTTCGACCGCCGTTACAATCCGTCCAACACTGGCAATATTCGCGGCGCTTCGCGCTTCACGCTGGCGGACGGTCTCGTTCTTACCGTCGACCCGAGCTACCAGTATGTGAAGGCAAACGGCGGCGGGACCGTTAACGCCGAAGAAGGCACCGTTCGTGACGTCAATCCGGCCGGCGGCACCGCGCCGACGGTCAGCGGCACTGGAAACTGCCTGACCACTCCGAACAGCGCCAACAATACCTGCATCGGCGGCTTCCTCGGCGGAAATGCGTACGCCGGACGCGATCTGAACGGCGACGGCGACAAGCTGGACCAGGTCACCGTCCTCGCGCCGAGCCAGACCCATACAGACCGATACGGCGTCATCGCCGGCCTTCGCTGGGATTTCGGCCGCGGGCAAATGATCCGCGGCGGATACACGCTCGACGACGCACACCACGTTCAGACCGGGGAAGTCGGATATCTGAAGCCCAATGGCGAGCCCCAGGACGTCTTCCCGATCAACGATCCGATCATCGATGGCCAGGGCTTCACGCTTGAAAAGCGTGATCGTGAATCGTACGCGGTCCTGCACAAGTTCTGGAGCGAATATCGGGGCAATTTCGGCAATCTGACTGTCAATGTCGGCCTTGCCTATTCCTACTTCATCCGGAATCTTAATAACCATTGCTTCACTTCGAGCGCATCCGGCTTTGTGGAGTGCACGGGCCGCGATCCTGCTCGTGACGCCATTCTGGCGACGCTGAATCCGCAGGTCGTCGATCCCACGACGGGCCGCGTGCTGAGCGGATGGTCGCCGCCGCAGAAGCGGCGTTTCACCTACAAAAAGCCCTTGCCGAACATCGGTTTGACCTATGCCATTACTCCACAGGTCACTGCCTTCGGCAACTATTCAAAGGGCTTGTCAGTCCCCAGCACGGACAATCTCTACAACAGCTTCTTCTTCCCGATCGCGACCGATGCGGCGAAACCGAAGCCGGAGTTGACCGACAATTTCGACGGCGGATTGCGCTACAGCTCGAGCAAGATTCAGGCGCAGCTGGGCGGTTGGTACACGCACTTCACGAACCGCCAAGCATCCGCTTTTGACCCAGAACTCAACGTGTCGGTGTTCCGTAATCTCGGGACGGTGAATAAGTGGGGTATCGACGGGTCGGTTTCGTATCAGCCCATCAAGCCTCTGACGTTCTACGTTTTCGGTTCGTGGATTAAGAGCAGGATAGAAGATAATATTCAGATCGGATCGCTTCCGACCGGCGTAACCTGCGACACGGTTAGCCCCACGAGCACGCAAGGCCTTCAGAGTTGCGCATTCACCAAGGGTAATCGCGAGTCTGGATCGGCGAAGTACAGCTACGGCGCGTCGGTGAACGGCAATCTCGGACCGGTTTCGCTAGGCATCAACGCTAAGCGCACCGGACCGCGGTTCGTGTTCGACAATAATGCCGCCGTGTACCGTGGTGATATCGGCATCACGACGACAACGACGGGACGGGTGGTGCAAGAGCAGGTTTATTCGGCCAAAGTCCCCGCCTACTGGCTCGTCAACCTAGATGCGCGCGTGAAGCTCGACTGGATTTCGCCAGCTGCCGCTTGGAAGAAAACCTACTTGCAATTCAACCTGTACAACGCCTTCGACAAATTCTTTGTCGGCGGTTTCGGTGGCGGTCTCGCACAGGCGACCTCGACTCGCACTTGCAACGCAACCTCCACGCCATCGTGCACAGTGTCGACGGTCGTACCCACTTATGGTGCGCCGCCGTTCGTTCAGATCGGCGCACCGCGCACTTTCATGGGATCGATCAACATCGAATTCTAATTCTGACTTGATTGGCTACCTAGAAGGCCGGGTGGACTAGTTCTGCCCGGCCTTCTTCCTTGCGCTAGGCGGGCGCCGCCTCCGCATCCACGCGTGCGCTGATAAATGCGCCGGGAAAGTGCGAGCAGCAGGCCATCACATGCGTGATCGCTTCGCGGTCATATTCGTCGCCTGAGCGGTAGGTCTCGAAATAATCGTTCAGCGCCCCAACGCGCTCAGGCCATACATCCTGGCTCTGCAGGCCGATCGACACTCCGTAATTGGCAAACGCGATCCCCACGTCCCGGGCATAACTCGCGCGGGCGAAGAGGCCCGGCGGGTCGGTCCATAGGAAATCGAGCGCGGCGAGCGACTGCTCGCGCTGGACCACCGCCCAATCCTCGTGCGGGAAGAAATGGGCGAGCCACAGCATCATTCCGAGGCCGAGGTCCTGGTCGATGCGGAGGTTCTCGTACTGCCCCTCCATGATCGCGCGCATTTCCGCGATCTCGCGGGCGAGCTCAGCCTCGCTCAGCAGCTTGTAGGACACGTATCCGTCGAACGCGTCCATCGCGCCGAGGCCGTAGCCGGGATATGGCGCTGAAAGGTCCTCCTCCATCTTCCAGATGACTCCGCGCCCTGAAAGCACGAACGGCTCGTGGATCTCCCTGGCGATGCGGATGCCCTTCTCGCGATAGGCGGGCTCGTGCTCGCCGAGGCAGGCGAGCGCGTAGAGCCACATTGCGAGGTAATGGAAATATTGTCCGTCGCGGTCCGCCGCCTCGCCGATCCGGTAGCCTTTTGGGCGGCCCAGAACACAGTCGACGTCAACGACTAGGTCACGCGCAGCGTCGAGCCAGCGCTGCTCACCCGTTTCGCGGAAGAGCGAAACGTAAAGCACCAGTCCGAAGGCATCGGTCCACAGATAGCGCAGGCCGTTCGGCCACATGCGCTCGGCCCGCATCCAGTCGAGCTTGCTGAGGACATAAGCGAGGTCGTGTTGCGGCATCCACGCCTCCACGCGGCCAATGGTTGAGCCAGCGGCCGGTTCCGCTATTCGGCTTGGATATGCCGCTTTACACCCTCGGCGACCTCAGCCCGAAGCTCGGCGAAGGAGCGTGGGCCGCGCCGTCGGCGGACCTCATCGGGGACGTCCGCCTGGGCGCCCGCGCGAGTGTCTGGTTCGGCGCGGTGCTCCGCGGCGACAATACGCCGCTTCTCCTGGGCGAGGAAACCAATTTCCAGGACGGCGCGATCGGACACAGCGATCCCGGCTTTCCGCTGACCATCGGCGCGCGAGTGACCGTCGGCCATCAGGCGATCCTCCACGGCTGCACGGTTGAGGACGACTGCCTGATCGGCATGGGCGCGCGGATTTTGAATGGCTCGGTGATCGAGGGCGAATGCATCGTCGGCGCCGGCGCGTTGGTGACCGAAGGCAAGAGATTCGAGCGCGGCAGCCTGATCCTCGGCGCACCGGCGCGAGCAGTGCGGCAGGTTACGGAGGAAGAAAAGCGGGCTTTGCGGGTCTCAGCTGCGCATTATGCCGAGAAGGCGGCGCGCTATGCCGCGCAGCTTACAAGGGTTGACCTCGTTCCGGTTTTGACCCGTTGCGAACCCTAAGCTGCAGAGCTTAGTAAACGCGCGCCTTGGGCTTGATGTAGTCGATATCGCTCGTCAGCGTGAACTCGTGCACCGGGCGGTAGTCGATCTTTACTCCACCGCCCTTGCCGCCCCAGCCGTCGAACCAGCTCACCGTGTGCTTCATCCAGTTCTTGTCGTCGCGCTTGGGATAGTCTTCCTGCATGTGCGCGCCGCGGCTTTCCTTGCGGTTGGCGGCGCAATGCATAGTGATCACCGCCTGGGCGAGCAGGTTGTCGAGCTCAAGCGTCTCGACCAGGTCGCTGTTCCAGATCAAACTGCGGTCAGCGACGCGGACGTCGGCCATGCGGCTGAAAACCTTGTCGATCTTCGCCTGACCCTCGGCGAGTGTGCGGTCGGTGCGGAAGACGCCGCAGTCGGACTGCATCGTGCGCTGCATGTCGAGGCGGATCTCCGCGGTCGGGCTGCCGCCCTCGGCATGGCGGAACTTGTCGAGGCGTGAGAGCGCGAACTCCGCGGAGTCCGCCGGAAGCTGCTGCTGGATCGTGCCGGGCTTCACCACTTCGGCGAGCCTCAGGCCCGTGGCACGGCCGAACACGACGAGGTCGATCAGGCTGTTCGAGCCGAGCCTGTTAGCGCCGTGAACGCTGACGCAGGCCGCTTCGCCGACCGCGAACAGGCCGGGCACGACCGCGTCCGGGTTACCGTCCTTTAAGGTGACGACTTCGCCATGATAGTTCGTCGGGATGCCGCCCATATTGTAGTGAACGGTCGGCACGACGGGGATGGGCTGGCGCGTCAGATCAACGCCGGCGAAGGTCTTCGCCGTCTCAGTGATGCCCGGCAGGCGCTCATGCAGGATCTTCGGGTCGATATGGTCGAGGTGAAGGAAGATATGGTCCTTATGCTCGCCGACGCCGCGGCCTTCGCGGATTTCCATTGCCATCGAGCGTGACACGACGTCGCGGCTGGCGAGATCCTTAGCGCTCGGCGCGTAGCGCTCCATGAAGCGCTCGCCGTTGGCGTTGGTGAGATAGCCGCCCTCGCCGCGCGCCCCCTCTGTGATCAGCACGCCGGCGCCGTAGATGCCGGTCGGGTGGAATTGGACGAACTCCATGTCTTGGAGCGGGAGGCCCGCGCGGAGCACCATCGCATTGCCGTCGCCGGTGCAGGTGTGGGCGCTGGTTGCCGAGAAATAGACGCGGCCATAGCCGCCCGTCGCGAGAACCACTGCCTGAGCGCGGAAGCGGTGGATCGACCCGTCGTCGAGGCACAATGCAATCACGCCGCGGCAGGCGCCATTTTCCATAATCAGGTCGATCGCGAAATATTCGACGAAGAAATCGGCGTCGTACTTGAGGCTCTGGCTGTAGAGCGTGTGGAGCATCGCATGGCCGGTGCGGTCGGCGGCGGCGCAGGTGCGTTGCGCTGCCGGCCCCTCACCCATATTTTGGGTCATTCCGCCGAAGGCACGCTGGTAGATCTTGCCCTCGCCGGTGCGGCTGAATGGCATGCCGGCATGCTCGAGCTCGATCACCGCCGCCGGCGCTTCGCGCACCATATATTCGATGGCGTCCTGGTCGCCGAGCCAGTCGGACCCTTTGACCGTATCGTACATGTGCCAAGTCCAATGGTCGGGGCCCATGTTGCCAAGGGAAGCGGCGATGCCGCCCTGCGCTGCGACGGTGTGGCTGCGGGTGGGGAAGACCTTAGTGACGCACGCGGTCTTCAGCCCTGCACCGGCCGCGCCCATCGTCGCGCGGAGGCCGGCACCACCGGCGCCGACTACGACCACGTCATAGGTATGATCGACAATCTGGTATGCGCTCACGCAACCGCTCCGAACGCAATGCGGGCGATTGCGTAGAGCGCGATTGCCCCGCCGCCGACGGCAAGGAACAGCAGCAAAGTGTTCCAGGCGAAGCGAGGGCCTTCGTCATGCACATAATCGTCGAGTGTGACCTTCACGCCGTCGAGCGCATGCTTGAAACCGATGATGACGAACAGCGTCATCGGAATCGCCCCGCTCGGCGCACGCAGCCATTCGACGAGCGTACGATAGTCGAGCTTGGGCAAGAGCAGCAGCGAAGCGAGCAGCCAAGTGCCTAGCAGCAGCAGTGCGATGCTGGTCACGCGCTCGGTCAGCCAATGCTCGCCGCCATGCTGCGCCGAGCCGAGGCCGCGGACCTTGCCCAGCGGTGTGGAGCTCTCGCCGATGCTCATTTCGCGACTCCCAGGAAGTAGAACCAGACCGCTGCGGTAAGTAGCACCGAGCCGACGATCGTGAGGATGGCGAACGTCTTGTTGATGCCGAGCTCGAAGGCGGCGCCCGTGTCCATCACCAGGTGGCGGATGCCGGAAAGCAAGTGCTGGAAGAAGCTCCAGGTCAGGCCGACCAGAACGACCAAGCCCAACGGGTGCGTCGCTGCCTTGGTGAAAGTCGCATATGCGTCCGGTCCGCTGGCAATGGCGAAGAGCCACCAGGCGAGGATTCCGAGACCGGCGAAGGACAGAGCGATGCCGGTCGCTCGGTGCAGGATCGAGACGGCCATGTGGGGTCCCCAGCGCCAGATGGTGAGATGGGGCGAAAGCGGGCGTGGTCGGGTGGAAGCCATGGGCGGACCGCTTAAGGCGCACCCTTTCGCGAGGCAAGTTTCAGGCAGCCCGAAGCTGCCCCCCTAACCCCGTCTTAACCATTAGCCGTGCAAGAGCAGCCGCAAGAGACCCAAGGTCAACGTACGGAGAGCAGTGGGATGGGTGCCGAGACTGGACAACTGCAGCGGCTGAGTGACGACCAGGTGAACGCGCGGCTTGCGGCCTACAACGCCGACGGATCGCTCGATCGCGACATCGCTTTGTTGCGCGAGAAGATCGCAGACCTGATCGAATCCAACGTCCGCGACCAGTTCGGCAAGGAGTCCGCGGACCGCGTAAGGTCGCATTATGCAGGCCGGGCCGACGCCAATTGGGTCCAATCCGTCGCCGAATATGGTCGCCGCATCCACCAGGAGAAGACGATCGTTCCCTCCTATGTCGCTGCCCGCGAGCGGCTGAAGTCGGCAGTGGTCGCTGCAATGTTCGACCGCTTCGCGGACGACCAAGACACGCTTCAGGCCTGCGTCATCGCCTTCGAGCGCCTGACCACGGTCGAGACCGATATCATCCTCGCCCAGATTTCTCAGCTCGAGGCAATCGAGGCCGCCGACGAGCGCGGCACCCAGAGCGGCGACTTCGAGCGTCGCGTAAGCGAACTCGTTCGGGCGACCACCGAAGCGTCGAAGTCGCTGACGGACCGCACACGCTCAACCGCATCGTCTGCTCGCGGAATGCTCGGCAAGACGAGCGAAGTGGCCGCTGCTGCCGAGCAATCGGCCGTCGCCATGCGTGAAGCCGCCCAGACTGCAGCAGGCCTCATCCGCGCGATCGAAGATGCCCGCTCCGAGGTGGAGATTGCGGCCGGCGTTGCTATCCGTGCCGGCGACCAGGCCGAACAAGCTGTGAAGGTCAGCCAGGCCCTTTCAGCGCATGTCGAAGCGATCGAATCGATCCTCAGCCTGATCCGCGACATTGCGGGCCAGACCAACCTCCTCGCGCTCAACGCTACGATCGAGGCGGCCCGTGCGGGAGATGCCGGCCGCGGCTTCGCGGTCGTCGCTCAGGAGGTGAAGAGCCTCGCCTCGCAGACAGCGCGTGCAACCGACGACATCACTGCCAAGATCACGGCCATTCAGCAGGCCACCCGCCAGACGGTCGAGTCCAACGCATCGATCCAGGGCACCGTCGAAGAAGTGCAGAGCTCGGCCGACCGCATCCGCGAGGCGATGGAGCTCCAGGCGCAGACGGTGACGATGATCACCGCAGCAGTCGACGAGACAGCGCTTGCCGCGGACTCGATGAGCTCGACCATCGCCGCGATCCGCAGCGATACTGAAAACGTCGCCAAGGACATCGATCAGGTCGAGCAGGGTTTCGGCCGCTTCAGCGAGCAGATCGCCAACTTCAAATCGACCGCCAAGGCGTTCGTCAGCGGCATCGCGGCTTAACTGGGATAATCGTCATTCCCGCGAAAGCGGGGATCCAGCCGAAAGAAGAACTGGGCTCTCGCTTTCGCGGGAGTGACGAAGCGCGGTTCGGTGGGCTAATCCACCCCCCATGAACATCCTCATCACCGGCGCGAGCCGGGGCATCGGTGCTGCCGCTTACGCGTTGCTCAAGAGGCGCGACCACCGCGTCGTCGGGCATTCGACCATTGGCAGCGACGAGCTGGTCGCGGGCGATCTCACCAATCCTTTCGCTCCACGCAACATCTGGGACACCGCGCTCGCCGAGCTCGACGGCCAGATCGACGTGCTCGTCAACAATGCCGGTATTTACGAGGGCGTGCCCGACAACTCCACCGACGACGAATGGCACCGAGCCTGGAACCGGACGCTGACGATCAATCTGCAGGCGGCAGCGGACCTCAGCAAGCTTGCCGTTTCGCATTTCCTCGACCTCGGAATTCCCGGACGGATCATCAACATCGCCAGCCGCGCGGCCTTTCGGGGCGACTCGCCGCAGCACTGGCACTATGCCGCATCGAAGGCGGCGCTGGTCGGTATGACGAAGACGATCGCGCGCAGTTATGCTGCTGAGGGCATCCTTTGCTTCGGCGTTGCGCCGGGTTTCACGGTTTCCGAGATGACGGCCGAATATCTGCAGGGCCGCGGCGGCGCCAAGATCGTCGCCGACATTCCTCTGGGCCGAGTCGCCTCCACCGACGAGGTCGCCGAAGTCATCCGCTGGCTCGCAACTGAGGCTCCCGCCTCGTCGACAGGCAGCATCGTCGACGTCAACGGGGCGAGCTATGTTCGCTAGCCTGCTCGGTCCCGCGCTGCTGATTGCTCAGCAAATAGTGATCCCATTCGGCCACCCGCGCCAGATCGAACAGCCCAGAGCACCAATCGAGACTGCAGGCCCCGCCTTCGCAGCCGCCTGCAAAGGCTCGGACGATTGGAACAAACCGGCGCCGCCCGTCCGAATCCATGCCAACACCTATATGGTCGGTACCTGCGGCATCTCCTCGATCCTCATCGCTGGCTCCGAAGGCGCCATCCTCATCGACGGCGGCACGGAAGCGGGCGCCGACCTCATCGCCGACAATATTCGCAAACTCGGTTTCAAGCTCAGCGATGTGAAAATCCTCCTCCAGAGCCATGAGCATTTCGATCATGTGGGCGGGATTGCACGGCTCCAGCAATTGACCGGTGCGCAGGTCTATTCCTCGGCCGCGGCGGCGAAGGTGCTGCGGACCGGCGTTGCCGGCGCTGACGATCCCCAGGCAGGGATGGCCAAGCCCTTCCCGGCGGCGCGGGTGGATCGGGTGGTCGCGGACGGCGAGCAGGTGCGGCTTGGGAATCTTGTACTGTTTCCTCTCGCCACACCTGGTCATACGCCCGGAGCGCTGACCTGGCATTGGGGAGCGTGCGACGGAGGCGTTTGCCGGCAGATCGTCTATGCGGACAGCCTGACCCCGGTGAGCGGCGACAATTATCGGTTCAGTGATCATCCCGCCTATCTCGCCGCCTATCGCGCCAGCCTCGCCAAAGTCGCTGCGCTTCCATGCGACATCTTGCTGACTGCGCATCCCTCGGCGAGCCATATGCTCGACCGAATGGTCGACCGCGAGCCGCTCGAGAACACGAACGCCTGCCGCGACTATGCGGCACGGCTGTCGAAGCAGCTGGACGAACGGCTGGCGAAGGAAGCCGTAACCAAGTGAGTTTCCGTGTCACGATTCCCTGCACTCGCGCGCAGGGCGAGGCGATCGGCGCGATGGAGGACTTGGCGGGCTTCGGCGATCATCCGCCGGTGCTCGTTGCCGACGAGCCGGATCCCGCGAAGCCCGACAACTGGCTGATCCATGCCTATCTCGAACGCACGCCCAGCGAAGACGAACTGCAAAGCCTGGCGGCGCTGGGCGCTGGCGAGCCGTATGTTGAAGAGCTCGGCGAGGCCGACTGGGTGACGATGAGCCAGTCCGGGCTGCAGCCGATCCGCGCCGGCCGCTTCTATGTCCACACGCCGATGTTTCGCGCTGCCGTGCCAGGACTGACGCCGTTCGAGATCGACGCGAGCCTCGCCTTCGGCACCGGGCAACATGCGACGACCAGCGGCTGCCTCGCCGCGCTCGACAAGCTTGAGCGCGAGGGCGAGCGCTTCGTCAACGTCGCTGACATCGGCACGGGCACAGGACTGCTCGCCTTCGCCGCGCTCGCGCTCTGGCCCGACGCGAAATGCATCGCGACCGACATCGACCCGGTCGCGATCGACGTCGCTCGCGACAATGCGGCTATTAATGGCGTGAAGATAGGCCACGGCGCCGGCGAACTCTTGCTCGCGATCGCTGACGGCATGGATTCGCCGATGCTCGCCGCACGCACGCCGTTCGATCTGATTATCGCCAACATCCTGGCGGGCCCGCTGATCGAGCTAGCGCCCGATTTTGCGAGGGCGATGAAGGACGGCGGCTCGATCATGCTCGCCGGACTACTTGATACGCAGGCTGAAGCGGTGGCCGCGGCCTATGAGGCGCACGGTCTTGCAATCACCGGCCGCAATAGCGGACAATGGCCTGTACTAGTCTTTACCAGTCAGCAGCCCTGAGTGTCGTTGCTCCACTGCTGGAAGCATCAGCATGAAGTACCCATTGGACCACAGCTTCGCTGCGTCTGGACTCGTTCGATTTCGGCCCGGTTCAACCGCCTTTGTTCGGCCCACTGAGCGCGCGTCATGCAGATGCGGTCAGATCTAAGGCGCGTGCCGATCTCGTCGACCTTTTCGCACAGGACTTCGGTCGGATCGACACCATTCTTGGCGATTTGCGGCTGACTCGGGCGCACAACTCCGGGATCACGCGACCACTTTCCCGTGCCGGTAAAGCTGAAGCCGAGCCCGCCTTTGTGCCACCCTGCGGGGCTTTTCGCAGTCGGAGCGTAGTCGCCGGCCTGAAGCATTTCCAAAAGGGTCCCGCCGACAACGCTTTCGGCTTCCGGGCAATCGAGCTTCGGCATCACCACGCGTGCAAGACTTCCGTCGGGCGCATATTGCACCGCGAAGGTAACGCTGAAATCGAGCCGGCCCTCCTTCAGTCCGAAAGCCGGGCACTGCTTGGACTCGGCGATTTCGTAAAGCTTCGCCTGCATCTTCTCGTTGAGATGATTGTAGCCGCGCTGGCTGAGCTGCGGCAGCTTGGTCCAGTCGCCTTTAGCCGTCTCAACGGTGACTGCGGCAGCGGGCACGGACAGCGCGGCCACGAGCAGCGAAAGACCGCGAAGAGAGTTCATGATCGGCTCCCACGATTCGGCCCAAACAAAATAACATTACGCGTAATAGTGCGTCAAAAAATGCTACGCTTCGGCAACGATCTTCGCCCATTCCTCTTCGCCGATCACGCGGACGCCGAGCTCCTCGGCTTTCTTGAGCTTGGAGCCGGCGCCGGGGCCGGCGACGACTAGGTCTGTCTTGGCGCTGACCGAGCCGGCGGAGCGGGCGCCGAGGCGCTCGGCCTGTGCCTTGGCTTCGTCGCGGCTCATCGTTTCGAAGCTGCCTGTGAAGACGATTGTCTTGCCACTCCATTCGGTCTGCTTCGCGTCGCTGACGAACGGCTTTGGCGAGACTTCCGACAGCAGATCGTCAAGCGCCTCGCGGTTGTGCGGCTCGTGGAAGAAGTCGACGAGGGCTTCAGCAACGACGGGCCCCACACCTTCGACCGACCCGAGCTCTGCAGCGCCGTCTTCTGACGTCGCCACCTGCCGCAGCTCCTCAATCGTGCCGAAGCATTTGAGCAAGTCTTTGGCGGTCACGACGCCTACGTGGCGGATTCCGAGGCCGAACAGGAACCGCGGTCCGTCCGGCTCGCGCTTGGCTTCGATCGCGGAGAGAAGGCCATCTACCGACTTATCCTTCCAGCCCTCGCGGCCGAGCAGTTCGCTGCGATGGTTGCGCAGGCGGAAGATGTCCGCGGGCGAGTGCAGCCAGCCTAATTCGATGAACTCGGCGATCGATTTTTCACCAAGGCCTTCGATGTCGAGTGCGCCGCGCGACACGAAATGCCGCAAGCGCTCGAAACGCTGTGCCGGGCAGATCAGGCCCCCAGTGCAGCGGACATCGACCTCGCCTTCCTCGCTCACCGCCTCGCTGCCGCATTCGGGGCAATGGTCGGGGAAAACATAGGGCGCTCGTGGCTCGTCGCGAGTCAGGTTCTCGACCACCTGCGGGATGACGTCGCCGGCGCGCTGGATGCGGACGCGGTCGCCGACGCGGAGTCCCAGGCGTG
>Ga0068863_100003097_pt1 | contig 16424 bp, 15 predicted proteins | sample KBSSwiS62_FD_66596 | JGI IMG/M metagenome (GOLD analysis project Ga0068863, IMG submission 66596) | Switchgrass rhizosphere microbial communities from Kellogg Biological Station, Michigan, USA - KBS Switchgrass S6-2 | ecosystem: Host-associated > Plants > Roots > Rhizosphere > Soil ...
GAGGCGCAGGAGATCGTCGACCTGTTCGCCGCCTCTCCGGGTCTGGGGACGATCGGCCACAAGGGCGCCATGCTTGACCGTCCGCACCTTGCCCGAGCCCAGGCGCTGCTCGCTCTCGCCAAGCCGCGGTGAGCGTCGTCGTCGACGCCGAGCATCTAGACCTCGCTCGATTCCTGCGGCGCGGTGACCGGATCGTCTGGAGCCAGGCGTGCGGCGAGCCGATCTCGGTGGTCGAGGCCCTGCTGGCCCAGGCCGGGTCCATCGGCGACCTCTCGGCCTTCGCGGCGACAAGCTTCTCCGGGGTGATCGACGGGCCCGCCGCCGACAAGCTGCAGATCGATAGTCTGGGCGCCATCGCCAGCGTGCGGCCAGGGACGCATAAGCGGCCCCTGGGCATCGTGCCTGCGCACCTCAGCCAGGTGGCGCAGCTTATCGAAACAGGCTTGATCGGTTGCGATGTGGCCATCGTGCAGGTGAGCCCGCCCGACGCAAACGGCGAGCACAGCTTCGGCCTCACCCACGACTACGTCCGCACCGCCGTGGCCAAGGCGCGGGTGGTGATCGCCGAGGTGAACGAGAAGGTCCCTTTCACTTTCGCTGACGCGACCTTGCCGTCCGCCCGCATTGATTGCGCCGTGCGCACCTCGCGCGGGCCGCTGGAGACGCCGCCCGTTGCTCCTGGCGAGGTCGACTTGGCGATCGCCCGCCGCGTCGCGGGCTACATCGGCGACGGCGCCGTGGTGCAGACCGGAATCGGCGCGACGCCGGAAGCCATCCTGCGGGAGCTGAGCGACCGTCGCGACCTGGGGATCCAGTCGGGCATGCTGGGCGACGGGGTGGTCGACCTGATCGAGGCCGGCGTCGTCACCAACGCGCTGAAGCCGATCGACCGCGGCGTCTCGATCGCCGGCGTGCTGATGGGGACCCGACGCCTTTACGATTTCGCCGACCGCAATCCCAAGCTCGCCATGCGCAGCACCGATTACACCCATAATCCGGCGGTGCTCAGCCGCATCCCGAACCTGGTTGCGGTGAACTCGGCCCTGGAGGTCGACCTGACCGGACAGGTGAATGCGGAGCAGAGCGGCGACCTCTATATCGGCCGCACCGGCGGTCAGGTGGACTTCGTCCGCGCGGCCGCGGCCTCGCCAGGCGGCCGTTCGATCATCGCGCTTCCTTCCACCGCCAAGGGTGGCGAACTGAGCCGCATCGTCGCCCGGCTGTCGGGGCCGGTGACCACCGCGCGCAGCGACGCCGACTTGGTGGTCACCGAGTTCGGGGCGGCGGAGTTGAAGGGCCAGACCTTGGCGGAACGGGCGCGGCGCCTGGTCGCCATCGCCCATCCGCAATTTCGCGAGGTGCTTGACCGGTCAGCCTGGGAGATCGCGCGCCGCGGCTTTTAGAGTGGAGGGAGCGCCATTGGGCGAGGTGCTGAAGTTCGAAGCGACCGAGGACGGGATCGCCATCCTGACCCTGAACCGGCCTGAGCAGTTGAATGCGCTCAACCACGAGCTCCGTCAGGCGCTGTTCGCCGCTTGGGACCGGTTCGAGCGGGACGACAAGCTGCGGGTGGCGATCCTGACGGGGACCGGCGAGCGCGCCTTCTGCGCCGGCGCCGACCTGAAGGAGATGGCCGGCCAGGCCCTGGAGGTTCCGCCGCGGGACATGTTCCCCTCGCCCGGCGAAAACATCCGCCTGACGAAGCCGACCATCGCCGCGGTGAACGGCGTAGCCTTCGCCGCCGGCTGGTGGATGGCCCAGAACTGCGACCTCTGCGTCGCCAGCACGGCGGCCCGCTTCGCCATCACAGAGGTGAAGGTGGCGCGAAGCTCGCCCTGGGCCGCGCCTCTGATCCACATGATCCCGCAACGGATCATGATGGAGATCATCCTGACCGGAAGGCCGATCACCGCACAGCGCGCCTATGAGATCGGCCTGGTCAACCGGCTGGCTGAGCCGGCGGCGTTGATGGATTGCGCCCTGGAGCTGGCGCGGGAGGTTCTGCAAGGCGCGCCGCTCTCTGTTAAGGCCGGCCGCGAGACGGTGATGCTCGCTACGGAGACGGGCCGGGCGGCCGCTCTGGAGGCCGCCTGGGCGGCTTCGGAGCCGGCCTACCGCAGCGAGGACGCCAAGGAAGGCCCCCGCGCCTTCGCCGAGAAGCGCCCGCCCCGCTGGAAAGGGCGGTAGGGCCAGCCCCCGGCTATCCGTTCGTTTCGAGACGGCGGTTCAGTCCGCCGCGCCGGGCCACACGTTTCCGAACCAGGCCGCGAACTGGGCGGCCTGTGGAATGACGCCGGGGCAATCGAACCCCGCCACGATCCGCCAGCCGTCGTCGAAACGCCGCAGCCAATAGCTCGCCTCTACGCGATTGAAGGTCGAGCCGTCGGCGCCGAACCGTCTTCCCTGCATCTCAACAATGGCGAGGTCGGGGGCGGCCAGGGTGACCTTGACGTCCGTGGCCTTCGTCGCGCGCCAGCCGGCGGCGTAAGCCCGTCCGAACGCGTCGCAGACGTTCTTGTCGAAGGTCGCTTCGTCCCAGATCAGGACGCGGCTCCCCGCGCCGTCGCCCTGCACCATGTCCTGGCCCTGGATGAGCAGCAGGGGAAAGCGAAAGAGCTTCAGGGCCTCGTAATCCACCGGCTCGCCGCTTTCGAAACGGCGCACGAGTGCGGGGGGGAAGTCCTGAATATAGCGGTCGTAGGTGGCGCGGACCTCGGCGATCCCCGCGTCGGCCCCCGCTCCGGCCAGGGCGCGGGCCATCAGAACACCTCCGCCAGAAGGTCCGCCATCTGCACCCAGGACCGGCGGTCGGCGGCCGCGTCGTAGCGGGCGAACTGGGGCATGTTGAGCCGCGCGGCGGTCTTGTTGGTGTAGCCGTGCACCACACCGCCATAGAGCGTCATCTGCCAGTCGACGTTGGCTCCGGCCATGATCTTGGCGAAGGTGTCGCGCTGGGCCGGCGGGATGCCGGGGTCGTCGGCGCCGATCAATGCCAGGACCTTGCCCTTGATGTTGCCCGCGTCCTGCGGGGAGGGGACCTCGAGCCCGCTGTGGAAGCCGATGGCCGCCTTGATGTCGGCGCCGCTAAGCGCCAATTCGAAGGCCATGGTCCCGCCGAAGCAGAAGCCGATGGCCGCGATGCGCGAAGCGTCCACGCCCTCCTGGGCGGTCAGCGCCGCCAGCGCCTTGCCGGTCATGTCGCGGACGCGACCGGCGTCCTTGCTGAGCGGCCCCAGCTCCGCCATCAGGTCCTTCATGGAGTCGATGTTGCGCCGCTCGCCCCAGAGGTCGCAGGCCAGCGCCACGTAGCCCAGCTCCTGGGCCAGCCGCTCGGCCTTCTCCATCGCATGGTCGCCCAGGCCGAAGGCTTCGGGAAAGACCAGCACGCCCGGCGCCTCGCCCCCCTTCGCGGGTCGATGGAGGCTGCCCACCATCGTCACTCCGTCGGCATCGTAACGAAGCTCTTGTCCAGGCATGGTCGCGTCTCTCCCGTTTTCGAACGGCGAATTGCTGCCCTTGCCCTGGGGCCTCGTCAATCGTTGCCTTAGTCGAACGTGAAGCGCCACCTTGCCGCAAAATGGTTGCTGGGTGGGCGGCATGCACTAACCTCACGCCTTCGACGCCGCCTGGGAGCGCAAGGTGAACGAGAACCTCCAAGAGCTTCGGCGCAGCACGGGCGGAACGGGCGCCGGGGTCCACAAGACGATCACCGTCTGCGCCATCTGCACCATGCGTTGCGGCCTGGAGGTGCACACGCGCGACGGCCGCTTCGAGCGCATCGTCCCGGACCGGGAGAACCCGTTCACCTGGCGGGATTTCTGCATCAAGGGCGCCACCGCCAATCAGGCCCGCGAGCACCCGAACCGGCTGCTCACGCCGATGCGGCGGGTGGGCGAGCGCTATGTCCCCGCCACCTACGAAGAAGCGGTGGAGGACATTTCCGCGCGAGTGGCGGGGATCATCGATCAGCACGGCCCCGACGCGGTCGGCGGCTATTTCGGCAATCCGATCTGCTTCTCCTCGGCCAATCTGGCCTTCGCCGAGGAGTTCCTGAAGCGGCTGGGCACCCGCAACAAATACTTCTTCGGCTCCGTGGACGAGAACGCGCGGCATGTGGCCGGGCGCGAAATGTACGGCGGCGACTACTGCTTCCTGCAGATCGACCTCGATCGGTGCGAATTCTACATGCTGATCGGCGCCAATCCGGCGGTCAGCACCATGAGCTGGTGCGGCATGACGCCGGACGGCTGGCGACGTGTGCTGAAGCGGGTCGAGGCCGGCGCCGAGCTGGTCATCGTCGACCCGCGCCGCACCGAATCCGCCGCCAAGGCGACCCAGCACCTGGCCTGCCCGCCCGAGAGCGATTGGGCGCTGCTTCTCGGCATGATCCAGGTGATCTTCCGCGAAGGCCCGTATCACGCCCAAGACTGCGCCGACGCCACGGGCCTGGACCAGGTGCGTGAGGTCGCGCTGGGGGCGGATCTGGGCGAGCTGGCCGCCCGGTGCGACCTGTCGGTCGACGCCGTCGAGAGCCTGGCGCGACGCTTCGCGCGCGCCCGCACCGCGGTCTGCGTGCCCCGCACCGGTCCCGCGATCGGCCGCAACGGTACTTTGACCGAGTGGCTGTCGCACGTGCTCAACCTGATCACCGGCCGCATCGACCGCCCGGGCGGCGTGGTCTTCTACGACAGCCCGATGAACATGCTGAAGGTGCGTCCGGCCGTTCCGCCGGAGCCCAGCCGCGTGCGCGGCCTGCCGACGGTTTGCGGCTACCGCAGCCTGGCGGAGCTTCCCGACGAGATCGAGACGCCCGGCCCTGGGCAGCTGAAGGCGATGTTCATCATCGCCGGCAATCCCGTGGGCGCCGGCGCCGACGGCCGTCGGCTGGACGCCGCCCTGGCGAAGCTGGACCTGTTGGTATCGGTGGACATGTTCCAGCGCGAAAGCCACCGCCACGCCCACTGGCTGATCCCCACCACCCACTTCCTGGAGCGGACCGAGGTCACGGTTTACCTGCTGCCCAACGGCGAAAAGCCCTTTGTGCAGAAAGCGGTGGCCGCCTTCGACCCGCCGCCCGGCGTCACCGAGGAATGGCAGTTCCTGCGCGACGTGGCCAAGCGGATCGGCCGTCCGCTCTATCCGAAGATGGAGAATCCCACAGCCGCGGCGATCATCGACCGCGCCCTGCAGGCCAGCGGCGCGCCGTCGTCCGCCGAACTGGACGCCTGGCCCCACGGCCTGGTGCTGGGCGAGCGCAGCTTCGGCCGTCTGCGGGATTGCCTGAACACCCCGGACGGCCGCATCCAGGCCTGTCCGCCGATCTTCCTGGCGCAGCTTCGCGAGCGGCTGGCCGAGCCCGTGGTCCGCCCCGACGCGGCCGAGCGGCCCTACCAGATCATCTCGCGCCGTCGGCTGCAGATGATGAACACCTGGCTTGCGGAGACCACCGGCCAGACGATGCGCGACAAGCCGGGCGACCTGATTGAGATCCACCCCGCCGACGCCGCCCGGGACGGGCTCCTGGACGGGATGCGGGTGCGCGTGCGCTCCGCCACGGGCGAGGTCGAGGCGGTGGTGCGCGTGAGCCCGGCCATCCGTTCCGGTTCGGCGGTGATGGAGCAGGGCTGGGGCATGGCCCTCTATGACGCGGCGAGCGGCGCGGTCGTCTCGCGCGAGGGGGTGTCCCGCAACTATCTCGTCTCCGGCGAGGACCTGGACGAGATCACCGGCGTGCCGCGGTTGAACGGGACGCCCGTCGCGATCGTCCGCGCCTAGGGCGCGACGTCGTCGGGACGCCTGCGCATCAGGGCCGTCCGCTCGCAGCTCGCGACCAGGACGCCGGCCTGGTTGAAGCAGCGGTGCTCGAAGACCACGACGCCCTGGCCGGGATTCGATTTGCTGGGGCGCTTGTCCAGGATCGAGGTCTCGGTCCGCAGGGTGTCGCCGATGTGCACCGGATGGGGCGTGCGCAGCTTGTCCAGGCCGAGGTTGGCGACCACCGTGCCCATGGTGGTGTCCATGACGCTGACGCCCACCATCAGCGAGTAGGTGAACATCGAGTTCACCAGAATCTTGCCGAACTGGGTCTGCTTGGCCGCCTCGGCGTCGAGGTGCAGCGGCTGCATGTTGTGGGTCAGGGTGGTGAAGAGCAGATTGTCCGTCTCGGTCACCGTGCGGTGGAGGTCGTGGCGGATGACCTTGCCCACCTCGCAGTCGTCAAACCAAAGTCCAGCCATCTTCGTCCTCCCTCAGGGCGGCCCGCGTCAGCGCGTTGTCGAGGCGCCGGCGAGCGGGCGCATCACGGAGTCGAAATCGGAGAGGCTTGGATAGAGGTTTAGCGGGGTCTCGGTAAACACGGTCGCCAGCCTGGCCTTGTAGGCGTCGAGGATCTTCTGCCGCTCGGCGTCGTCGATGTAGGGCACGTGCCATCCGAAGAAGGGCTTGAGCACATCCAGGCCCACATAGCCCAAGGTGCCCCGCAACAGATGTCGCAGCATGTCCTCGATCGGTCCGTGGACGGAGCTTGGCCCGTCGAACATGTAATCGCGGCCGCCCAGGGTGGCGGCGACCAGCGCGCGTTTCCCGCGCAAGCCGCCTCGGTCATAGAACCTCACCCCGCCGAAGCAGACGCCCGACAGCAGCACCCGGTCGATCCAGCCCTTCATTATGGCGGGGACCGAGAACCAGAAGATGGGGAAGCTGAAGATCACCAGGTCGGCGGCCAGCAGCTTCTCGACCTCGGCCTTGACGTCCGGGGCGATGGTTCCGTTCGACCAGCCGTGGCGCTGCTCCAGCGAATAGACGGTGTAGTCGGGGTTTTTGGGCTCGGCGAAGTCCGCCTTCTTGGCCACCGGGTCGAACCCCATGACGTAGAGGTCGGAAACCTCCACTTCGTGGCCGGCCGCTGTCAGGGTCTCGACGGCGGCGTCCTTCATCGCCGTGGTGAACGAGCGCGGCTCGTAGTGGGCGTGGACAATCAGGACTTTCATGGGCGGAAATCCGGCTCTCGCTTTTCCAAGAAGGCGGCAAGGCCTTCGGCGAACTGAGGCGTGGCCGCCAGGGCGCGGAACGCCAGGCGCTCGGCTTCGAGCGCGCGGGCGAAGTCCTCGACGGGCGGCCGAAGCAGGCGCTTGACCTCCGCGGCCGCCTGCGGGGCGTTGGCCAGCAACGACGTCAGCAGGGCCCCCAGCCTGGCGTCCAACTGGGCGGCGGGCGCCGTCTCGCCGATCAGGCCGATGCGCAGGGCTTCCTCGACCGGAATGCGGTCGCGGCGCAGCAGCAGGTCGGCGGCGCGCGCTGCGCCCACGAGCCTGGGCAGGACGAAGCTTGGGCCCCCGTCGCAGGACGCACCCAGGCGCCGGTAGCTGAAGCTGAGCTTGGCGTCGTCGGCGCAGAGGGTGAAGTCGCAGCTCACCGCCAGCGACAGACCATAGCCCGCCGCCGCGCCATGGATCACCGCCACCGTCGGCTGCGGCGCACGGGCCAGCGCGAGCGAGAAGCGGTGGGCGGCCGAGACCAGCTCGTCGACCGTGGCGGCGCGGTCGGCGGCCTTGGCCATCTCGGGGATGTCGCCGCCGGCCATGAAGGCCGGGCCTGCGCCGCGCAGCACGATAGCCCGGCTGTCCCAGCCTGGCAGAGCCTCGGCCGTCGCCGCGAGGGCTTGCGCCATGGCCAGGTTGACGCTGTTCAGCGCGTCCGGGCGATTGAACAGGATGGTCGAGACCCCGTCCTGGTGGGTGACGCGGACGAGGTCAGGCGACGACGCCATCGGCCTTCAAAGCCTCCAGCTGCGCGGGGTCCAGGCCCAGGATGTCCAGGAAGACGGCGTCGTTGTCGGCGCCCAGCAACGGCGCGCTGGCCTCGATGCGCGGCGGAGTCTCGCTCATGCGCCAGGGGGCGGCATAGAGCTTCTCCGGCCCCAGGATCGGATGGGTCACCTGGCGCGACACGCCGCGCTCGGCGAGCGACGGGTCAGCCCACTGCTCGGCCACCGACAGCACCGGCGAAGATGCGATCCCGAGCGCGCGGAGGTTTTCCGAGACGGATTCGCGGCTGCGCTGAGAGGTCCAGGCGGCGAGCGCCGCCTCGATCCGCTCCACCTCGGCGAGCCGGCCGTCCAGGGTGGCGAGGGCGGGCTCATCCATGCCGATCAGGGGCGCCAGCTTGGCCCACTGCGCATCGGTGACCACGGCCACCGTCACCCAGGCGTCCTCGCCGGCGGCGGGGAAGACGCCGTGGGGCGCGGCGTCACGGCTGCGGTTGCCGGGCGGCGGCGAGACGGGGCCGCCCGCCAGCGCTTCCAGCGCGGGCTCCGGCAGGGCCGAGATCATGGCCTCGATCTGCGCCATGTCGATGTGGCAGCCCAGGCCGTCGTCCTCGCGGCGGTAGAGCGCCGCCAGCAGGGGCAGCAGGGCGTGGACGGCGGCGTTCGGGTCGCCCAGGCCATAGTTCATCATCCCGATCGGTCGCTCGCCCGGATAGCCGACCTGGGCCTCGATGCCGCCGAAGGAGGACATGATGGGGGCGTAGGCGCGCAGGTCCGCCTGCGGGCCCGTCTGCCCGAGCGCCGACATCGAGAGGTAGACGATCTTGGGATTGACCGCCGACAGGCTGGCGTAGTCGAGGCCCAGCCGGCCCAGCGCGCCGGGGCTCAGGTTCTCGATGACGATATCGCTCGTCTTCGCCAGTTCATGGATCAGCGCGATCGCCTCCGGCCGCTTGAGGTCGAGCGTGATGCTGCGCTTGCCGTGGTTGGTCTGGTGGAAATAGGGGTGCAGCTCGATGGACGGGCCCTCGGCCTGCACGCCGTCGATCACCGGGCGCGCCCGCAACCGCGTGTTGTCGAGCCGCTTGCCGTGCTCGATCTTGATGACCTCGGCGCCGAACTCGCCAAGCCAGGCGGCCACCTGCGGGCCGGACCAGACCCAGGCGAAGTCCAGCACGCGCAGGCCGGAGAGTGGGCCGTCCTTGAGGGGGGCGGTCATGCGGCGGCTCCGCGCGTGAGCGTCCAGGGGACCTCCGGCATGCGGCGTCCGTCGCGTTCGGCGAAGAAGCCCCGGTAGGCGAACTGGGCCAGGCCCACCGTCTCCTCCATGCGATAGACCGGGCCGATGGGGAAACCGTGCTGCTCGGCCAGCGCCAGAAGCTCGGCGCGGGTATGCTTGGACAGCCAGGGCTGGATCAGAGCGTCAACCTCTTCGGGATAGTCGCGGCCCATGGCGCGCAGGTCCTGGTAGCGCGGGTTCTTCGACCATTCCGGATCGCCCATGGCCGCCATCAGGCGACCCCACTCGTGACGCGCGCGACCCACCAGGCAGACCTCGCCGTCGGCGCAGGGCAGCAGCACGTAAGGGTAGGGGCCGCCGGAGGCGAAGGCGCGCCGGCCGGCGCGGTCGTAGCGCTGCAGGATCTCGTACAGATAGAGCATGCCGTTGACGCCCACCGCGGCCGAGACGACGTCGGCGGCGGCGATGTCGATCGCCTGGCCCCGGCCGCTGCGGCGGCGCGCGATCAGCGCCATCAGGGCGGCGGCGGCGAGGTGCGCCCCGGCCTGCATCTCGGCGTGGTGGAAGGGCACGATCAGCGGCGGCCGGCCAGGCTCGCCGATCACCCAGGCGACGCCGCTCTTGGCGTAGGCGTCCAGCTCGACGGCGGGCGCGTGGGCGTCCGCGCCGGTGTCGCCGAACACGCTGGCGGCGCCGGTGATGAGCGCGGGCTCGGCCTTGCGCCAGCCGTCGAGGTCTATGCCGAGCGCGGCGCGCGCATCCACATGGACGTCGGTGAGGACGATGTCGAAGGCGCCGGGGGCGTAGGCGTCCGTCCGCCCTTTCCCGGTGTGCAGGTAGTCGGCGAGCGCCTCCGAGAGGCCCGCGCCCGGCTTGGCGGGAAGCGGCGCGCGCGAGACGGCCGCGCCCAGGCTCGCCAGCAACTTGCCGGCATAGGCTGCGGCCACGCCCTGCGAAAGCTCCAGGACGCGAAGGCCCTGCAGCAGATCGGTGTCGCGTCCGGTCATTGCGCCTCCTCCGGCGCGGCCCGCAGCGCGCCTTCGGCGAAGAGCTTTTCGATCTGGGCGTCGGAATAGCCCAGCTCTTCGCGCAGGATGTCGGCGCCGTGCTCGCCCAGCATCGGCGGGCGGGTCAGCGGCGGCTGGACGTCGCCCACGAACTTGATCGGCCGGCCCACGAGCTTCAGCGGGCCTGCGGCGGGATGCTCGACGGCCTCGACCATGTTGCGGGCCTGGGCCTGGGGCTGGGAGAGCGCCTCGCTGACCGAGAGGATGGGAGCATGGGGCACGTCATAGCGCTCCAGCACCTCGACCATCTCGGCCACGGTATGCCGGGCGACGGCCTCGCCGATGATGGCGTCGACTTCCGCGCGGCGCTCGCGGCGGCCCTCGAGCGTGGCGAGGTCGGCGCGCTTGGCGACGTCCGGACGGCCGATGGCTTCGCACAGCTTGTCCCAGAACGCGGGGGTCAGGCAGGCGATCAGCACCGAGCCGTCCTTGGCCGGATAGCTGTTGTAGGGCACCACGTTGGGGTGGGCCGATCCCGGCGGCTTGGGGTCGCGGTCATTGAAGAAGGCGAGCTGGGGCAGATAGCCCAGGAGCCCCATCAGTCCGTCCATCAGGCTGACGTCCACCAGCCGTCCCTTGCCCGTCGTCCGCCGCTCGTGCAGGGCGGCCAATATGCCGATGGAGCCGAAGATGCCGCCGCACAGGTCGCCCATCGGCAGGCCCAGCTTCACCGGCGCCCCGCCCAGTTCGCCATTGACGCTCATCGCGCCCGACAGGGCCTGGGTGACGATGTCGAAGGAGGGCTTGTTGCGCAGCGGCCCGGTGAGGCCGAAACCCGAGATGGCGCAATAGATCAGCCGCGGGTTGATCTTGGACAGCACCTCCCAGCCGAGGCCCAGCTTGTCCAGCACGCCGGGCCGGTAGTTCTCGACCACCACGTCGACCTTGGCGGCCAGGCCCTTCACGATCTCGCGTCCGGCTTCGGTCCGAAGGTCCACGGCGATGCTGCGCTTCCCGCGGTTGATGGCCACGAAATAGTGGCTCTCCCCGCCGCGATGGGGCGGGAAGCCGCGGGTCTCGTCGCCGCCGGGCGGCTCCAACTTGATGATCTCGGCGCCCAGGTCGGAGAGGATCTGGGTGCAGAAGGGTCCGGCCAGCACCCGGGTGAAGTCCAGCACCCGGACGTCCGCCAGCGGGCCCCGCCAGCCGCTCCCGGGTTCGGGGGCGTCAGCCATTGAGCAGCTCGACGGTGGCCTTGCCCTTCAGGGACAGCACGCCCTCGTGGGTGTCGGCGCCGATCGCCAGGTCGATCAGATGGCGGCCGTTCTCGACCCGCTTGTCGACCACCTCGCCGTGGCAGCGCACCAGGTCGCCGATCACGTTGTGGTGGCGGATCTGCACGTTCAGTCGGCGGATCATGCCGTCGTCGCCCATCCAGTCGCTGAGCATGTGGGCCAGCCAGCCGATGCGTTCAGGGCCGAAGTCGTAGGCGCCGGGCGCGCCGACCATGCGGGCGAATTCGTTGTCCCAGTGCACCCGGACCGGCGGCTCGGGCACGTTGAACTGGTTGGGGGCGGCCAGCTTGGGGTGCAGGTCGTAGTATTTGAAGGCCATGCGGTGGTTGCGGATCGCCCAGCCGCCCCAGGCCTGCATGAAGCCGACCGCGGCGGTGACCGTGTAGGGCCCCTTGATCAGCGGAGTCACCTTGTCGCCGACCGACACGTCCTTCCACAGCAGCTTCTCGCGGCCCCGCGGCTTCTCCTGGCGGTAGGCCTTGTAGACCTCCTCGATCTCCGCGGGCGTCCACTCGTGGACCTTGCCCACCTCGCCCTCGTACTTGCCGCCTTTTTCACTGCGCTCGCGCGCCGCGTCGCGCCCGGTGCGGAACACCCAGCTGTCCGCCTCGGCCAGCAGCAGGTCGTTCTGGTCGAAGAACTTGATGTGGTAGATCTGCTTGATCGAACGGCCGGCGAACTTGGTCGGGATCTCGATCAGGTCCTTCAACGCCGATTCCGTGCGCATCTTGGCGCCGATCTTGATGGGCTCATGGAAGGTGAAGTCGGTGCCGGCGAACATGGCGTGGACCGAGGGCAACCCTTCGATGGCGCCCGAACAGACGTTGTCGGTGGAATACAGGATGCAAGGCGGAGCGAGCTGAGAGCCCCAACGGGTGGTCTTGCCGTACTCCGGATCGCAGTACAGGGGATTATCGTCGCCGATGGCCCAGGCGAAATGGCGCGCCGCGTCGGTGTTGATCTCCGTATAGAAGGGCGGCGTCTTCCTGCTGGCGGGCTTGCCGATCTTGGCGCGCAGCTCGGCCAACGCTTCGTCCGTGATCGCGGCGAACTTCACCATCAGGGGTCTCCAGTCGCAGAATTCTTGATTAAAAGCTTCCAGGCCGCGCGCTCGCGGCGACGGTCGATCTTGAGCCTTCACGCAGAAGAATTGTCAATAAGCAACATCTGTTGCTCCAGAAAAATGGCACGCTCTCTCCCCGCACTCGCCCCTTCGGGCCCTCTGGGGCGGGGCGAAATGGCGCAGCGCGCATCCCGCCAGGAAATGGTCTTTGCATAAGAGAAATAGGCGTTGACGTGACGGAGCAGGCGACATAGCGATGCTCGACCGTTCGCGGTCCGCATATATGTCCGGTTTGGTTCAGAGGCACAGGAGATCGGCCCATGGGAGTCTTGGAAGGCAAGGTCGTGGTCGTCACCGGCTCCGGCCAAGGCATTGGCGCGGAGATCGCCAAGGCCGCGGCGCGGGAAGGCGCCAAGGTGGTGGTCAACGACCTGGGCTGCGGTCCGGGCGGCGAGGGCGCGGATGACGGCCTGGCCAAGCGCACGGCCGACGAGATCGTCGCCGCCGGCGGCCAAGCCGTTCCCAACACCGACAGCGTCGCCACCTGGGAAGGCGGCAAGGCGCTGGTGGAGACCGCCGTCCGCGAGTTCGGCCGCATCGATGGCGTCGTGAACAACGCCGGCGTGCTGCGCGACGTGCTGTTCCACAAGATGGAAGAGGAGCAGTGGAACTCGGTCCGCAATGTGAACCTGGACGGCGCCTTCTACGTCTCCCGCGCCGCGGCGCCCTACTTCCGCGAGCAGCAGAGCGGCGCCTATGTGCACCTGACCTCGTCGAGCGGCCTGATCGGCAACTACGGCCAGGTCAACTACGGCGCCGCCAAGATGGGCGTGGCCGGCATGTCGAAGTGCATCGCCCTCGACATGAAGCGCTTCGGGGTGCGCTCGAACGCCGTGGCGCCCTGGGCCTACACGCGGCTGATCGGCCAGATCAAGACGGACACCGAGGAGAACCGCAAGCGCGTCGAGATCCTCAAGACGCTGGCAGCCGACAAGATCGCGCCCTTCGTCGTGGCCCTGCTGTCGGACGGCGCCAAGGACGTCACCGGCCAGATCTTCGGGGTGCGCCGCAACGAGATCATGCTGTTCAGCCAGCCTCGGCCGATCCGCACCGTGCATGCCGGCGAGGGCTGGACCCCGCAGGGCTGTATCGACCGGGCGCTTCCGGCCTTCCAGGGCTCGATGTTCCCGCTGGAGATCTCCTCCGAAGTGATCACCTGGGACCCGGTCTGAGCCTCGACCCATGGCGAACGATTTTGGCATCAAGTCGCTGGGGGTCTATGTCCCCCGGCAACGCATGGAGCGGGCCGCGATCGCGGCCGCCCACCGCTGGATGGCGCCCTCGCTCAAGGGCCTGGCCAAGGGCCGCCGCGCCTATCTGAACTGGGACGAGGACGCGGTCACCATGGCCGTTGAGGCCGGCCGCGCAGCCCTGGGCCAGGCGCGTGACGGCGTCGACGCGCTCCAGCTTGTCTCCACCAACCTGCCGTTCGCCGACCTGCAGAACGCCAGCCTCGCGGCGGCGGCGCTGCGGCTCCCGGCGAACCTGCGCACGCTCGACATCGGCCATTCGCACCGGGCGGCGACCAGCGCGCTGCTGGACGCCCTGCGCGCGGCGGACGGGGAGACCCTGCTGGTGGCGTCGGACGCGCCGCCGGCCAAGCCCGCCAGCACCGCCGAGATGAACAATGGCGCGGGCGCCGCGGCGCTGCGGCTGGGGCGGGGCGAGACGCTCGCGCGCTTCCTGGGCGGCGGCTCCCGCACCGCGCCTTTCGTCGACCATTTCCGCGCCGAAGGCCAGGACTACGACTATGGCTGGGAAGAGCGGTGGATCCGCGACGAGGGCTATCTGAAGATCGTTCCGCCGGTGGTGCGCGAGGCGCTGTCGGCCGCCGGCGTGGGCGTGGGCGACATCCAGCGGCTGGTGCTGGCGACGCCGATGCGCGGCGTGCCCGAGGCGGTGGCCAAGGCCATTGGCTTCAAGGGCGAGATCCAGGACCAGTTGGCCGAAGCGTGCGGCTACGCCGGCGCGGCGCACCCGCTGCTGATGCTGGCCGCCGCGCTGGAGTCCGCAGGCGCCGGCGAGAAGATCCTGTTGATCGGCTTCGGCCAGGGCTGCGACGCGCTGGTGATCGAGAAGACCGCGCCGCCCGCCAAGGCCAGCGCCGTCGCCGCCGCGCTCGCCGAAGAGGTGGTCAGCTCCGACTACCTGCGGATGGTCGCCTTCCGCGGCGGGATCGAGCTGGAGTGGGGCATGCGCGCCGAGCGCGACACCAAGACCATGCTCAGCGAAGCCTACCGCTCCCATGAGCAGATGACCGGCTTCGTGGCCGGCCGCTGCCGGGTCTGTGACACCATCCAATTCCCGCAGCTGCCCTATTGCGTGAATACCGCCTGCAACGCCAAGGCCGACTTCATCGCGACGCCCTTGGCTGAGGAGCCCGGCAAGGTTCTGACCCTTACGGCCGACTGGCTGAGTTACTACATGTCTCCTCCGCTCTACGTCGGCTTCGTGCAGTTCGACAACGGCGCGCGGGTGATGATGGAGGTGGTCGACGTGGGTCCCGAGGGCCTGGAGGTCGGTCAGCCGGTGAAGATGTCTTATCGGATCAAGGAGCTGGACCCGCTTCGCGGATACCGGCGCTACTTCTGGAAAGCCGTGCCCATCAGGGAGAAAGCGGATGCCTAGCGGATTTCGCGACCGGGTCGCCATCATCGGCATGGGCTGCTCGCAATTTGGCGAGCGCTGGGACGTCGGCACCAGCGAGATGCTGGCCGAAGCCTTCGACGAGGCGCTGGCCGACGCCGGAATCGAGCGCAAGCAGATCGAGGCCGCCTGGCTGGGCTCGTGCTTCGACAAGGTCAATATCGGCAACTCCTCCATTCCCGCGGCCACGGCGCTTCGGCTCGACGCCATCCCCGTCAGCCGGGTGGAGAACATGTGCGCGACGGGCACCGAGGCCCTGCGTGGCGCGGCCTATGCGGTCGCCGCCGGCGCCTGCGACATCGCGCTGGCCGTGGGCGCGGAGAAGCTGAAGGACACCGGCTACGGCGGCCTGCCCGCGCAGTGGAAGGGCACCTTCAACGACATGTGGCAGCCGATGAGTTCGGCGCCGGCCGGCTTCGCCCAGCTGGCGGCGGGCTATCGCACCAAGCATGGGGTCTCCAAGGACGACCTCAAGCGGGCGATGGCGCACGTCTCGTGGAAAAGCCACAAGAACGGGGTCAAGGCGCCCAAGGCTCACATCCGCAAGGAGGTGACCATGGAGCAGATCCTGAACGCCCCTATGATCGCCGAGCCGCTTGGCCTGTTCGACTGCTGCGGCGTTTCGGACGGCGCGGCCGCGGCCATCGTCACCACGCCCGAGATCGCCCGCAGCCTGGGCAAGACCGACGTGGTGACCATCAAGTCGATCCAGATCTCCACCGGCTCGGGCGTCGAGCAGACCATGGACGACTGGGACGGCAGCCATGTGCGGACCACCCGGCGGGCGGCCGCCAAGGCCTATCAGGAAGCCGGGATCAACGACCCGCGCAGCCAGCTGTCGTTGATGGAGGTGCACGACTGCTTCTCCATCACCGAGCTGGTGACCATGGAAGACCTGGGCGTCAGCGCCGAGGGCGAGGGTTGGAAGGACGTGCTGAACGGCTTCTACGACGCCGACGGCGGGGTGCCCTGCCAGGTCGACGGCGGCCTGAAGTGCTTCGGCCACCCCATCGGGGCCAGCGGGCTGCGCATGGCCTATGAGGTCTACAACCAGCTGCTGGGCCGGGCGGGCGAGCGCCAGCTCTCCAACCCGAGCCTGGGCCTGACTCACAATCTCGGCGGCGTTCCCTATCTCGGTATCGCGTGCATCTCGATCCTGGGGCTGGCGGGAGCGTAGGGAAACGCGTAAAAGGCGCGCCCTCCGCCCTGGGGGGCGAACAGGCGTAGCGGTCGAGAGGCAAGCATGCTGCTCACCATGATGAAGGCCAAGCTGCACCGGGCGACGGTCACCCAGGCCGACCTGGAGTACGAAGGCTCGATCTCGATCGACCGCGACCTGCTGGAGCGG
>Ga0068863_100003105_pt1 | contig 16393 bp, 13 predicted proteins | sample KBSSwiS62_FD_66596 | JGI IMG/M metagenome (GOLD analysis project Ga0068863, IMG submission 66596) | Switchgrass rhizosphere microbial communities from Kellogg Biological Station, Michigan, USA - KBS Switchgrass S6-2 | ecosystem: Host-associated > Plants > Roots > Rhizosphere > Soil ...
GGCAATTGCACGGTGATCAAGCCGGCCTCCAACACGCCGCTCACGCTCCTGATCCTCGCCGGCCTCACCGCCGACATCCTGCCCCCCGGCGTGCTCAACGTCGTCACCGGCCCCGGGAGTGTCGTCGGCGCGGCACTCGCCGGCCATCGCGGTGTCGACAAGATCGCGTTCACCGGGTCCACCGAGGTCGGACGTCTCGTGACGACCGCCGCGCTGGGCAACATGAAGAAAGTCTCCCTCGAGCTCGGCGGCAAGTCGCCGCACGTCGTGCTCCCGGACGCCGACCCGGCCGCCGTTGCCGCCGCGGCCGCCGAGGGGATCTTCTTCAACCAGGGGCAGACCTGCACGGCGGGTTCCCGGCTCTACGTGCACTCGGCGATCTACGACGACGTGATGTCCGCGCTCGTCGACCGCGCGCGCAGCATCGTCGTCGGGCCCGGTCACGAGCCCACGACCCAGATGGGGCCACTGGTCTCCTCCCGTCAGCTAGCGACCGTCAGCTCCTACGTCGATTCGGGCTTGGACGACGGCGCAACCCTGGTCACCGGCGGCTCGCGGCCAGCCGGCCTGTCGGCGGAGTATGCCGACGGATACTTCCTCGAGCCGACGATCCTCACCGAAACGACGCACGCGATGCGCGTGGTCCGCGAGGAGATCTTCGGGCCCGTCCTCGTCGCCATGCGCTGGAGCGACATCGACGAGCTCGTCGAGCTGGCCAACGACTCACCGTACGGGTTGGCCGCCGGCATCTGGACCAACGACCTCATCCAGGCGCACCGCATAGCGGCGTCGATCAAGGCCGGCACCGTGTGGATCAACTGTTACAACCTGACCGATCCGGCCTCACCGTTCGGCGGTTACAAGGAATCAGGATGGGGGCGCGAGATGGGGCGCGGCGTGCTCGAGCAATACACCGAGACCAAGAGCGTTTGGGTGAACCTGACATGAGCGTCCCCACCGACAAAGACCTCGCCGGCCAGGTGGCAATCGTCACCGGCGGTGGCCTGGGCATCGGCAAGGCCGTGACCCGCGCGCTGGTGCGGCGCGGGGCGGACGTCGTCATCGCCGCCCGCCGGGAGGCCATCCTGCGGCAGGCCGCCGAGGAGATCACCAGCGAACTCGGCGGCAAGGTCGTCCCCGAAGTCGCGGACACGACCGACACTGCCTCCGTTCTCGCGCTGGCTGACGCCGCCGCCCAGGTAGGTCCGGTGAGCATCCTGGTCAACGGCGCCGCCGCTCCCGGCGGACTCGTGCGCAACGACGTCGCCGCCGCCGATCCGGAAGCACTGCTCGCGGATCTCAACACGAAGGTCGTGGGCTACTTCCGCTGCATCAAGGCGGTCGCCCCGCTCATGCGCGAGCACCGCTACGGGCGCATCGTCAACATCGGCGGCCTCACTGGGCGATCGAGCCACGCCCTCTCGGGCATGCGCAACCTGGCGATCGTGCACATGACGAAAGTGCTCTCCGACCAGCTCGGCCCCGATGGCATCACGATCAACACACTGCACCCGGGAGTCGTGGAGACCGAGCACATCCACGAGCTCTACGCGAAGAACGCCGCGGTCGAAGGCATCACGCCGGCCGAGGTCGAGCAGAACTTCATCAACCGGACGCCCATTCGCCGGGTGCTCACCGCGGATGAGGTCGCCGAAGCCATCTGCTTCTTCGCCTCCCCCGCCGCCGGAGGCATCACCGGCGAGTCGATCGGCATCGACGGCGGGCTGACCCGTGGCATCTATCTCTGACCGACGACAACCGAGGAAGGAGACCGCGATGCAGGGCACGATTCTCGTCGCCACCGCCGGTCAGGGCGTCCTGCGCAGCAACGACGACGGCGCGACCTGGAACCGCATCCCCCTCGACCAGGGACTCGAGTTCGACTCAGTCGTCCGCGCGCTCGCCGTGCACCCCGGCCGGCCGGAGGTGGTCTACGCTGGCGCTGAGATCGGGCTCGCGCTTAGCGACGACGGCGGCACCCGTTGGAGCCGAGTCCCATCACCGTTCGACGACCGACAGGTCTGGTCGATCGCCATCGACCCCCACGACGCCGACAGCATCCTCGTCGGTACCGGGGCACCGTCGCGCGCGGCGATGTACCGGACGGTCGACGGCGGCGCGAACTGGCAACCGGTCGGCCCCGAGCTCCCCACGCACTGTGCCGGCGTGAGCAAGCCACGAATCCTCACCGCGACCTTCGACGCCGTCGACGGCAAGTCGGCCTGGTTCGGGGTCGAGGAGGGCGGGCTGTGGCGCAGCCGGGACCGCGGCGAGTCGTGGGCGCGCGTCGACGGCACGGCGGAGGACCTGCCGGACGGCGTGACGGTCTCCGACGTCCACTGCCTCCTGGTCCTGGACGGGCCGCCCAAGACGATCATCTGCATCGTCGTCAACGCGATCTTCGTCAGCCAGGACGACGGCCTGACCTGGACCCGCACCGGGACGAAGTCGACGTGGGGGATCTACTACACCCGGCTGGTGCACCGCCTCCCCGGCTCGAACTCCATCCTGCTCGGCATCGGCGACGGCACGCCCGGAACCAAGACCCGCATCTTTCGCTCCGACGACCTCGCCGCGACCTGGGAAGAGTCGACGCTCGACGTCCCGGCCAACTCGACCGTCTGGGCTTTCGGCACCCACCAGGCCGACCCGGACCTCGTGTTCGCCGGCACCAAGTACGGCCACCTGTTCCGTTCCACCGACGGCGGCCGGACGTTCCGTAAGGAGTGGCGTGAGTTCCCGGAGATCACCGACGTCGCCTGGACGCCCCATGTCGCTGCCGACCCGCCGTCGCACGGCCACTGATACCAGCCCATCGCTCATTGGTTAGGAGTTCCGATGCCCGACGCCGACGTCGCCGCAGTCTCCGAGCCGTCCAGCGGTTCGACACACGCCGAACCCGCCAAACCGGTGATCGTCCGCACCCACCTGTCGCTGCTCGTCCGCGACCCGGAGGCGTCGGCGCGCTGGTTCGCCGACGTCCTCAACATGAAGATCACCGCGCGCGGCCCGCGATGGGTGTTCCTCTCCTTCGGCCGCAAACACCACGACCTTGCCCTCATCCAGGCCGAGCCCGGCGCCGAGCAGGGCGGCCTGGGTCTGCAGCACTACGGCCTCGAGATCGCCGGCGACATCGACGACCTGCGACGCCTCTACGCGATGCTGCTCAGCAAGGGGGTGAAGGTCGTCAAGACCACCGATCACAAGATCGGGTTGGGGGTCTACTTCGAGGACCCGGACGGCAACCGGTTCGAGTTCTTCGCCGAGACCACCACCGACGACGAGGAAGGCCAGCGCGTGCTCGGCGAACACCACGCCCCGAGCGATCCGGTCGACCTCGACCCCCTTTACACATGACCAGCGATCCAGGAGTCAACGTGCCGGAAGCCAACTTCGGTCCGTACCACGTCCGCAAGTGGTACACGCACGTCGAAGACGTTCACGCGAACGAGAGCGGTCAGCTCGCCGACGGCGACCCGGTGCGCCGCATGGTGATCGCCGCCGCGATCCACAACCCCTACGCCAGGCGGTTCAGCGTCGACCTGAGCGAGATCGTCGAGTCGTCCGATCAGCTCGGCAAGGAGATCGGTCGTCGGGCCGTCGCGGCCGCCGATGGCCTGGCCATCCAGAGTTACGGCAAGGCGTGCGTGGTCGGCGTTGACGGCGAGTACGAGCACGGCAACGCCTTCCTCACCCAGGTATTCGCCGACCCGGTGCGGGCCGCGGTCGGAGGCGGGAAGGCCTGGGTGCCGTCGACCGGAAAGGTCACCGGCCCAGGGACCGTCATCGACATCCCGCTGGCGCACAAGGACGCGCTGTTCGTCCGCTCCCACTACGACACTGTCTCGGTCTCCTTCGGCGACGCACCGCGGGCCGACGAGGTCGTCATCGCCTTCGCCTTCGCCACGCGAGGGCGCCTGCACGCCCGGCTCGGCGGCGTCCCGGCCGACGAGATCCGAGGCGAGGACGGGCTGCGCTGATCGTGACCGGGCCGACGAGCCATCTGGTAAACGTCAACGGGCTGAAGCAGCGGTACCTCGAATGGGGCGACCCTGCGGCGCCGACGGTGTTGATGCTGCACGGCCTGCGGTCCTACGCCTACACGTGGGCGCCGGTAGCCCAGGCGCTGACCGGCTCCTACCACCTCTTGGCCCCCGACTTCCGCGGCCGCGGTGACAGCGACTGGGACCCGCGGCAGGACTACTACACCGACTCCTACGTCGGCGACATCGCGGCCCTTACCGCGCAGCTCGGGCTCAACCGCTTCGCCCTCCTCGGGCATTCGATGGGCGGCAGCGTGACCTACGCCTACGCCGCGCGGTACCCCGATCAGGTCGCGGCCGCCGTCGTGGAGGACATCGGCCCCGGCTCGTCCACCGAGACCGCGGGCGCCGACCGCATCCTGCGCGAGATGGCCGAAACGCCGGCCGGCTTCGCGTCCCTGGAGGACGTGTACGGCTATTGGCGGCGCATCCGCCCCGGCGTCACCGACGAGGCGCTGGCCTCCCGCGTCGCGAACACCGTTCGTCCCGGGCCGGACGGCCGCTGGGAGTGGAAGCTCGACATGGCCGGCATCGCGGCGGCGCGGCGCGGCGGCGATCCGGCGCGCTCTATCGACCTGTGGGCCTGCGTCGATGCGCTGCGCGCCCCGACCATGGTGATCCGCGGCGGGCGATCGGATTTCCTGCCCGTCGAGACGTGTCAGGCCATGGCTCAGCGTCAACCTCGAGTGCGGTGGCACGAGATCGCAGACGCCGGCCACTACGTCCACGACGACGCCCCGGCCACGTTCATCGAGCTGGTCGCGAGCTTCTTGGACGAGGCGCTCCGGTGAGCGCCGCGGCCCGGCATTTCCCGGTGGTCGTCGTTGGCGCCGGGCCGGTTGGCGTGACGGCCGCAAACCTGCTCGGCACCTACGGCGTCCCGACACTCGTCGTCGACCGTGAGAAGTCCGTCGTCGACTACCCGCGCGCCATCGGCGTCGACGACGAGGCACTGCGCACGTTCCAGACCGTCGGCCTCGCCGACGAGATCCTGCGTGACGCGATCCAGAACGTCCCGCTCAAGTTCTTCGACGCGCACGGGCGCTGCCTGGCCGCCATCCGTCCCACCGGCCAGGAATACGGCTGGTACCGGCGCAACGTCTTCGTCCAGCCGGCTGCCGAGGGCGTGCTCCGCGCCGGGCTCAAGCGGTTTCCGAACGTCGAGCTGAACGTGGGCACCGAACTGCGCGATCTCACCCAGGACGCCGACGGGGTGACGCTCCACCTGCTCGGCCCAGAGGGGCGCCAGCACGAGATCAGGGCCGACTACGTCGTCGCCGCCGACGGCGGCCGGAGCCCCATCCGCAGCCTGCTCGGCATCCCGCTGGTGGGCACGACCCACCCCTACAAGTGGGTGGTCATCGACTGCGCCAACGACCCGCTGGACGCTCCGTACACGGCGCTGCACGGCGACCCGAGGCGTCCCTACGTCTGCGCCCACATGCCCGACGACTACCGCCGGTGGGAGTTCATGCTCTTCCCGGGCGAGGACGCCGAGGAGATGCTGGCGCCGGCGCGCGTACGGGAGTTGCTCAGCCATCACGTCAGCGACCCTGACGGCGTCGAGGTGGTGCGCGCGCGGGTGTACACCCACCACTCCCGCATCGCCGCCCGCTTCGTGGCCGGACGGGTCGCGCTGGCCGGCGACGCCGCCCACCTCATGCCCCCCTGGGCCGGGCAGGGGCTGAACACCGGCCTGCGCGACGTCACGAACCTGTGCTGGAAGCTCGCGGCCGTTGTCGACGGCTCGGCCCGTCCTGAGCTGCTCGACTCGTACGAGTCGGAGCGCCGGCCACACGCCCAGGCGATGATCGATCTCTCCAGGACCCTGGGTCGCATCCTGCGCCCCGGTCGCCGCACGACGGCGCGTGCCCGAGACCTCCTCCTCCGCGGAGCCGCTCTCGTGCCACCGATCCGCCGGTGGACCGAGGAAATGCGGTTCAAACCGATGCCGCACTACCGCGACGGCTTCGTCCGCCCTGACGCACCCGGCGCCCCGGTGGTCTGCGCCGGCCGCATGCTGGCGCAACCGATGGTCGAGGTCCTCGACGGCACGCACCTGCGGCTGGACGAGGTGCTCGGCCGGTGGTTCGCGATCGTCGGATTCGAGTGCGACCCCCTCGACGGTCTCACCGCCGCGGAGCTGGACGCACTGAACCGCCTCGACGCCCGGGTGGTGCATGTGATCGAGTCACGCGCAGGCACGCGGTACCGCAGCCAATCGTGCCTGCGCCCGGAGACGGTCATCGTTGAGGATCTGCACAACGAGCTCCGTGCTTGGTTCGCAGCGCGCGGGCGCCGGATCGTGCTCGTGCGGCCCGACCGCTACGTCGCGGCCGCCAGCGGGGTGGACGGCCTCGGCCGCGAAGTGACCGAGCTGGCGGCCCAGTTCCTCGTCGAGGCCGCGCCGTGATTGTCGAGGAGCGGAACTACGGGCTGGTCCCGGGCGGCGTCCCGCGCTACCTGGAGCTGTGGCACCAGCGCGGCCGCGGGCCGCAGGTGCGCCATCTCGGCGAGCCGCTCGGCGTCTACAGCGTCGAGGTCGGCCAGCTGAACACGCTGGTCTACCTGTGGTGCTTCGCCGACCTGGCCGAACGCAGCCGTCGGCGTGCTGCGCTCGCCGCCGACCCCGACTTCACCACGTTCCGGCGCGAGGTGCGCGACCTGATGGTGAGCCAGGAGAACCGCATCCTTGTCGCCGCCTCCGTCCCGACCGTCAGGAGCCCACCATGACCTAGGGAAACCTGGAGGAAACCTAGTCAAACCTGGAGGAAGTCGCTCGAGAGTGGTTGACAGGGCACAGGCGGCCGGCCACCATTTTCCATTAATCGTACGTGTGGTTCGCTATCCGTACAGCGAAACACCACCCATCTGGTAGCCTCCACGCATCCCCAGGAGCCGAGATGAGTTCAACGCCCACCGCAGCCCTCGGGCGCAAGCGCGTCACCATGACTGGCGTCGTCGCACAATCGATCGGTTTCATGGGGCCGGTGTTCTCGGTGGCGACCCTGCTACCGCTGATCGTCGGTCTCTCGGCCACGGGCCGCGGCGCGGGCGCCGCCACTCCCATCGCGATCGTGATCGCCGGAATCGGCATCTTCGGCGCCGGCTGGGTAATCGCGCAGTACGCCAAGCGCATCCACCTGTGTGGGTCGCTGTACGAGTACATCTGCGACGCCTTCGGCCCACGCACTGGGATCGTCGCCGGCTGGCTCTACTACGGCGCGATGCTCGTGCTCGGAGCTGCGACGTTCCTGGTGCTGGGCGGGTTGACCCAATCCTTCCTACAGACGGCCTTCTCGATCGACGTGCCTTGGTGGCCGCTGTCAATCGCGTTCATCGTCGCCGTGATGGCGATCGTGATCATCGGCGTGCAGGTGTCCGTTCGCGCCCAACTCGCACTCGTCCTGATCTCCTCCGCTGTCGTGTTGGGCTTCTCGATCTACATCATCGCCAAGGGCGGGCACGGCGGGCACAGCAATTCGGCCAAGCCGTTCAACCCGTTCTCCATCGCCGGCCTCGACCTGCTCTACGGCATTCTCTACGGCATCAACATGTTCATCGGCTTCGAGTCCGCCGCCAACCTCGCCGAGGAGACCGACAACCCGAAGCGGCACGTGCCGCGAGCGGTGCTGTGGTCGCTGACGATCGTCGGCGCCTACTTCGTCCTCACCGCCTACGCCCAGGACGTCGCCTTCGGCCTCGACGGAGGCGCGTGGAAGAACAGCGTCTTCCCGTTGCAGGTCCTGGCCTCCGGCACGGAGTTCGGGTCCGCGGGCTTCGGAGACTTCATGTCGGTCCTGATTATCCTGGACATCGCCGCGGTCGCCATCGGCGTCGGTGTGGCCGCTACCCGAGGCATGCTCTCGATGGGCCGGGCCGGACGCCTTCCGTCGGTCCTCGCCAGCGTGCACCCGCGCTTCGCCACCCCGTGGGGAGCGTCCCTGCTTCTAGGCGCCTTCTCCCTCGCGTCCGTCCTGCTCGTCCGCTTCGACGACGGGCTCTTCTCGCGGGCGACCGGCCAGCCGGGAGTGCTGCAGCCGCAGTGGGCGCCGATGTTCGGATGGATGGCCGGCTTCGCCGGCACCGGCCTGGCCTTGATGTATCTCGCGGTCAGCGCGGCCGGCACACGCGGTCTGTGGCACGAGGTCAACCGGGTGAAGTTGGTCGTCGCCGCGTCCGCCGGCGTCCTGGTCTCGGCCGGCGCCGTCTTCGGCGCCGTCTACAAGGCGGTGAGCCCGCTGAACACCGTCCCGTGGTCGCTGGTCGTCTGGATCGGCCTCGGAATGGTGTGGTCGGTTGTGGTAGCCGCCCGCCGACGACCCGCGCCTGACCTAGCGGTCCCGACGGCGCAGAGTGCTGCTCTCTCCGGAGAATCGGCCTCCTAGCCCGACGAGCTCCTGACGAGATCGAGGTAGATACATGCCCCACCCGTACGACCCGCTCAGCGCCGACGAGATAGCCGCGGCAGTCGCCGCGATCCGCACCGCGCGGCCCGAACTCCCCGATCCGCGGTTCCCGCTCGTGCGTACCGACCTGCCTCCCAAGGAGACGGTCCGTGGGTGGAATGGGACGGACACCACGGCCCGTCGATCCGCCTTCGTCGTCGTGTACGACCGCTGCGCCAGTGCCACGTTCGAGGCGCGAGTCGACCTGGCTAGCGGCGAGGTGACGAGTTGGACCCACGTCCCGGACGTCCAACCCTCGATCATGATCGAAGAGATCATGGAACTCGAAGCGATCGTCAAGCAGGATCCGGATGCCGTGGCGGCGCTGGCCCGCCACGGTGTCGAGAACCTCGATCTGCTCCAGATCGACCCCTGGTCGACCGGCACGCTGCCGATCGAAGGTGTCGCGGCTCGTCGCCGGGTGGTCCGCGCGAGCGCCTACGTCCGCGAATTCCCCGAGGACAACGGATATGCCCGCCCGGTAGGCAACCTGGTATTCGTCATCGACTGCGACGAGAAGACGGTGGCCGCCATCCAGGAGGGCGACCCCATCCCGCTCCCTCCGGAGAGCGGCAACTACGACGTCCGCAGCGTGGGCGCCCTGCGCACCGACCTGCGTCCGCTCGAGATCCACCAGCCCGAAGGCCCGTCCTTCACGGTGAGCGGCAATGTCATCGAATGGCAGCGCTGGCGGCTACACGTGCACGTCGACCCGGTCGAAGGCCTCGTCGTCAGCGACATCTCCTACCTCGACGGGGAACGGCGGCGCTCGATCCTGCACCGGGCGAGCATCAGCGAGATGGTCGTCCCCTACGGCGACACCAGCAACGACTTCTACTTCCGCAACGTCTTCGACGCCGGGGAGTACAACCTCGGCAAGACCGTTGGATCGCTCACCCTCGGGTGCGACTGCGTCGGCGAGATCCGCTACCTCGACGCAGTGCTGGCCGATGAGGGCGGAACGCCGCAGGTGATCCGCAACGCCATCTGCATGCACGAGGAGGATTACGGCATCCTCTGGAAGCACTGGAACTTCCGCTACCAAGCGGACGCCGAGGTCCGCCGCTCCCGCCGCTTCGTCGTGTCGGCCATTCACACCATCGGCAACTATGAGTACGGGTTCTTCTGGTACTTCTACCTCGACGGCACGATCCAGTTCGAGGCGAAGCTCACGGGCATCGTCCAGACGCGCGCCGTGGCGCCAGGAGTGACACCCGAGTTCGGCACTCTCGTCGCCCCGCAACTCGACGCGCCCAACCACCAGCACCTGTTCAACATGCGCCTCGACTTCGAGGTCGACGGGCCGAACAACACCGTGTACGAGGTCGACGCCGTCGGCATGCCCATGGGGCCGGGCAACCCGTACGGCAACGCAATCGTCGCCCGCAAGACTCCGATCACCAACGAGCGCGACGCGCGCCGGTCGTGCAACCCGTCGACGGCCCGCACCTGGAAGATCGTGAACCGGAAGGCGACGAACCGCCTCGGCGAGCCGGTCGGGTACAAGCTCGTGCCCTTCGTGGGGCCGACGCTGCTCGCCGACGAGAACAGCGACCTCGCCCGCCGGGCGGAGTTCGCGCGTCATCACCTCTGGGTCACCCGATACGACCCCGGCGAGCTGCACGCGGCCGGCGACTACCCCAACCAGCACCCCGGCGCGGGCATCGGCGAGTGGGTGAAGCAGGAGCGCAGCCTGGTCGACACCGACGTCGTCGTGTGGCACACCTTCGGCACCTCGCACCTCCCCCGCCCGGAGGACTGGCCGATCATGCCGTGCGAGTACGTCGGCTTCTCGCTCAAGCCCGCCGGGTTTTTCGACCGCAATCCGTCACTGGACGTCCCGCCACCAAGCAAGCATGGCGGCGATCACTGCCACGCAACGGGATGACCCTCGAGGTCTGGTACCCGCTCGGCATCGCCGGTGCCGGAGCCTCCTTCGCGGCCAGCGGGCTGGCCGCGTTTCGAGCGCGGATGCACACCGGCCTGTTGACGGCCACCGCGGCCGGCGCCTTGGGCACGATCGTGCTGCTCGACCTGGTACCGGACGTCCGCGCCGACGCCGGTGAAGCCGGCGTCCCTGCCGCCCTGATGGTGGGCGTTGCCGTCGCCACCTTCACCGCGTTAGGGCTCGCCGCGCACCGAGGAGGACGCCGGCGCGCGGCCCGCGCGGGCATGCTCGGCCCCGCCTTCCTCGTGCACGGCTTCCTTGAGGGGATCGCCGGGGGCACCGTGATCGGCTGGCAGGCCAGCGTCGGCACCGGGCTCGTTCTCGCCCTGGTGCTGCACAAGACCGCGGAGGGAGCCGACCTCGGCGCGGCGCTGCGCGGGGTCGACGGGTCAGGTCAGGACGCGGTCACGCCACGCAGACGCGCATGGCTCATGGGCGGCGCCGCCGCGCCCTTGCTCGGCTGCTCGGCGGCGATCGTCCTGCCGGTGCCCGGCCACGTCGGCGTCGCCGTGATGACGGCCGTGTGCTGCATCCTGACGCGTGCGTGCGTGCGGCTGCTACGCCGGGCAGCGGCCAGCACCTCTCACGCAGGAATCGTCGCGGCCGCAGCCGTCGGCGCTGGCGCAATGGCCGCGGTGATAGCACTCGCCTGACTTGGTTCGGCGCACATGCGCGTTCGGGATCGCGTTTGGCGAAGTGGTCGGCGCCCAGGTCCCGGTAGGGGACCTTGCAGCACTAGGCGTAGCGGGTGGCGGAGATCAGCCAACGGCGCCCTCGGCGACGAACGACTCCACGCAGCCCAGGCCGATGCCGCTGGCACCGCCGGTGATCACCGCTACCTTGCCGATCAGGTTGTCAAGCGTGCGAACTTCCCGAGATCGCCCCGACTGGTCATGGCGACCATCACCGCAGGATCACCTGGCCGCCGTCGAGCGCCGGGAGCCCCAGGTCGCCCAGGCCGCGCACGTCTCCAAACGGGTGGTCTCCCAGTTCACCGCCGACCGCAGGCCGGTGGTGGAGCGGATCGAGTCCGATCTGCTGGGCCGTCGCCCGCCGGCTGATGACGAGTGTTGCTAAACGATCAAGGCCAGTTCGGTGCCAGGAGCCGGCCGCCGGACACCGCGGCAGCCACCAACCACCCCGGCAGCTCGCCGACGTCCGGCCAACGCGACGCCACCGCCCTGCTCGCGCCCGCCACCGCGGCGACCGCGTCCCCGAACACCGACATCGCCGCCGCCGGCGGAACCGGATCAACCCCGACATCCACCAGCAACGCCGTAAACACCACCCACACCACCTCCGCCCGTGCGGCGAAGCGACGCACCCAGCCACGCACCGTGTCGAACGGCCTCCCCAAAGCCGCGGCCACCGCCCGCACCCCCGTCCCGGCCGCCTTCGCAGCCAACGCGGCACCGATCACCGTCACCACGTCCGCCCGCCGCGACAACGCCAACACCGGAAGCAGGACATGCGACCGCCCGCACGAGCCGCAGCGACCACGCCGCGGCCGGACCGCTACCGGCACGACCTCACCGCGCAGCACCCGCGCCCGAGCCCACCCCCACGGACGCAACACGCCACCGCAACCCGGACAACCCAGCCCACCGCCGACAAGCCGCTCCTCGACCCGGGCAGCATCCACCCCTGCCGTGAGCACAGCGCCTCCGCGCGCTACACGGCCCCCCCCGGGACGCGCTCCGCCAGAGACATGCCGGGAGGGCCTTCGCATGCCCTCATCGGCAAGGTGCCGCCGCCCACCAACGCCACCACCGACCCAGCACACACCACGACCCGTCGGCACCCACCATGCCCGGAATCCGCCGCATACGTCGGAATCCCGAGTGCCGCTCAACACCCGACCGACCTCGGTGTCCCGAACGCGTCGAGCTGGAGGCCTGAACCGTCGCGGTCCTCGGCTTCGGGGTCCGGCCGGACGGATCGTGGAGATCGACGTCTTCGCCGACCCGTGCCGGCTGCGCCACCTCGACCTGAGCACCTTCGCTCAGGCCCTCGGGTCTGTGGCGCGGGCGTCGCCACGGCATGCGCTGGCGGTCAGGCACGAAGGAGATCGGGTCACAGTCGTTGGCAGCGAACCGGTCCCAGGGTTCGACACCTCACGCCCGCGAAGGCATGGCACTGCTCGGTTCAGGGCTGCTCGGGATTCCGGCCCGGGGAGTTCGAGGCCGGCTTGTTGCGTCCCACGTTCTCGTAGAACTCCGCGAGGCGACCAGCGAGCGGGCCATGATCGTATTTCGGGACTTCGGAGACATACAGATCCAGAGTCGTTCCCGGGAACGCCGTCTTGTTCTGCCCCCACAGCCAGGTGGCCAGGAGCTCGACGGCGAAACTGGCCACTTGCGCCGGCGTGGTGTAAGAGGCTGGCACCTGGATCCTGCACACCGCCGGCTGGCCCGTGAAAGTTACGTCGCCCTGCGGGCCGGTCTCCACGACCACGTCGCCGTGAATGATCCCGAGAATCGCGTCGAGGCTCTGGTAGAGCTGGTCGAACATCGCCTGCGAAAGCGCCTCACCGACCTTGTCGGGCCGTGCGTCGATGAGGCTCGCGGCCGCTTCCCGATCAGCGGGATTCAGCATCATCTGGTAGGCGCGCACCCAGGCTCGGGTAGTCTTCGCCCGGAGTAGCGCGAGCGAGAATGTCGGGAGGTCGCCCGTCGGCATCGGGCGCAGCTTTTCCGGGTAGGCCACGTTGATCGCGAGCTGTTCGTAGTGCGCGGCGTTGTCGACGGCAAGCGCGGGTGACAGCAGATAGATCCCGTTCTGGTTGCGGTAGGCAAAGTCGACGGTCGGCTGGTCGGCGAGGATGTGCGAAGCCTCGTGGATCAGCGTGGCGATCAGCGGCCCGGCTGGTGCGGCGAGATCAGCAGGTCTGATCTTGATGAAGGCCGACGGCCCCGAGCCATATGCCAGCGCCGCCATGCTGGCTGGCATGTCGTTACCCGGAACGAATCCAACGGTTCCGCCGACGGCCTTTCGGTCCGTCTCCCCGAGGAGCTTCGCCAACGCGGCGGGTATGGCCGCGAATCTCTTCTTGACGGCGGCCAGGTTCTCTTTGCCGAAGAGTTCCATTATTTTTTGGTCGTTGCTGCCGTTCGCGACCTTCTCGGCCACCATCCTCACCTGGGCGACGACGTATTCCAGCGCCTTGATTCCTGCGTCGCCGAACGGGACGGGGGGCTGTGGCGGACCGCCCGGGATCTGGCCGCTGAACGCCTGGGCGGCACCCACCACCTCGTTTTCGAGAGCGTTTATCCTCGTGACCGCAAGACTCAGGGTCGTCCGGTATTCGGGGGTGAAATTCGGCGCCAACGTATTCCAGGCCGTGTTCGTGCCGGTCCAGTGGCCGGTGATGAGAGCGGTTGACGGCCCGACGAGGCCGGAGTCCAGCGCGGACTTCAGGAGACGCAGGATGCGTCCCGCGAGCGCCTGGTAGTCCGAGGTGAGCAGACGTGGATCCAGTCTCGAGATGTCGGCGGGTACCAAGGGCAGCGGCATGCGGACGTTTCCTGTCTGCTGTCGGCGGAGCGCACGGAATGACTAGCACCCGGACAAGAGAAGATGCGTGCGGAAGCGGGCTCGGGTACCTGTGGAGCATCACTGCGGGGTCGGCGTCGGGGCTCGCGGGTGGCGGACCGAGGCTTCGGCGGCTTCGCCGCGGCGGGCAGCGGATTCTAAGCACAGCCAACCTGGCCAGGCGGGAAAACGTCCGCATCGAACGCCGGGCCGTACTTTAAGTCCTGAATGCCTGGATCGAAACATCATCCGGCCGGGACCGTCGGCCAGCGCAGCCAAATCGTCGCCGGACGTCCTAGAAGTCGGCGGGCCCATGAGCAGCCTCGCGACCTCGTCGATCCGACCTCCCGCACGCCGCGGTCTGCACCCGGCGCCGACGACGGCGGACGCGGCCGCGCGAGGCGCCGTGAGCCTCTCCCATCCGCGCCGCGGACCCCTCCGCGTCGGCCAGCACGCGACCGGTCCGGGCGGCACCGTCGGACGCATCACCGACATCCGTCACGGCGCACACGACCCGCGGGTCAGCGACACCGCACGCTGCCCACTCTGCTACGTCACCGTCACCTGGAACCGGGGCACCGGCGACACCGGGCAGGCCGTCCACCGTGCCCGCGACCTCACCCGCGTCGGCGGCATCACCATCCCCGGCGACATCGTCGCGGTCGCCACCAGCCCGCGATCGCGGTGCTGGAAGGCGCACTGTTCCGCCAGCACAGTTTCGCCGACTATCTGCGCGACCCGGCGAAGGCCGCCGGCTACGACCAGCGTCTCGCCGCCGAGGTGCCCGAGGTCGACCTGGACCGGCTGATCGTCGCCGCGCCGATGGTCGTGACCCCGCTGCCCGCGGTCGGTGAGGACGTCCAGCGGCTGCGTTCGCCCTTCACCGGACCGTTGAACACGGACCACGGCGAGTACCAGGCGATCGCCTACACGCTGTTCGACGTGGCCGACGGCGTCACCACCGGGACGGTGCCGTTCACCCGCAACCCCGACGCCACGTTCAGTTTTGGAGCCGACGGGGACGAGGATTTCGTCGTGTCGATCCCGGTGAACCCGTCGCAGGGCTTTCCCGGCGTCGGGCTGCTGCGCCTCATCCTCGACGAGGACCTGCGCTTGCGCGCCGACCTGCGGCCATCCGCCGGCGACACACCGCAATGACCAGGCCCGTCGGACGAGAGCGCGGCCCCGCACCCGGCGTGTCGATCCTCGGCGCGGACTCGACCGGGGGGATGCACGAGGCCCCGCGTGTCGACCGGCGACCGGCAGGACGGCAAGGCAGCCAACCAGACCGCGACGACGTTGGGCCTCGTGCACGTTCGAGGTGAAGGAGGGATACGGGGATGAATGAGGTCCTCTGGGCGCTCGTCACGGATGTCGTGCGCCGGGTGCAGCAGGCCGTCGAGAAGCGCAAGCGCCCGCGATCGTCATCCTCGACGGCGCCCGGCGTCTCATCCTGTCCGACTACACAGGAGTCGCCGCCGACACCGATCTGGTCGTCGAGGTGCTGCCGACGGGTTTCGACGTGCGGATCGTCGCGCACACCGCCGCGGCGGCGAGGGCAGCGGGCCGGTTGCCGTTGCGGCTGTCGGGGATGACGGCGTCGCGGACGGCGGGTGGGGAGGTGCGGCTGTCCGCCGGCGGGAAGGCGGTGATGCACTCCCCGACGCCGGTGATGTGGGACGCGCATGTCGACGCGAAGACCGGCCTGCCGGACCGGACCCGACCTGTCGACGGCGCGCTGGACACAGCCAAGGCCGACGCCCCGACCCTCACCCTCAAGCCCGACGCGTCGTGGCTGGATGACCCTGCCCGGCAGTACCCGGTGACGATCGACCCGGCGGCGGTCCTCGCGGACACCCTCGACACCGACGTGAACAACTCGAACCCGACGACGAACTACGACACCTACCAGCACCTGCGGGTCGGCAACTACCTCGGCGCGACGACCAACCGGGCCTTCCTGAAGTTCGACTCGACGGCGATCGCCAACCACCACGTCTCAGCCGCCACCCTGCAACTGACCCAGGCTGGTTCGGCGACCTGCACCGCCGAACCCACGCTGGTGCAGGGTTCGGCGGCGCTGTCCGCCGGGGCAACCTGGAACACCCAACCGGCCTCCGACGGCACCACCTGGGTGAACTCCAGCTTCAACGTCGGCACCGCGAACAGCTGCGGCACCGGCGCGGTCTCGCTGAACATCACGTCGCTCGCGCAGGCCTGGGCCGCCAACGGCCTGTCCGCGGAAACGCTGACCCTGCGGGCGGGCGATGAGACCGACGGCAACCAGTTCAAGTACTTCAACTCCGGCGACACCACCAGCCCGCCGACGATCTCCGTCACCTACAACGGCTTCCCCGGCACCGTCGCGAACCGCTCCACGATCCCGTGTTCGGCCCAGTGCGGCGGCAGCCCCGCCACCGTCC
>Ga0068863_100003106_pt1 | contig 16382 bp, 18 predicted proteins | sample KBSSwiS62_FD_66596 | JGI IMG/M metagenome (GOLD analysis project Ga0068863, IMG submission 66596) | Switchgrass rhizosphere microbial communities from Kellogg Biological Station, Michigan, USA - KBS Switchgrass S6-2 | ecosystem: Host-associated > Plants > Roots > Rhizosphere > Soil ...
GGCTGGACGGCGCCGCAAATGATGCAGAACTGGATCGAGGAGAAGCGCAACTTCATCCCCGGGATCTTCCCGGACATCAGCCGGACCGGGCAATGGAGCGATGTCTCGCATTATTCGCAGATGGTCTGGTCGACCACGACCAGCATCGGCTGCGGCCAGGCGACCGGCGCGCAGTGGGAGTATCTGGTGTGCCGCTACTCGCCGGCCGGAAACATCGACGGAAGCCCGGTGCTGGTCAGGCCGTGCGGTCCCAAACGGGCGAGCGCCGGGCTCGGGTCAGGCGTGCGGGCCGCGGCCCTGGCTACTCGACCGCTCTGCTCTCGGGGCTGACCAGCGCTTTCACGTGAACGCTCTTGATGTTGGTGAATTCGCGGATCCCGAACTCGGAGCACTCGCGGCCGTAGCCCGAGTGCTTGACCCCGCCGAACGGCATGCGCGAGTCCGAGCGGACGTTCTCGTTGACGAAGCTTAGCCCCGCCTCGAGCTCGTCGGCCGCGATCCGGCGGCCGCGGGCGAGGTCGCCGGTCAGCACGCCCGAGCCGAGCCCGAACTCGCTGGCATTGGCGATCCGGATCGCATCCTGCTCGTCCTCGGCGGCGATGATCGCGGCGACCGGCCCGAACACTTCCTCGTCATGCGCCGGCTGCCCGGGCAGCACGTTCGTCAGGACCGTCGCCGGATACCACGCGCCGGGCCGGTCCGGGACCTTGCCGCCGAGCAGCAGACGCGCGCCCTGGCGCATGCTGTCGCTGACCTGGCGATGGATCTCGTCGCGCGCCTTCACGCTCTGCATCGGGCCGAGCCTGGTGCCCTCGCGCCGCGGATCGCCCATTTCATAGGGGCGCATCGCGGCGACCAGCGCGCTCTCGAACTGCTCGAGCACCTGGCGGACGACGATGAAGCGCTTGCCGGCGATGCAGCTCTGGCCGCCGTTGACCATGCGCGCCGCCGCGGCGACCTTGCCGGCCGCCTCGATATCCGCGTCTTCGAGCACGACATAGGCATCCGAGCCGCCGAGCTCGAGCACGCATTTCTTGAGTACCGACCCCGCCGCGGTCGCGACGCTGCGGCCCGCGGCCACGCTTCCGGTCAGCGTGACCGCAGCGACATTGTCGTCCCGGATCAGGGCTTCGACGTCGCTGCTCGGCAACAGCAGCGTGCGGAACAGGTCGCGCGGCACTCCGGCGTCGTGCAGCACCTGCTCGATCGCCAGCGCCGAGCCGGGCACGTTGCTGGCATGCTTCAGCAGCGCACCGTTGCCCGCCATCAGCGCCGGGGCGGCGAAGCGGAAGACCTGCCAGAAGGGGAAGTTCCACGGCATCACGGCGAGGACGACGCCGAGCGGGTTGAAGGTGACGAACGCCTCGGTGCCGCCGACGTCGCGCGGCTCTTTGGCGAGATAGGCCGCGGCGTGATCGGCGAACCAGTCGCAGTTGAAGGCGCATTTCTCGATCTCGGCGCGGCCGTCGTCGAGGGTCTTGCCCATCTCGTCGGTCATCAGCCGGGCGAGCTCGTCCTTGCGCTCGCGCAGGATCGCCGCGGCGCGATGGATCACGCCCGACCGCTCGGCGAACGATGTCCGTCGCCAGTCGAGGAATGCCTGCCGGGCGGCGGCGGCGGCGGCGTGCGCCTCGTCGATGCTGTGCTCGTCGTAAGCGCGCCCGGGCGCTTCGGTGGCCGGGTCGATGGTCTGGAGCCGCCGGGCTTCGCGCTCGCCGGCCGGCCGGACATCGGTCGTTTCAAGCTGGTCGGTCATCCCGCCGTCTCCTCATCGCCACAGGTTGGTGCGCGCCAGGTCAATGACCTCGTCGGTCCGGCCGTTGAGCACCGCCTTCACCATGAACAGGCCGAAGCCCTTGGCCATCTCGGCCGTGACCTTGGGTGGCATCGCCAGCTCCTGCCGGTTCACCACCGCGTCGACCACCACCGGCCCGTCATGGGCCAGCGCCTCGCGGACGCCGCGCTCGACGTCGGCGGGATGCTCGATCCGGATGCCGCGAATGCCGGCGCCCTCGGCCATGGTCGCGAAGTTCGGGTTGTCGAGGCTCACTGCGAAATCGAGGAAGCCGGTCGATTTCTGTTCGAGCTCGACGAAGCCCAGCGAGCCGTTGTTGAAGACGACGATCTTCACCGGAAGCTTCAGCTGGGCGAGGCTCAGCAGATCCCCCATCAGCATGGCGAAGCCGCCGTCGCCGGACAGCGCGACGACCTGGCGTCCGGGGTATGCGGCCTGGGCGCCGATCGCCTGCGCCAGGGCGTTGGCCATCGACCCGTGATTGAACGAGCCGAGCAGGCGGCGGCGGCCGTTCATCTTCAAATAGCGCGCGGCCCACACCGTGGGCAGGCCGACGTCGCAGCTGAAAATCGCGTCATCGCTGGCAAGATCGCTGATCGCCTTGGCGACCTGCTGGGGATGAATCGGCTTGCGCCCGCTGGCCGCCGCGAGCTCGTCGAGCGATTCGCGCGCCGTGCGGTAATGGTCGAGCGCGCGCTCGAGATGGGCGCCGTCCGACTTGGCGGTCAGCAGCGGCAGCAGCGCATCGACGGTCGCGCCAACGTCGCCGGTCAGGCCGAGCGCGATCGGCGCCTTGCGCCCGAGATTCTCGGGCCGGATGTCGACCTGCGCGATGCGCGCCTTCTTCGGATAGAATTGCCGGTACGGGAAGTTGGTCCCGAGCAGCAGCAAAGCGTCGCAATCCTCCATCGCGAAATAGCCCGAGGAGAAGCCGATCAGCCCGGTCATGCCGACGTCGAACGGATTGTCCCATTCGACAAGTTCCTTGCCGCGCATGGTGTGGACGATCGGCGACTTGAGCGCGACGGCGAGCTTCAGCAGCTGATCCTGCGCGCCCGCGCAGCCGGCGCCGCACAGCAAGGTGACCCGCTTCGAATCGTTGAGGAGCGCGGCGAGCTTGCGGACGTCGCCCGGGCCGGGCGCAACGTGCGGCGGATTTGGAACGAGCGCGATCTCCGCCGCGCCGGCCGCCGCTTCGGCGGGTTGGAGCGCGACGTCGCCCGGGATCACCACCACCGACACGCCGCTCTTGCCGACCGCTTCGCGGATCGCGATCTCGACCACCCGCGGCATTTGCGTCGGGTGCGACACCAGCTCGCAATAATGGCTGCACTCGGCGAACAGGCTCTGCGGGTGGGTCTCCTGGAAATAGCCGCTGCCGATCTCGGCCGAGGGAATGTGCGCGGCGATCGCCAGCACCGGAACGCGCGAGCGATGGCAGTCGAACAAGCCGTTGATGAGGTGCAGATTGCCCGGGCCGCAGCTCCCGGCGCAGACGGCGAGACCGCCGGTCAAATGCGCTTCGGCCCCGGCCGCGAACGCCGCCACCTCCTCGTGGCGGACATGGATCCAGTCGATGGTCTTTGAGCGGCGGATCGAGTCGGTCAGCGCATTCAAGCTGTCGCCGGCAATGCCGTAGACCCGTCGGACCCCCGCTGCCTGCAGCGTGGCGATGAACTGGTCGGCGACGGTCTGCGCCATGCGTGCTCCTTATGCCGGCAACGACTCGGCCTGGCCGCGCTATACTCTCCGGCCCGCCCGCTCCTAAGAACGCGCGGGGGAGATTTCGTTTTCGCCGCGCCGGGGTGCCCCGAACGGCAGCCGGAGGACCGCGATCAGCCCCGGGCCATTGTCCTCGAGCGTCAGTTCACCGCCGTGGAGATGAGCGATCGCCCGGGCCAGCGCCAGGCCCAGCCCGGCGCCTTCCTGCGAGCGGCTCGAATCGAGCCGGCCGAAGCGCCGCAAGGCTTCCTCCCTTCGCTCAGCCGGAATGCCCGGGCCATGGTCGGCCACGGCGATCGACAGCTGCCGTCCGTCCTCGCCGACGGTGACGTCGATCGCCTCTCCGGCCGCGCCGTAGCGGATCGCATTCTCGACCAAATTGCTGACCGCCTGGGCGATCAGCTGGCGGTGACCGAACAGCTCGATCGGATGCTCGGGCCGCCGGAAGCGGAGCGCAGCCCCGGCTTCCTCCGCCACCGGCTCGTACATTTCGCTAAGTTCGGCGCCGAGCGCGCCGACGTCGAACCCGCTGAACTGGCTGCGGCTGGTGAGGGCCTCGGAGCGGCTGATCTCGAGCACGGTCGTGAGGATGCGCATCAGCGAATCCGCCTGGCGGACGACGCTCGCGAGCTGCTGGTCGCGCTCGGCCGGATCGGCCGTCTCCGCCGCGGAATGCGCGGCCGAGCGCAGGCGGCTGACCGGCGAGCGCAAGTCGTGCGCCAGCGAATCGGTCACCATCCGCAATTCGTCCATCAGCCCGGTGATCCGGTCGAGCATCTCGTTGATCTGCTGGCTCAAGCGATCGAACGGATCGCCGCCGCTCGACAGCGGGATGCGCCGCGTCAGGTCGCGCGCGGAGATGCGGTCGGTGACCGCGACGATCCGCCCGATCCGGCGGCCGACGAACTGGGCGAGGATCACGCCGCACACCAGGCCGAGGGCGATGGCGACGACGAGGGCGATGAGCAGCGAGCGCTCGAGCGTCTCGCGCAGCGCCAGCCCGTAGCCGACGATCCGGCCGCTGATCAGCCACTCGCCGCGCGGCAGGCGGTGGGCGACGATCGCCGCCTCGCGCTGCGCGGTCTGGTGATCGATTCGGATCAGGGCCGTCTGATAGCCTTCGCGAAGGGCGCCCTTGGCCCGCGGCAGTGCGGCGAGGTTGCCGACGACCTGGCGTCCGCCGGAGTCGAACAGGCCGGCGGCGGTCTGCTGGTCGCCATAAGTGACGGTGTCCTCGATCCCGTCGGTCAGTGCCGGCATCCCGCCCGTGCGATAGACATCGGCGAGCACGATGCCCTGCTCGATCACCTGGCGGCGCTGCTCGGACACCGCTTCGTCGTGGGTCCGCCACTGGATGAAGCCGAGCACGATCAGGTTTGAAACGAGCCCGAGCAGGCCGGCGAGAAGCGCGATCCGTACGGTGGTCGGCAAAGCCCTAGGCGGCCAGCATGTAGCCCGCGCCGCGAACCGTGTGCAGCAGCGGCCGTTCGAAGCCGTCCTCGAGCTTGCGTCGCAGCCGGCTGACGTGGACGTCGATGACGTTAGTGCCGGGGTCGAAGTGATAGTCCCACACCTGCTCGAGGAGCATGGTGCGGGTGACGACGCGGCCTTCGTTGCGGGCGAAATATTCGAGCAGCAGATATTCGCGCGGCTTCAATTCGATCTTCTTGCCGCCGCGTCGGACCGTCCGCGACAGCGGATCGATCTCGAGGTCGCCGACCGCGATGCGATGCTCGGCCGGGTCGACCCGGGCCTCGCGCCGCCGCAGCAGCGCGTTCACGCGGGCCAGCAGCTCGGCGAACGAGAAGGGCTTGACCAGATAGTCGTCGGACCCGGATTCGAGGCCTTCGATCCGGTCGCCGACCGAGGCCAGAGCGGACAGGACGAGCACCGGCGTGTCGATCTGCGCGGCGCGCAGCGCCTTCAGCACCGAAATCCCGTCGAGCACCGGCAGCATGCGGTCGAGGATGATGAGGTCGAAGCTGCCGTCGGTGGCGCGGAACAGGCCGTCCTGGCCGTTCGGCGCCTGCTCGACGCTATGCCCCTCCTGCCCCAGGCCTTTCGAAAGATAGGCTGCGGTCTCGGGGTCGTCCTCGACGAGAAGGATCTTGCGGCCCATGGCGTCTCCGGCTGCGGCTCTTACGTCCAAAGTCGAACGTGCATCAATGGCTGGACCGCGCGGTGCGTAGGGGAGGGAGTCTTGGGAACGCCGCACCGCGCGGGAGCCTTTCGATCGTGATCCCTCCCGCGGTCCCGCCCGGCGCGACGGGGGAACGATCGCGCGCCGGGCGGTCTGGGGAGAGCTTGGGACTAGCTCGACTTCTTGGTCGCGCTCGGAGCGGCCTTGTTGGCCTTGGCGGCGGCCTTGGCCGACTTCTTGGCGGCCTTGGCCTGGGCCTTGGTCGGCTTGGCGGCGTTGGACGTAGTCGTGGTGCTCGCCGGCTTGGTGACGGCCATCGCCGGGGCGGCGATGAGGCCGAGGGCGGCGAACGAAGCAATGAGGCGTTTCATGGTTTCGAACTCTCCTTGTTCGCGGGATTGCGGTCCCGCAGGCCTGGCGAACTAGTCGGGCACGCCTCTCCGCCCGCTTTCGTAAGAATTAAGAGATGTTCATGCGCTGCCCGGCTTTGCGGACGGCCGCCGCGTCGCTAGTGCGGAACCCAGGATGATCGCGCAAAAGACCCGCTATGCCCTGCGTTCGCTGTTGTTCCTGGCGGAGGAACAGGGCGGCGCCCCCGTCCAGCTGGCGCGGATCGCGGAAACCCAGCGCGTGCCGCCCAAATATCTCGAGCTGATCATGCTCGACCTGAAAAAGGCCGGGCTGGTCAAGAGCGCCCGCGGTCCCAAGGGCGGCTATCGCCTCGCCCGCGACGCGGACCAGATTTCGTTCGGCGAGGTCGTGCGGACGATGGAGGGGCCGATCGCGCTCGTGTCGTGCGCGAGCGTCAATTATTACGCGCCGTGCGGCGATTGCCACGACGAAGCGACGTGCGCGATCCGCCGCGCCTTCGCCATCCTGCGCGACCAGAGCACGGCGGTGCTCGATTCGATCTCGCTGGCCGAAGGCGCCGGCTGGGAGCAGCGACTCGGCAACGGCTAGCCGGCAGAGCCGCTGACGGCGGTGGAATCAGGGCCGAGCGGGGGGCAATCGCTCGGCCCCTAAACCCCTGGCGGGGCTTTCCCTTAGTCGTTCTTCGGTCTTGCCTTTGGTTTCGTTTGAGCGCCGGGCGTCGCCTCGGTCGCGCCCTCTGCCGCCGGCGAAACCTGAGCCGGCTTGGCCTTCTTGGCCTTCGTTGTGGGCGTCGCCGCTGCTGACTCGGCATCAGCTGAGTTGGCCGAAGGGGTGGCCGGAGTTGCCGGGTCTGCCGGCGTCGCGGCGGTGCCGGTGGATGGATCGGCCGGCGTGGCGGGGGTGGCGGGGGTCGCCGGAGTCGCCGGTTGCTGGGCCGCGAAGCCGGGGGCGCCGATAGCCAGCGCTGCGCCGGCAAGCGTCAGGTGCACGATTCTCATGGTCGTTCCTCTCCATTGATCTGGGGAAGCAATGGAAACGTCCGAACTAGCCGCTTGCCCGGTTAATACGCGCCGTTGTCGGCGGGCTGTGGTTGCCACGGGGCTGGTTGCGGCACTCCCGCGCCGCTAAAGGGCCGGCGCATGTCGACTTTCACCATCGATACCTCGACCAGCCGGGCGACGCCGTCGCCGGTGCCGGGCAAGCGCATGACCGTGCCGTCGATCCGCGGCCGCAAGGCGCCGGATGCGGACGGCTTCAAGACCGAGCAGCCGGTGGTGATGCTGACCGCCTACACGATGCGCATGGCGCAGCTGCTCGACCCGCACTGCGACATGCTGCTGGTCGGCGACAGCCTCGGCCAGGTCATCTACGGCCTGCCGTCGACCATCCCCGTCACCATGGAGATGATGTGTGCCCATGGCGCGGCCGTAGTGCGCGGCAGCTGGCACGCGCTGGTCGCAGTCGACATGCCGTTCGGCAGCTACGAGGGCTCGCCCGAGCAGGCCTTCGCCTCGGCCGCGCGGCTCATGAAGGAGACCGGGTGCGCCGCAGTGAAGCTCGAGGGCGGCGAGGCGATGGCGCCGACCATCGAATTCCTGACCCACCGCGGGATCCCGGTGATCGGGCATGTCGGGCTCACTCCGCAGGCGGTCAACGTGCTCGGCGGCTACGGCGCGCGCGGCAAGAGCGCCGACGAGGCGCAGAAGATCGTCGCCGACGCCACCGCGGTGGCCGAGGCCGGCGCCTTCTGCATCGTGGTCGAAGGGGTGATGGAGGAGATCGCGACCAGGGTCGCGCGCTCGGTCGCGCCGCCGATCATCGGCATCGGCGCCTCGGCCGAGTGCGACGGCCAGGTGCTGGTGATCGACGACATGCTCGGCATGTTCGAGCGCACGCCGCGGTTCGTGAAACGCTACGCCGACCTCGCCGCCGAAATCGCCGAGGCGGCGGCAGCTTACGCCGCCGAAGTCCGCGATCGCCGCTTTCCGACGCCGGACCAAACCTACCGGCCGAAGTCCTAAACACGCTTTGCGTTTCCGGCGGTTGCCGCTAGACGAGCGCCGCCAGCTTCCGTTCATCATGGGTGGGGAAGGGAGCGACCGGCATGAGGATCCCTTAAGCGAACGGACTGAGGAACGTCTTTGGCGCAACCCCCGGACATTAGCGAAACCTTCGTTCGCGAGGTCGACGAGAACCTGCGCCGCGACGAGCTGCGGGACATTTCCAAGAAGTATGCCGGCTGGCTGATCGCCGCGGTCCTGCTGTTCCTCGTGGCGAGCGGCGGCTTCCTCTATTGGCAGGATTATCAGAAGAAGCAGTCGGAAAAAGCGGTCGAGCAGCTCGCCCAGATCTACACCGACATTTCGAAGGGCAAGATCGATACCGCGCCGAAGCGGCTCGACGCCTTGACCGACGAGCATGCCAAGGCGGTCCGGGCCTCGGCCGAGTTCGGTCGCGCCGCCGTCGCGATCGCGCAGAACGACACCAAGCTGGCGACCGCCAAATTCCGCGCCCTCGCCGGCGACACCAGCCTGCCCAAGCCGTTTCGCGACCTCGCCCTGATCCGCCAGACCGAGCTCGAGTTCGACAGCCTCAAGCCCGAGGAAGTCATCACCCGGATGCAGCCGCTCGCCGCCAAGCCCGGCACGCCCTGGTTCGGCAGCGCCGCCGAGCTGACCGGGATGGCGCTGATCAAGCAGGGCCAGACCGCCAGGGCCGGCCAGCTGTTCGCCCAGATCGCCCACGACAAGCAGGCGCCGGATTCGCTTCGCGGTCGCGCCGTGCAGATTGCCAGCACGCTCGGCGTCGACGCCAGCGACGCGCTACCGCAGCCCGCTCAATAGGATCGACGATGACCAAATCCCTGAAATTCCGAATCGCCTTGCTGATGGCCGCGACCGTCGCGGTCAGCGGCTGCAGCCTGCTCAAGCGCGGCGGCCGGCCCAAGACGCCGGTGATCGGTGAGCGCATCCCGGTCCTCACCAATGAGGGCGACGTGCAGACCGATCCGGCGGTCTCGGCGATCCCGATGACCCTGCCGGCGGCGGTCGCCAACGCCAGCTGGACCCAGTCCGGCGGCGCGGCTTCCAAGTCGGTCGGCCATCTCGCCCTCGGCCGGGCGCTGACCCGCGTGTTCACCGTCGCCGCCGGCCGCGGCAGCAGCCTCACCGCACGGCTCGCGTCGGCGCCGGTGGCGGCCGACGGCCGCGTCTATACGATCGACACGCTCGGCGCCGTCCGCGCGTTCGACGGCCGGACCGGGGCCCGCCTGTGGGAGAGCCAGACTCCGAACGACCGCGGCAATGAGGCGTCGCTCTACGGCGGCGGCATCGCCTACGACAACGGCTACATCTACGCGACCAACGGGCTCGGCTACGTCGCCGCGCTTGACGTCCGCACCGGCGGCATCGTGTGGAAGGTTCGCCCGGGCGGCCCGCTGCGCGGCGCCCCGACCATCGCCAACGGCGCCATCTACGTGATGAGCAACGACAACCAGATCTACTCGCTCAAGGAAACGGACGGCTCGACCAACTGGTCGCAGGCCGCCGCGCTGGAAATCGCCGGGGTGTTCGGGTCGGCCTCGCCCGCGGCGGGACAGGGCACGGTCGTCGCCGGCTTCTCGTCGGGCGAGCTCAACGCCTATCGCTACGAGAACGGGCGGATGGTGTGGCAGGACGCGCTCCAGCGGACCAGCATCCGCACCAGCGTCTCGTCGCTGTCGGACATCGATGCCGACCCGGTGATCGACAACGGCCAGGTGATCGCGATCGGGCAGGGCGGCCGCATGGTCGCGCTCGAGCTGAACTCCGGGCAGCGGCTGTGGGAGCTCAACATCGCCGGAATCTCCACCCCGTGGGTGGCCGGCGACTGGATCTACGTCGTCACCGACGACGCCAAGCTGCTGTGCGTCTATCGCCAGAACGGCCACATCCGCTGGATCAACCAGCTCCCGCAGTTCGAGCATCCCAGGGGCAAGAAGGGCGAGATCGACTATGTCGGGCCGGTCCTCGCCGGCGACCGGCTGATCGTCGCCGGTTCGAACGGCACGCTGATCAACATCGATCCGACGACCGGCTCGTTCCAGAGCCAGACCAATGCCGGCGCCGGGGTCACCCAGACGCCGATCGTCGCCAATTCGACGCTCTACGTCTACGACGACGCCGGTCGCCTGACGGCGTATCGGTAAGGAGGGTTCCTCCCCATCGCGAGGCGATGGGGAGGGGAACCATCGAACGCAGATTCGATGGTGGAGGGGTAGAAGGCGCCGCGCCAGTTACCCCTCCACCAGCTTCGCTGGTTCCCCTCCCCACGAGCCTTCGGCTCGCAGGGAGGAACGCGATGCGCTAACGCCCCGACCATGATCCCCACCGTCGCGATCGTCGGCCGGCCCAACGTCGGCAAATCGACGCTGTTCAACCGCCTTGTCGGCAAGCGCCTGGCGCTGGTCGACGACCGGCCCGGCGTGACCCGCGACCGGCGCGAGGGCGAGGCGCTCCTGCTCGGTCTCGACTTCCGGGTGATCGACACGGCGGGGTTCGAGGACGAGGACCCGCAGACGCTGCCGGGACGCATGCGGGCCCAGACCGAGGCCGCGGTCCGCGAGGCCGATGCCGCCCTGTTCCTGGTCGATGCCCGCGACGGCCTGACTCCGCTCGACGAGGAGATCGGGCGCTGGCTGCGGGCCGAAAGCACGCCGGTGATCGTCGTCGCCAACAAGGCGGAAGGTCGCGCCGCGGAAAGCGGGATTTTCGAAGCGTTCCGGCTCGGCCTCGGCGAGCCGGTGGCGCTCAGCGCCGAGCACGGCGAGGGCCTCGCCGATTTGTTCGAAGCGCTTCGCCCGCATGTCGAGCACGAGCATTTCGAGGACGAAGGCGAGGAGGGCGAGCGCCACGAGCCGCTCAAGCTCGCCGTCGTCGGCCGGCCCAATGCCGGCAAGTCGACCCTGGTCAACCGGATGATCGGCGAGGAGCGGATGATCACCGGTCCCGAGGCCGGGATCACCCGCGATTCGATCAGCCTTGACTGGCAATGGGACGGGCGCCCCGTGCGCCTGGTCGACACCGCGGGCCTGCGCAAGCGGGCCAAGGTCGAGGACAAGCTCGAGCGCCTGTCCGCCGCCGACACCAAGCGCGCGATCGATTTTTCGGAAGTCGTCGTGCTGCTGCTCGACGCGACGCGCGGCCTCGAAGCCCAGGACCTCCGCATCGCGGCCCAGGTCATTGAGGAAGGGCGCGGGCTCATCATCGCGGTCAATAAATGGGATGTCGCCGAGAATGCGTCGGCCCTGTTCAACGGGATCAAGGCTGCGCTCGACGAGGGCCTCGCGCAACTGCGCGACGTGCCGCTGCTCACCGTTTCGGCCAGGACCGGCAAGGGCATCGACACGATCCTCAAGGTCGCATTCGAACTGCGCGAGGCGTGGGGCAGGCGCGTCCCGACCGGCGAGCTCAATCGCTGGTTTGAGGCGGCCATCGAGGCCAACCCGCCGCCCGCACCCAAGGGCAAGCGCATCAAGCTGCGCTACATCACCCAGGTAAAATCGCGCCCGCCGAGCTTCGTCATCTTCGGCAACCGGACCGACGAGCTGCCCGAAAGCTATCGGCGCTACCTGCTCAACGCGCTGCGCCGCGACCTCAAGCTCGGCGCGGTGCCGCTGCGGCTCGAGCTGCGCGGCCGCGGCAATCCCTTCGACCGGCAAAAGTCTTAAGGCCCGCTAAGCCAAATTTTACCCTTTTCCGGCTAGCACAGGCGCTTGTGGGACCATGCCCGAGGTGATCGGGAGCGAGGGAAGAGCATTGAGCGACGAGAAGCCGGACATCGTCGACTGGGCGCTATTCGAGAAGAATCGCACCGAGCTTGGCCCGGGGTTCATCCGGATCATCAGCTATTTCCGCGAGGACGGCGCCAAATCTCTGGCGCAGATCGAGCAGGCGATGCGCGAGGAGAATGCGACCGCGCTGGTCCTGCCCGCGCACACCATCAAGGGCGAGGCGCGGCAGCTCGGCGCGGAGCCGCTCGCGGTGGTGGCGGAGCTGATCGAGAAGACCGCGCGCCTGTGCATCGAGACCCACCGTTTCCCCGACGAGCTGGTGCCCGAGGTGGTCCAGCTGCGGAAACTGTTCAGCGAGACCGTCGACCTGTTCGACAAGGCGACCAACCCGGTCCTGACCCGCGGCCAGCCCGGCCCGGCCGGCTTCGGCCGCAAGGTCGGCAACCAGGGGTTCGGGCGGATCTGACGGCACGGCCGTCACCCTGAACTCGGTTCAGGGTCCATTGCGGGGACCTCCGCGACCGTCATCGAAATGGATACTGAACCAAGTTCAGCATGACGGCTGGTGCTAATCCTCGGTGGGTTCCGACTGCAGCTGGACGTAATTCTGCAGCCCCATCCGCTTGATCATCTCGAACTGGGTCTCGAGCGTGTCGACGTGGCGCTCCTCATTTTCGAGGATGTCGGAGAAGAGGTCGCGGCTGACATAGTCCTTGACCTTCTCGCAGTGGGCGATCGCGCCCTTGAGCTGTTTCAGCGCTTCCAGCTCCAGCTCCATGTCGCCCTTCAATATCTCCTCGACATTCTCGCCGATGTGCAGCCGGCCGAGCGCCTGGAAGTTGGGCAGGCCGTCGAGGAACAGGATCCGCTCGGACAGCCGGTCGGCATGCTTCATCTCGTCGATCGATTCGGCTTTCTCGAACTCGGCGAGCTTCTTGACTCCCCAATTGTCGAGCAGCCGGTAGTGCAGCCAATATTGGTTGATGGCCGTCAGTTCGTTCTTGAGCGCTTCGTTCAACAGCTCGAGAACCCTGGGATCCCCCTTCATGCCGGCCTCCGTCGCGTCGGGACTAGCGCCTTACTCCCCGCGCGGGCTTGTGGGAAGGGGAAATTTTGGCGGAAAACTGCGGAAAATATGCGAGTGAGAGTCAATCGCAATCAGGCGACAATGCGCAGGTTCGGGCGCGTGCCCTGTTCCTCGTCGATGATCTCCTGCGCATAATCGAGGCAGCAGCCGCACTGCAGCTCGCAATCATAGGTCGCGTAGGCCGCCTCGGGCGTGCGCGAGCCCTTGCGCGCGGCTTCGCGCACTTCCTTTTCGGTGATGGCATTGCAGACGCAGACGATCATGTCCGCACTATAGCGCTATTGCGACGCGTTCGCAACTATCAGTCGACCGCTCCGAACAGCGGCAGCACGACGTTCGGCACGAAGTCGACCAGGAAGTGCCCGAACATGTTCGCGGTGAGATTGCGCTTCCACAGATAAAAGCCGGTCAGCACGGCTCCAAGGATCAGTGCCAGGAAGATGCCAGCGAGACCCTGACGGTAGTGGAAGGCGGCGAAGAGGACCAATGTGGTGGCGGCGGCGATCCATTTGCTGCCGGTCAGCGACTGCAGGCGCTCCAGCGCATAGCCGCGGTACAGCACTTCTTCCGAAATCCCGGCCCGGACGACAGCCAGCAGCGTCACCGGCAACGCCCGCGAGATCGATTGGCCCTCGCCGTAATGGATTCCAAGCGCGGCAAAGGCGCCGAGACAGCCGACGAGGATCGCGAAGCACGTCACAGCGAGCCCGAGGCCCCAGGCTAATGATCGCCAGATTGCCGCTGTCCGCAAGCCGATCGAGGACAGCGGCAGCTTCTCGCCCCTGACCACAAGCCAGACCAGCCCGCCGGTCAGCGCCAGGATGACGATCTCCCGCACCAGGACCACTGTCGCTGCGGTCGGATCGGGAGTGAGCATCCGGCTGGCGGTGGTGACGAGCGGAATGCCGAAGAGGCTGATGCAAAGGCCAGCGATCGTCCAGCCGCGCGCAGAATCCTTGGTCATGCGGCGACGTTACAGCAGCGGAACGAAAACGGGAACGCGATTGCTTAGGCGGTGGCGACTCCGCCGATGTGGGCCGGCCGCAGCGTTCGTGCGGTGATCAGCGCGAACGGGATTCCGACCAGGACGATGTGCGCGAACAGCTGGGTCGCGATCGAAATCGGCTTGGGCGGCAAGGGCGCCGCGAAGCGCACCGGCACCACGATCCAGTTCATGATGACGTAGGTGACGAGGCCGTAGCCGACGCCCGCCAGCCAGGGGCGGTCAACGAGCGCCGGCCAGCGGCGGGCTGCGAGCACGAAGGCGGCGGCCATCATCGCCATCAAGGAGAAATGGACGACCAGGCCGAGCGCCGCGCCGGCAGCGCCCCATTCGCTCGCCTGGGGGAAGGGCCCCGAGGCGACGAAGCGCAGCATCTTGGGAATGTCGCCCTTGCCGATCGTCATGGTGAGGATCATCGCGAACAGGATGTCGAGCGTGCCGGATACGGCGGTGGCGAGAGCGATGGGGCGAAGCATGGCTGTTTCCTCCCCGGCGCGCGTCAGGCCGGTCCAGCGGGCTGCGGGCGAACGTCGCGATTCTGCCGCCGAACGACCAGCTTCAGGCCCGACCAGGTGGCGTCGACCGCGCACACCTTCACGTCGACCAGGCCCATCGGCAGGCAGATTTCGCGGATCACGTCCTCGGTGATGTCGGTCGGAACCTTCGACGCTTTCTTCGGCCAGCTGACCCAGACCACCCCCGCCAGAGCGAGCCGCGGCATCAGCTGGTGGAGCTTGGCCGCGAGCGCGCCGCGCGCGGTGACGAAGATGTGCGCGGCGTCGATCGGCGGTTCCGGTGCGTCGAGCAGCTCCAACTGCAAACCGTGGGTCGCAATCTCGTCGCGCACGCTGTCCGGCATCTCGTCCCACCACACGCGCAGTCCGTCCTTGAGGTTCAGCTTCAGCGCCAGCGGCGTCCCGGAATAGCCGGCGGTCATCGTGCCGCCTCTGGCATCCACTCAGGCCGGTCGGTGATCAGCCCGTCCGGGCCGAGCTGCAGCATGCGGCCGTGCAGCGCCCGCCATTCGGGCAGCGTCTTGGGCAGGCGTCGTCCGACCAGGATCCACACCTGCGGGCCGAGCGCGCGGGTGCGGGCGACCAGCGCCGGGTCGGCCTCGACCCAGTCGGACCACAGGCGGATGATGTGCGCGCCCGCGGCGGCGAAGGCCGGCGCTTCCGCTAGCCGCGGCATGAAGGCGAGGATCGTCGTCTCCGGCAGCGCCGCGCGGGCGCGCGCGACATGATCGATGCTGCGCAGGCCGAGGATGACCTGGCGCTCGCCATGCTGCTCGCGGATGGCCTCGAGCGCCGGCGCGAGCGGAGTTCCGGTCTTGACGTCGGCGAGGATCCGCACGGGCGTGCCGCGGACCAGCGCGACGACCTCGGCGAAGGTGGGCACGCCGCAGGCCTCGACCCGCGCCAGCGCCATCGCGGACACCTTGCCGGTGCAATCGGTCGTGCGATCGAGGGTGCGGTCGTGGAGGACGACGAGCTCGCCGTCCGCGGTGACTCGGAGGTCGAGCTCGATGATCGGAACGCCGCGCGCGATCGACCGGCGGAACGCCGCCAGCGTGTTCTCCGGAACGCTTTCGCTAAGCCCGCGATGGGCGGCGATGACGACCGAGCGAGGCGGCGCGGCGCCCGAGTCCGCGGCGAGGCAGGCGAGCCCTGCCGCCAGCAGTCCAGCCGCTCTCACCCGCCCGCGAGCTCGCCCTGCATCAGCGTCGGGAAGAAGCCCTCGTGCGCGGCGCGAAGATCGGCGAGGGGTACGTGCGCAATCACCCTCGTTTCATCACCATCGTCGGCAACGTACTCCTCGAAAATCAAGGCGTCGCCGCCGGTTACCCCGAACTGTTCTACAAAAACGGGATGCCTCAATCGCAGATCTTCGAAAGGCTCGAGCGAGCCTGCCGGAACGGTAAGGACATACTCTCCTTGATCTTCGCCAAAAGCCCAGCGAGCGCTGATCTCGTTCGCGGAAAGCGTAGCCCCGATGTTGCCGGCAAGCGCCATCTCGGCGAATGCGACCGCTAGTCCACCGTCGGACGAGTCGTGAACTGCACTGACAAGCCCGAGTCTAATGGCCTCACGCACAAAAGCGGCATTCCTCTTCTCATATTCCAGATCAGTTTGAGGTGGAGGGCCGTCCGCACGGCGATGGATTTCCCGCATCCAGAGTGACTGTCCGAGATGGCCCCACTCTGCGCGATCGGAGTTGTTGACGCAGAAGATTACGTCACCCTCAGCCTTGAACCCGATTGTCGCGCTTTTCTCCCAATCTTCGAGCAGGCCCACGCCGCCGATCGCGGGTGTCGGGAGGATAGCGAGGCTTGAGCCGTCCTCGTTCTTGGTCTCGTTGTAGAGCGAGACATTGCCGCTCACGACCGGGAAGTCGAGCGCCCGGCAGGCTTCAGCCATACCTTCGACGCAGCCGACGAACTGGCCCATGATCTCGGGCCGCTGCGGGTTGCCGAAGTTGAGGCAGTTGGTGATC
>Ga0068863_100003108_pt1 | contig 16380 bp, 14 predicted proteins | sample KBSSwiS62_FD_66596 | JGI IMG/M metagenome (GOLD analysis project Ga0068863, IMG submission 66596) | Switchgrass rhizosphere microbial communities from Kellogg Biological Station, Michigan, USA - KBS Switchgrass S6-2 | ecosystem: Host-associated > Plants > Roots > Rhizosphere > Soil ...
GGGTGCAGGTGGCCCGTTACCTGCGGGAACCGGCGTCCGAACCGCCCTGGCTGGACTACGAGAACCTGGTCCGCGCGCTGGGGGACTCCGAGCCTCGGCACCCGCGGGACCGGGTCGCCGGCACCAGGCCCCGGGAGGCACTCGTGCCGGCGCCGGATCCGACCCGCCGGGAGGCGGCGCTGGAGTTCACGGCGACGGACATGACGACACTCACCACATACTGCAGAACCCAGAAGGTGACGCTGAATACGGTTTTCCTGGCCGCGCTCGCCACCGCGATCTGGACTGGGCCGGACCTCGGAGTCGGCCTGCTGCTGGGCGAGAAGACCGTTCGCTATCCCTACCGTTTCGCCCAGACTCTCGGCCCCTTCCCCGACCTGTGGCCGATCGGCCGGCCGGCGGGCGGGACGGACTTCCCGCGGATGCTAGCCGCGATCCACAACCAGGTCCTGCAGGCAATGGACGTCGCCCTGCCGTTCTTCGTGCTCGTCCGGCGCACCCCCTGGCTGGCGAAGGAACTGTTCAACCCCCGCCGCGGCCGCTGGGTGTTCTACCAGTACTTCAACGAGGCGCCGTCGTGCACCGCCGGGTACAGGCGGGTCGCCGGCTTAGAATTCCCGGACTCCTTCGGAGAGCAGAGCGACATTTTCGGCCTGCACCTTCAGCTCTGCCTGGACCGGGGGCTGCTGCGGGCCCGCCTGAGCTACCGGATGGACAGTTTTGGGCAGCGCGACCTGGCACTCCTCGTCGACCGTGTCCGGGACGTCCTCCGGCACGCCACCGGCCAGCCCGTCAGCCTGTCGCTCGCCGATTCGCCGGAACCGGTCGCGACCGGGCGACTCGGCGCCCTTGGCTAGCACCGCCAGGATACAGAAAGGAATACGGTTCGCATGCACATCGGCATCGACCTCGGCTTCGGGAATCTGCACGAGAATCTTGCTGACGACCTGGTGTACGCCGGCGAGATGCGCCTTGCCGACGTGGCCGAGCGGCTCGGCTTCGACAGCGTCTGGGCGGTGGAGCATCACTTCTCGGACTATGGGATGTGCCCCGACAACATTCTTTTCCTGGCGCATGTGGCGGCGCGGACCGAGCGGGTGAAGCTCGGCACCGGCGCGGTGATCGTGCCATGGCACGACCCGCTGCGGGTGGCCGAGCGGATGATCATGCTCGACATTCTGTCCGGCGGCCGGGCGCTGCTGGGGCTCGGGCGCGGGCTGTCCCGAGCCGAGTATGCGTCGTTCCGGATCCCGATGGCCGAGTCGCGCGGCCGGTTCGACGAGGCGGCAGCCATGATTGTCGATGCTCTGGATACCGGGTACATCCAAGGATCCGGGCCTTTCTATCCGCAGCCCCGGACACCGTTGCGCCCCCGTCCGCGTGCCTCCTTCGCTGGTCGCCTGTACTGCGCCGCCAGCTCGCCCGACTCGGTAGCATCCGCGGTCGAGCTCGGCGCGCGGCTGCTCACTTTCGTGACGAGGCCCGTGGCGGAGAGCATGGACCTGTTCGCCAGTTACCGGGATCAGTACCGGGCCCGGCACCAGGTCGAGGCGCCGCCCATCATGTTCATGATCAACCTGTACTGCGCCGAGGATGGCGCGCACGCCCGGGAGCGCGCGCACGGCTATGTCGAGAAGTTTTTCCACGCACACGTGCGGCATTACGAGATGACCGGGGACCATTTCGGCGGGACTGCAGGCTATCAGCGCTACGGGCAGCTGGCCGAGGCGCTGCGCGAATCTGGTCTCGCTTCGGCGGTGGACCGCTACGCCGCATCCGCGCTCATCGGCAGCCCACAGGAAATTCTCGCGAAGATCGTGGAGATCCACGACGCTCTCGGCGGGTTCGGCCTCGCTGTCACGCCGTCGTTCGGCGGCATGCCCTATGAGGAGGCTGAGCGGAGCCTGGAGCTTTTTGGCAAGGAAGTACTGCCAGCCGCCCGCGGACTCGGCGAGTAGGGGCACCGCGGGCGGCTGGGCGGTATGGACCCGTGCGTCATGGGCCGGCACAGGACGTGGTACAGATGCCGGATGGTGAGTTCGCGTAGCCGGGGCGCCGGCAGGCCGCGGACCACCTCATGGGAGAAGTAAGAGATCAGTTCCGGCGGAAAGAAGACCCGTCCTTCCTCCTGCTCCTGGCTGAACAGCCGGCGAGCACCGCGGCGGACCCCGGCCTTTGTGTACCAACCGTCGAAGGGCTGGGTCGACTGCGGGTAGGGAAGCTCGATCTCCATCGTTGACCCCCTTGCGTGGAGTAGCGGGCGGGCGGCCGGGCGGGTCGTCCGGTCCGCGGACGGTCTCACGGCAGCAGCAGGACGCGTCCGAACGGTTGCCGGCTCTCGGCGTATGCGTGTGCGGCCGTGACCTCGGCCAGCGCGTACCTGCGGTCGATGAACACGCGCAGCGCTCCATCGGCAACCTCGGACAGCAACGTGGCGATGCGGGCGCGAAGCCGGTCGCTCGCCGCCAGTTCGGCGCCGAGGAAGTAGCCGGTGAGACTCTGGTTCTTGAACTGCATGCCGGTCACGTCGATCGGTGGTGCGGGTTGCTGGCGCGAGGTGCCGATTACGATGCACCGACCGCGGTAGGCGAGGCAACGCAGGCTGTCCTGGAGCACCTGGCCGCCGACCGTGTCGAGGACCACGTCGGCGCCGCGGCCGTCGGTGAGCCGCTCCACCTCGGCAGCGAAGTCCGCGGTCCGGTAGTTGATCCCGTGATCGACGCCGAGCGCGGCCAGCCGGTCGAGCTTGTCGTCACGGGACGCGGTGGCCAGCACGTGGGCGCCGGCTCGTTTGGCGAGCTGAATCGCGGCGATGCCCACGCCGCCGGCGCCGGCGTGGATGAGCACGACCCCGCCTGCCCGCAACCGCCCGAACTCGACGAGGCTGTCGTCCGCCGTGGCGAACGAGATCGGCACGCAGGCTGCCTCCTCGGTGCCGAGGTGGGCGGGGATCTGCCAGCAGCGGGTCTCTGCCGCGGCGCGCAACTGGGCGTACGCACCGTCCATCCCGATGCTGACCACCCGGTCTCCCACCTGGACCCGGCTCACCTGCGCACCGACCTCGAGCACAGTGCCGGCGCACTGGTAGCCGATGACACGCAACCCGCTGCCGCGGTTGTGCAGAAGGTCGCCGCCCTCGACGCTGATGGCCTCGGCCTGGATCAGCACCTCATGGTCGGCTAAGTCCGGGTCGGGTACCTCCTCGTAGCGCAGGACCTCCGGCCCGTCCGGCTGATAGCGGACGCCCTTCATTTCCAGGTACCCTGAACCCTCAGTGTCGACATGCTTTCCTTCCCGGCCAGGCAGCCAAATTGTCCTCGCAATGTAGGACATCCGAACCGCCTGCCGTCCTGGCTTGACGCACCAAATTTCGTGGGTGCCCTCTGGTGCGCCGGCCCCATGCCGGCCCTGGTCCGCGGGGGTAAACCGAGGATCTCGTCCGGCAGGATCGCGGCGGGCAGTTCGCCGGACATCGCGCCCTATCCGCCGATCCGGCTGCGGAAGCCGTGTTCGAAGCTGCGGCCCGGGGGACTGACCTGGGCGCACGGGCTGCCCGCCGCGCGCAGCACGGCGAATCCAGTCGATGGGTCGCCCGCGCGGGGGAACCTGCCACACACGACGTTGAGCGCCTGCAGCAGGTGCTCCACCAGGTTTGACCAGGGCCCATGTTCGCGCCGGTTCCCGAAGCGGCCATGCCGCGGCGGGCGGTGGACGAGCAGTCGCCGAGCCGCTGGCGGGCCACCTGGTCCCGTCCGCCACCCGGTACCAACCGACCGGAAGTGAGGAGAACGGAAATCTACCTGCCATGGCAACTCCTTACCGATGGGTTGACCCAGATCACGTGAGAGAACTCGCCCAGCCGGTGCCCCCAGTGGTTATGGAGCCGTCGCCACCAGGCCGAGTTGGCGGCCCAGGTAGCGGTACAGCTCCCACAGTGGCTGCTCGATCGCCGCGAGGCGGCCGACCCCGTCAACGGCGGCGTTGTCCACCGCCCGTTGCACTCCGGCGCACATGTCGATGTCCTCTTTGAGGACGGCGGTGACACCGTCCACGATCTTGGGCAGAATGCGGTCGTGATCCGAGTCCGCGAGCGCGGCGGCGGACAGGCAGATGTCCAGTTGCAGGTGCATCCTGCCGGGCCCCTCGGGGAGCGCCTTCATCCAGTAAAGAAAGCCTGGGTACAGCAGGATCATGAAATGCGGATAGATCGTGACCATGACGATCTCCTGGAGCTGCTCGGGACGCAGCCGGCGCGACCCTGGGAGGTAGGGCGGCTGGTCGTGATACTTGGGATCCCGAGGCGCATGTAGCACGGAAAAGAGCTCGTCGCCCTTGTCGGTCCAGCTCAGCCGCGCCGGGTACTCGTCCTCGACGCTGTGCCGGTGTGTACCCAGGTGGTGGTAGCACTCCATGAAGTTCTCCACCATGATCTTCCAGTCCCAGGGGCAGTCCCAGTCGCTGACGTTGACCGACCGGTAGCCGTCCAGCTCGTAGTTCTCCACGTACGGCTCCAACCTGGTGAGCTGCCCGGCGAGCGGTTCGGCCGTGCCGTCGAAGTTCACGAAGACGAAGCCGTGCCAGACCTCGTGCCGGACATGCGGCAGGCAGATCTCCCGCTTGTCGAAACCGGGAACCTCGGTCATGAGCGGGGCGCCGAGCAACTGGCCGTCAAGCCCGTACGTCCACAGGTGGTACGGGCACTGCAAGGTGTTCGCCCGACCGGTGCCCGCAACGACCTCCATCCACCGGTGCCGGCAGATCCGCGACAGCACATGCAGCCCGCCGTCGTGGTCGCGAGTCACCACCAGCGGATGACCCAGCAGATCGATGGAATAGTAGGAGCCGGGCTCGGCGACCTGCTCCACCCGGCACACACCCTGCCAGCCTGGCCGGAAGACCTTGGCCTGCTCCAGCTCGTACAGCTCGGCTGAGCGGTAGGCGACGGGCGGGAGGGTAGTCGCGTGCCGGGGGTCGGAGACGGCGCAGGCCGCCCGTAGCTGGTCGAGCAGGTCGGTCATGGGGCTCCTCCTTGTTCGGCTGGGCGGCGCAAACCTCGGGTTCTCCCGGCGGGACGTCGTCGGGGGTGTCCTCACGCCTTGCCCTGGGCAGCCGCGGTGGCGCGTTTGGCGGTCAGGCGTTCCCGGTCGGGCCAGCGGACGTCCCAGACGAGCCCGAGCGTCTCCATGAGTTTGATCAGGTATGCGCTGGTGTCGAGTTGCCAGGGCTCTACTCCATGCCGGGCCGACGTCGGCTCGGCATGGTGCAGGTTGTGCCAGTTCTCCCCCAGGGACAGGGGCGCGAGCGGCCACACGTTCGCCGACCGGTCACGGGACCGGTACGGCCTGGACCCGACCTTTGACCCGACAACGTGGCAGATGCTGTTCGTCGCCCAGGTGACGTGGTGGAACAGCGCCATGCGGGCCAGGCCCCCCCAGAGGAAGGCCGACCCGGCCGCCGCGAGCGACCCTCCCCACAGCCCCCCGACGAGCGGCGGCAGCGCCAGGCTCAGCAGCGCCAGCCGGCCGAAGGCGCGGTCGACCCGCACGAGATCGGGATCGTCCAGCAGGTCTGGCGCATACCGCGGCCGGTAGGTGTGGTCGTGGCCGAACATCCAACCGATGTGGGCGTGCCACAACCCCCGGGCCAAGGCGCCGGCAGTGTTGCCGTACTGCCAGGGTGAGTGCGGGTCGCCCGGGCGGTCGCTGAACGCGTGGTGGCGACGGTGGTCCGCGACCCAGCCGATCATCGGTCCCTGGATGGCCATGCTGCCGGCCACCGCCAACGCGACCCGGACCGGGCGGGACGTCCTGAACCCGGAGTGGGTGAAGTACCGGTGGAAGCCAATCGTGATGCCGTGACCGGTCACCACGTACATCACGGCGGCGATGGTGACGTCACGCCAGCCGATCCAGTGCCCCCACAGCAACGGCACCGCGGCGGCGAGCGCAGCGAGCGGGAACACAATGAGGATCGCCAGGACGATCTGCTCGACGCGGGCCGCCAGCATCGATGTCGGCGGCTCGGTGTGGGGCAACGGGCCGGACCGGTCATGCGGGCCCGCCCAGGACGGCGCCCCGGCCGGATCGGGACGCTGCTCGTCGGGCGGTGGCTGCTCGTCGGGTAGAGCGCGGATCTCGGCCATTCGCCTCTTCTTTGTCTTCGCTGGCACCACCCTGGGCGGTGGACGTGGAGCGTTGTACGGCGGCTGTCTGGCCGCCGGGAGTCAGACGCAGGGCGGCGGCATCAGCTCAGGACGGCGGGGTCACTCAGACGGCGGGGTCACTCAGGACGGCGGTGAGCAGGATGGTGGTGCCGGACAGCGCCTGGCACACCGGGCAGTTCGCCTTCGCGTCCTCGGCCGCCTTGACGAACCCGTCCTCGTCCAGCCCGGGCACGTCGCCATGGACGGTGAGGTGGATGGTGGCCACGGTGTCCGGTGCCGTGTCACCCGCGGCGAGATCCTCGACCACGACCTCTGCCCGGGCTTCCAGCCGCCGCGGCGGGCTCCCCGCCTTGGTGAGCCCGTGCGCGAGGGTGATCGAGAAGCAGGACGCCTGGGCGGCGGCGATCAGCTCGGCTGGTGTGGTCAGGCCCTTGGGGGACTCGGCCTGCGCGGGCCAGGACACCGCGAAGTCACCGATCCCGGAGGAGACGAAGGTGACGGTTCCCCTGCCCCGAAGAAGGTCTCCCTGCCAGGCTGCGCGGGCGACGCGGGTAATTGCCATGCCGATGCCTCCGTCGTCTGGGTCGCACGCAGTACCGTCCGTTCCCGGTTTCTCAAGCACCCTCGATCTCCGCGGTGACGTCGCGCCCCGGGTCTCCGTCCGGCAGGTACGAGTAGTCGCCGAGTCGCTGGCGGGCCACCAGGTCCTGGTAGACCTTCCGGTAACGCAGGCTCGCGCTGTCGAAACGCGAGTTCAGGTCCGGCCCACCTGATCCGAGCGCTGCCGGCAGATAGCGCTCGTTCTGCGCCCTCAGAGCCCAGTTGTCCTGCCGCCCGATGAGATGCCCGGAGAGCGGGGAAAGGTGCCTGACCAGACGTGAGACCCGTTGCAGGTCGAAGGTGATCGGCGTGCGGGTCCGGGTTGCCGACTCCGGGTTCGCCGGATGCAGCATCCGCACCGACATCCCCGGTTCGTAGGAGCCGTAGAGGATGCAGACGCCGCTGCGAACATGCACCAGGGTCACCATTCGGAAGTCCTGCCGGTCCGTCCCGAGCTTGCGGCGGGCCGCCTTGGCGACAGGCCGGCCGCTGGCGACGCGCGCCATCGTCACCGTCTCGGACGTGGACGACACCGTGATCTCACTGCCGGCCACCCGTTGCTGCCAGGAATGCAGGAGGTCCGCGTGGCTCAGATCCAACAGGTTGTCACAGACCAGCTCATAGCCGCAGTCAAAGACGACGTTGCTCAGAAAGTGACGCGGCAGGCCACCGCCGATCGGCAAATGCGGGATACGGGGAATCAGGTCGAGCGAGGCGGCCGCCGGGTCGCCGTACCAGATCCAGGCATATCCGTAGCGTTCTCCTACCGGGTAGAAGCCGGTGCCGGCCGTGAACTCGGTCGCCTGGTACCGGCCCCGCTCCCGGTCTTCAGGGGAATCCTCGGACGCTTTCAGCGCGCCGTTGTCGCGCCACAGGTAGATGGGCTGACCGTGAATGGGCCGCAGAACCGGCCGGCGACCCACCAGCCTGGTGTGCACGACCGGGAACCAGGCGTCGCGCAACGCGCACGTGCCGGGGCGAAAATCCGCCGGTCCGAGCGCCGGCGAGTTTTCCGGCGACACCGTGGTCCGCGCGCGCGGACCTTCGGCCTCCATACCTGCGGTTGCCATGTGGTCATCGCCTTCCTTTCCGCGGCCGCGCGCCGCGGCGTGCGGGCTGTTCATTGAACCTTTTCCATTGCCGTCGACTAACAGCTGCCTTGACCAGAAGACGCATGAATGGAAAAGGTTCACTGGGCGGCACGACGTCCGCGGCCGGGAGCGCACCGGTTCGCGGCGATGACGGGCCGGTCACGGCGTCGGCACCGGACTCACCGGCAGGCCGGCGCGCAGCGCCCGCAGCCGTTCGACAGCGGGATCCCACCCGCTGCCGGCGGCGTCGGCGGCTTTCTCCAGCCTGCGCGCCGCCCGTCGTCCAGCTGGCGGGCGACCCACGGCCGTCAGGCGGCGGACCGCGGACGCGACACGCGCGCCGACACCGGGGGTCTCGACCCGCCAGCGCACGATGGTGCGGTACGCGCCGACCGGAGTCAGCCCGATCGTCACCCATGCCGCCGTGCGACCGGCGGGCGTTTCGGCTACGGCGGCCGTCATTCCCGTGGCGACGGTCGTCGCCACCGTGGCAATGGTGGTCCGCTTGCTGATGGGGTCGTAGGTCCGCCGCCGCGGCAGGCTCCACGTCAGCCGGCACCGCCGGGCCACCACTCCCGCGCCGTCGACGGCCAGCTGAGGACCTAGCATTTCCTCCCCGCCGCCGAGCAACCAGCCCAGCCCGAGTGCCGCTCCCGGGTTGATCAGCAGTGCTTCGGAGAGCTCGGCGTGCGGGGCGCGCGCCTCTACCACCCCGCGGATGACCGGCCCCCTCGGCCGGGCCCAATCCCAGCCGGCCACGGGTAGGGCCGGCGCGAACGGTTCGGGCGCGCCGGGCCCGGACCACACGAAGACGAACCCGCCTTTCTCCAAGACCGGATGAGCTACCGCCCTAATCCGGCCCGACGGCTTTTCTGGGGCAAGATCCGGGATGACCGTGCACCGGCCGCTCGCCCCGTCGAATACCCAGCCGTGGTAGCCGCAGCGCAGCCCAGCAGAGGTCACTGTGCCCATGGACAGCGGCACCCTTCGATGTGGACAGCGGTCGGTCAGCGCGCGCACGACGCGGTCCTCGTCGCGGTAGACGACTATCTGCCGGCTGCCCAGGCGGACGCCTCGGGGGGCGGTGCTTACCTCCGAGCTGAAGGCCACCGGCCACCAACCCGCGACCAGCCCGAGCGGCTCGCCTTCGGGCACCGCTTCGAAGCTGGCACCCGGCAGCGCGGGGCCTACAGCCGCGGCGCTCGGCGTGGTCGGTGACTCAGGGGCCGTATCCTGCAACCGGTCCTGAGCCGGTAAGGCTGTCTGGAGCGCGGGCCCCGGTGTGCCTATGCCGGCGGCGAGCGCACCGTCCTCCGGGTAGCCGATCACAATGCCTCCTGGTCGTCGAACCACTGGTGCTGCCAGGTGCGACAGGGGTTGCCGGTCAGCCGCCGCCATGTCCGCGGCGGTGACGCCAAACCCGGCCACCCTGCCTTGCGCCGCATCGTCGTGGTTAACCAGATCGACGACGACCTGGTGTTACAGGCGGATCTGCTCCGCCGGATTCAGTTTCAATCGAGACAGCTCGTTCACCAGCGGCTGGCCGTCGGGGCTCACGCCGGCGAGCACTTGGTGACTGAATCGTGGAACCACTATAGGGTCGCTCATTCACGGTCACCTTGGTTCCGCGCGCCAAATTCCAATGCCGAAGGCTGGTCTCCCGGACCGACGCAGGGCCCCGGCAAAGTTGTCGGTTAGCGAGCGAGGTTCTTGATCGTTTCGAGTAGTCGTTCAGGTCGCCGGGCGTGCGTGGCGGATTGCCTGGGCGATGTTCGTGGCACCGGTCAGGCGCAGGATCGTGATCGCGAGGGTGCGGAGGCTGGCCATGATCTGGGGTGCGTTGCCGGTTCGGGCTTGGCTGTCTCCCGCTACACCACCCCACCAGAAACCCCAGACAGCGCCGATCGCCTGCACCTCAGCAAACGTGCCGGGGCCCTGACGACAACCCCGTCGCCTTCGCCATCGACCGCGTCGACCGATGGGTATCCCCACTCGACGGCGCCGCCTCCAGCGTCTTCGTGATGACCTCGTGCACCTGCTCGTCGGACACCGTCCGCGGCCGGCCCGGCCGCGGCTCGTCGACCAGACCCTCCAGACGATCCTTCGCGAACCGGCCCCGCCACGTCACCACCGTCGCCACCGACACCCCGACCACCGACGCGACCTGCCCATTCGTCCGCTCCGACGCACAGGCCAGCACGATCCGCGACCGCGTCGCCAACGCCTGCGACGTCTTCGGCCGACGCTCCCCACTTTCCAACACCCGCCGCTCCTGCACGGTCAGCACGATCGGAACAGGAAGCGGCCCAGGCATACCCCCAGTAGCTCTAAATGCCAATCAAAGACTCAGGACGCTAGGAGCGTGCGCGGCCTCGGCGCCGGAAGGCGGCCAGCCGGGACGGGATGTCCTCGATGGCGACGGGGGTGCGTTGTTTCTTCCGGCGGTGGATGACCTTCGGGTCCAGGCGGCCCAGCATCACATAGGTGGCGAAGACGGTGATCAGGCCGTAGACGACACACAAGGCGAGGTCGGTGAAGTAGATCGACGCCGTCGGCTTCCAGAACGTGTCGGGACTGGTGTCCGGGTTGATCGCGGTGCCGAGTTTCAGCAGACCGTTCAGATCGCTTCCCGCCGAGACCGCCCCGAATCCCCATTTCGCCGAGAAGAGGAAGCTCGCCTGTTCCAGCCCCGCCTCCCCGGCGAGCGGCACGATGCCGCCGCTGAACACGAGCTGGGCCGTGGTCAGCAGCACCAGCATCGGCATCATCTTGTCCGCGTTGTCGAGGATGGCCGAGACCAGCAGGCCGATCATCGCCGAGGACCAGGAGAGCACGATGACCGCGATGAGCATCTCCAGGAGCGGCGAGCCCAGCGCGACCGACTTCTCCGGCAGCCGGCCGTAGACGGCGATGACGGTGAAGACGCTACTCTGCACCGCGGTGATGACGGTGAGCACGCCGATCTTCGAGGCGAGGTAGGCGCCCCGCGAGAGCCCGATCGCGCGCTCCCGGCGGTAGATCTCCCGTTCCTTGACGATCTCGCGGATCGCGTTGGCCGAGCCCATGAAGCAGGCCCCGAGCACGACCAGCAGCAGCACGGACTGGGCGTCGAAGTTCGGTGCCTCCGCGATCGGGGTCAGGCCGTGTTTCGCCGGCACCAGCCGGGAGATCGCCCCCAGTAGGAAGGGAAAGACGACGAGGATGCGCAGGTAGCTGGGATCGGCGGCGATCACCCGTAGATATCGCCGGCTCAGCGTCATGATCTGCGAGCCGACTCGCTGCTGACGGATGCTGGGCATCTCCGCGGGGCTCTGCCGCGCCACCGGCGCGCCCACCGAGGCGGGCACGAAGTAGCGCGAGGCGCGGAACTGGGCGGCCGACCGCCTCGACCCGCTCGACGTCTTCAGCATCTGGAAGATGTCGGCCCAGCCGCCCTCGGTGAAGTACGACAGCGCCTCCTGCGGCGGCCCGAAGTACGCGATGTGCCCGCCCTGGGCGAGCGCGAGCACGTAGTCGCACTTGTCGAGCTGCGCGACGCTGTGGGTGACGACGATGACCGTGCGGCCGCCGTCGGCGAGCCTGCGCAGGCAGGCCATCACCTCCATGTCCAGCCCCGGGTCCAGGCCGGACGTGGGCTCGTCCAGGTAGAGCAGCGTCGGCCGGGTCAGCAGCTCCAGCGCCACGCTGGTCCGCTTGCGCTGGCCGCCGGAGAGGTTCGCGACCCGCCGGTTCGCCAGGTCGTCGCGGCCCGGCTCGGCCTCCGGCGGCCGGTCGTGGGGCGTCCCGTCGGCGTAGCGCTGCTCCTCGGCCTGCTCGGCCGCCGAGGTCAGGCCCAGCTCCTCGAGCACCTCGTTGACCCGGACGCGCCGCTCCTCGGCGGTGGTGTCCGCCGGGAAGCGCAGCTCGGCGCCATATTCCAGGGCCTCCCGCACGGTCAGCGCGGTGTGCAGGATGTCGTCCTGCGGCACGTAGCCGATCCGGCGGCGCAGCTCGTCGTACTCGGCGTACAGATCCCGGCCCGCGTAACGCACGACGCCGGTGTCGGCCGGGCGGAACCCGGTCAGGGCGTTGAGCAGCGTCGACTTGCCGGCTCCGCTCGGCCCGATGACGGCCAGCAGCGAGCCGCCCGGCAGCCGGAACGATATGTCGTGCAGCAGCTGGGTGCCGTCGACGAAGACGTTGAGCCCGTCCGCCTCGAAGCTCACCTGCCCGTCGTCGATGTACTCGACCAGCTCGTCCCCGACGAGTCGGAAGAGGTGGTGACCGATCGCGATCACGTCGCCCTCGGTCACCATCGACCGCTCGACCCGGGTCCCGTTGACGAACGTGCCGTTCGCGGACTCCAGGTCGACGATCTCGACGCCGCCGCGCCCGATGAAGATCTCGGCATGTGACCGGGACGCGAGCAGGTCACCGACGACGAGGTCGTTGTCCTGCGAGCGACCGACCGAGCAGCGCCCGACCCGCAGCTTGTGGACGCCCAAGCGCTCGGGCTCGCCCGCCCTGCCGGACGGCTGGCCGGGGATCTCGCCGGTCGGCGCGGGCAGCTGCGGGCCCGGCTGGTAGTCGGGGCCGCCCGGGAAGAGCGTCGGACGGTCGTAGTGCGTGGCGTCCTCCGGCACGTAGCTGCTCAGTGTGATGTGCGGCCCGGGCGGGCCACCCAGGCGCAGCCGGACGGGATCGCGGATCTCCAGCCGGCCGACCCGGCGGCCGTCGAGCCAGGTCCCATTCGAGCTGAGGTCGCGCACGACCCAGCAGTCGTCCGCTGGTTCGATGATGATGTGCCGGCGGGAGACCTGCGGATGGTCGATGGTGAGATCGGCGCTCTTGCCCCGGCCGACGACGAACGGCCGGCCATCCGGCACATCCGCCTCCCCCGCGCTGGTGCCGATCTTCAGCGTCGGTAGCACGCACGTCCTTTCCGAGGACTGGAGAGATGTCAGACCTGCAGAATTTGCTTCACCGCAAGCTCGCGCGCCGCGAGGAGCTGGCGGCACAGATGGTACTTCTTCTTACCACTCGTCGTGCGTGGAATAATGCGCCGACGCGCGAGCAGCAGCTGGTCGAGCGGCAGCTCGAGGGCCCGCAGTGCCGCGCGTTGCTCGGCGTCGAGCTCGATCTGGCGCACAATGTTCTCGACGAGTGCGACAACGACGCTGTCCGGATCGTAGATATCCGTGTCCAGCACGATCACCTGGTGCGCGGAACAGCCGAGAATCCGCGCGACCCGCTCCTCGAACAGCGCGGCGAGAAAGTTCTGCCCGCGGCGGATGATGACGTGCTTCTTCCGCTCGACGACGAACAGCGCGCCCGCGTGGACAAAGCCGAGGTCCCCGGTCGGGAGCCCGTCGGCCGAGAATGGCACCGGCCGGCCGGCCTCGGCGTCGAAGTAGCCGGCGGTGACACTCGACCCGCGCAGCGCTATCTCCCCGAGCACGGCGTCGCCGGCGAGCGGCTCGCCATCGTCCCCGACGATGCTGACCGCCATGCCCGCCAGCGCCGAGCCGACCGAGAAGACGGCGACGCCCCGCTTCGGCGGCTGCGCGCCCGGGCCTATCTCGCCCTCGTCGAGAATCGGCACCGGCTGGCCGACGGCGAGGCCGGCGAGATCGATGGCGGCGTAGCGCGGCGCGGACCCCGTCGCCATCGTGCCGCCGAGCGTCGACTCGGCCATCCCGTAGCTGGGCACGAAGCTGTCCGCCCGGAAACCGCACGGGCCGAAACGGTCGTGAAAGGTCTGCAGGGCGTCGTGGCGGACCGGTTCCGCGCCGACGACGGCGTGCCGCAGCGCGCCGAGGTCGATCCCTTCGAGGTCGCGGTCGGGTGTCACCCGCGCGGCGTACTCGTAGCCGAAGGTCGGCGCCGCCGTGTCGGTCGCGCGGAAGTCGCTCAGCGCGCGGATCCAGCGGCCCGGTCGCCCGACGAACTCCGCGGGCTTCATCAACATCAGCGGGCAGCCATGCAGAAAGGAGAACAGGGTCGCGCCGACGAGTCCCATGTCGTGGTACAGCGGCAGCCAGCTGACGACGCGGGCCTCGGCCCCGCCGCCGACCGCCTCGCCGATCGCGGCGAGGTTCGCGAGCACGTTGGCGTGGGTGACCGCGACGAGCTTGGCGTCCCCCGTAGAGGCGCTGGTCATCTGGAGATAGGCGATGTCGTCCGGCGACGCGGAGATCTCCGGCGACTCGGCCACGCCATAGTCGTCGGCGCCGACCGGCAGTGGCAGGACCGCCGCCGTGTCGGACAGCCGGCCCCCCTCCGGGGCCATGCCCTGCTCCAGCGCCAGCACGGCGCGGCCGCCGAAACGGCCCGCGGCCTCCGTCGCGGTGCGCAGGAATGCTTCGATGCCGCCCATACCCTTCGGCGCGGGCAGTATCAGGGGCCGGGCGCCCGCACCGATCGCGGCGAAGAAGGCGACCATCGTCGGCAGCGGCTCGCTGGCCGCGATGAGCACCGCAGTAGGCGCCCCGTCGGCGGCCGGCGGTATCCGCCCGCCCAGCCAGGCGCTCATTCCCAGCAGCCGCTCGTAGGGGATCTTCGCACCACCGAGGACCTGCATCCCGGTGCCCTCGCCCCGGCGACGGGCCGTCGCCGTCACCGCTCCCAGCAGAGTAGCCGCGCTCACCGCGGGTCGCCCTGCGCTGCCATCAGCTTGCCGAGAAGCAGGTCGACGAGCCGCTGGAAGGACGACGCGGCGAACGCGTCGGCGTCCGAGATGCGGATGTCGTAACGGTCCTCGAGCCGGGCCGCCAGCCGGATGAGCGTCAGCGAGTCGATGCCGTAGGCTCGGAACGCCGTGTCGTCGAGCCGGAATTCCTTGGGTTTCACGGTGCTGTCGATTGCCTTGATGGTCTCGACGACTTCCTCGAACAGTTCCTGTCTATCCACTGCTTCCTCCAGGGGTCGGGCCGAGCTGCGCGGGATCTGTTCAGTTCTGGTAGACGAGCTTCGCCAACGAGGTGGTGACCCCGGCCGAGGCGGACATGATGAGAATGTTGTCGCCGTTCTTCAGGATCCCGTTCCGCACGGCGTGCGACATGCCCAGCGGCACGGAGGCCGAGACCGTGTTCGCGAAGAGCCGGTGATAGAACTGGACCTTCTCGCGGTCGAGGCCGCACTGGTCGGCGACGTAGCCGCTCATGCCGTCGCTGGCCGCGTGGCCGAAGACGAGGTCCGGGGCGAACTCACAGAACGTCGGGCTCGACTGGTAATGCTCGATCAGCCGGCTCGTGCCGAACTCCATCAGGCGCAGGCCGTAGGAGACGAACCGCAGCGGCTGGACGTCCAGCTCGGGCGCGACCGGCATGCCGAAGTAGCCCTCGAAGTTCGGCAGCGGCACGAAGCACAGGTCCCGTTTCGCACCCCAGGTGCGGAAGTCGATGCCGAACGAGTCCGGGGTGTCCGAGGCGGTCACGATCGTCGCGGTCGCGGCCTCGCCGATCGTGACGCACGGGTGCCAGTGGGCGAACTCCGCCAGCGAGGTCAGCTCGTAACGGTGGCACTCCCGGCCCAGGAACTCCGCATTGATGATCATGACGTTCCGGTACGTGCCGGTGTCCAGATACAGGCGGGCGAGCTGCAGGCCGCGCAGCCAGCTCGCGCAGGCGTCGAGGATGTCGAACCCCGTCGCGCGGCGCAGCCCGAGCAGATCCTGGTAGATGTTCGCCGACGCCGGCTCCATGACGCCGCGGCCGATACCCACGTACAGCACCAGGTCGACGTCGTCGGGGTCGAGTCCCGACGCCGCCAGCGCCCGGCGGCCCGCGCTCGCCGCGAGCTCGGCCGCGCTCTCGCCGGCCGCGCGGTGGTAGCGCACCTGGGTGCCGGTCGACGCGAAGGTGCTCCGGGTGAGCTCCTCGAGCGTGTCCAGGTCGGCCGGCGACAGGTGCGGGGCGCTCGCCGCGCGGACCCGCTCAAGAACCGTGTCGTTCGTCACCTGGAGCGACGGGAGCTCGTGTTCGATTGCCAGGAATCTCATGCCTGTTTCTCTCTGCTCCTTGTTCCGCTTGTTCCGCGCGGCGCGGATCCGCGCAGCTCGGTTCCGCGCGTCAGACGGCGAAGAATCCGCTGGAGGTCATTTCTCGGATGCTCTTGCCGAAGGCGTCCGACACGATCTTCAGATCGCTGTCGGTGTGCGCGTCGCTCAGCAGCATCGTGTGCAGCTCCGGCATGTACACGCCGTGCTTGCGCATGAAGTAGGCGAGCCCGAAGTTCGCCTTGACGTTCGACCCGGCGAGGCGGTCGCGGACCAGCCGCGGCCGGGCGTAGTCGAAGGTGATGGAGAAGATCGAGTGGCCGCCGGTGATGTTGCACGGGATGCCGAGCTCGGCCGCCTGGGAGCTCAGCGCGTCGGTCAGCCAGGCGGTCTTGCGGCGCAGCTCGGCGTAAATCTCCGGGTTGTCCCGCAGGTGGCGCAGGACCGCGGCGCCGGCGGCAGCCGTGATGGAGTTGCCGCTCATCGTCCCGCCGACGAAGGCCCGGCCCTCGACGTCGAGGAACGGGTCTGTGGTCGTCCGGGCGATGTCG
>Ga0068863_100003116_pt1 | contig 16367 bp, 13 predicted proteins | sample KBSSwiS62_FD_66596 | JGI IMG/M metagenome (GOLD analysis project Ga0068863, IMG submission 66596) | Switchgrass rhizosphere microbial communities from Kellogg Biological Station, Michigan, USA - KBS Switchgrass S6-2 | ecosystem: Host-associated > Plants > Roots > Rhizosphere > Soil ...
ACGCAGCGCGCAGACTGCACTGGGAGGTCGTCCAACGGTAGGACACGTGGCTCTGGACCACGGTATCGGGGTTCGAATCCCTGCCTCCCAGCCACAAAATTTCACCCGTCAATTCCGGCGATCTTGTACGGCATCGGTCTCTCCTGCGTGGAGCGGAGAGTGTGCCTCGCCGCTCCCGGCACCGCATTCTGTCCAATTCCAACGATTTTCATTTCTCTTCGCGGGCCTCGAGGCCCAGCCCCACCCAGTTGCGGAAATCGTCCCTGACACCCAGCCAGTCTCCGCTCACTCTTCGGGCGAGCTACGGCTAGGCCGCTCGCCGCGTTATTCTCGTCGGCGGCGGTCAAACAGGAACAACGGATACGGTTCGACTGTCTGAGGCGCGTCGCTTCGCCGCAACTCGCTCTCCGCCGCTTCGACCGCCGTCCGGATCCGTTGCGCTGCGTCGTGGGCTGACACACGAGGATCGTGCGCCCGGTTCCGCCAGTCGTGTTCCCGCAGGGTCCACACCGATTCGGGATCGCGCGGAATGCCTTGTGGTGACGACACCGCGAGCGTCGTCTCGAACCGCGCACCGAGTTTTTGCACGGCGGTGTGTGCGCGCCGATTGCGCAGAGCGATGCGCGCTTCGAGACGCTCAATGTGCATGCTCGTGAACGCAAACTCCACGAGCACGTTGGCCGCGTCAGAAAACACGCCCGTGGACCAGAAATGAGCACTCAGCACAAATCCCCATTCGGCGTCTGACAACGTCGGCTCCAGGCGGACCTGGAGGATGCCGACCGCTGCCGACATGCCATCGGGAACGATTCCGAAGCAGACGCCATGGCCTTGCGCGCGTTGCTGGTGCGACCATTCGACAAATCCGGCAAACTTGGCGAGCGTCGGGGGCGGAGGAGCCATGTACGCCGTCACCGCAGGATCCGAGAACAAGGTGAACAGCGTATAAACGTCGGATGCGGCGACCTCGCGTAGCGTCGTCAGGTCGCCATGCAGGGGTGGCACTCGGTCTGTCCATTGGTCGAGCATCGAGTATCCGATATTAGCGGACTCCGATCACGCCGCACGGATCAACTAGTTGCGGAAATCCAAGCCGGCGCAAACGCAAACAGCCGCAGCCGAATCTTCGCGAATCCCTGCCTCCACGCGTCATGCTGGCGGCTCAGCGCAGGCCCGGGGAGTCAGTCTAAGATTGCACGGTGAGCCCGAGGTGGGCTCGGAACGTACTCGTAAGGCCCGGCGCGGGTCGCGATGTTTCTCACCTTCAACGACAGACTTTCGGATTCGCCATTCGTGGAGCGGGTCTGGCGCAGCCAGAGCCATTCGGCGGGCGTGTTTCTGTCCGTCGCGGCGAGCCATTTCGAGATCGCGGTGACGCGGCACAAGGGCCGGATCTTCCTCACCGTGCGCGGACCCGAGACGAAGGCGACGCCGGCGGACTGCCCCGCGGAGGGTCAGTGGCTCGGCATCCGTTTCAGGCTGGGTACGTTCATACCAGGGTTCACCCCCGCCGATCTCAAGGATCGACACGATGTGACTCTGCCGGGCGCCGCGACTCGGTCGTTCTGGCTGAATGGCTCCGCCTGGGAGTACCCCGATTTCGAGAATGCGGATACGTTCGTTGCCCGTCTTGTACGGAAAGGGATCATCGTTCGCGACCACGGCGTCGAGGCCGCGTTAAACACGCAACCTGGACGCCTGCCGATCCGATCCACACAGCGTCACTTTTTGCGCGCAACCGGAATCACCCACCGCACGGTTCGGCAAATTGAACGCGCCCGGTATGCGACCACTCTCCTGAAACAGGGGGTCTCGATTCTCGACACGGTCTACGAAGCCGGTTACTTCGATCAGGCGCACCTCACCCGCTCGTTGAAGACGCTGATCGGCCAGACACCCGTGGAGATCGCGCGAGGCAAACAGCAGCTGTCGTTTCTATACAAAACAACGCCGCCGCTGCGAATCTACGATGCGCATGGGAGGTTTGACCATGATCGCATCGGAACGAATCACCGCCCCGGTTGACGGCACTGCGCATCGGCGCGCGAGGACGGCCGCCATTGTCGGCCATGTTTGCACGGGACTGGCCGCGATCTTCCTCGCCTTCGACATCATCCTGAAGGTCTTGAGGCTCAAGCCGGCCGTCGAGGGAACGGTTGCGCTCGGCTATCCGGCCGATAGCGTCCACTGGATCGGCATCATCGAGCTCGTGTGCCTCGTCCTGTATCTGGTGCCGCGCACGTCGGTGCTGGGAGGCCTGTTGCTGACAGGGTACTTGGGCGGCGCGGTTGCAACCCACCTGCGCATTTCCAGCCCGTTGTTCACTCACACGCTCTTCCCGGTCTACGTGGCTCTGATGATCTGGGGAGGCCTGTATCTACACGAGAAACGGCTCCGGGCCCTCGTGCCTTTGCGGCACTAGTCCCTGGCGAATCAGTGCCGCCGGGATCGCCACGAAAGCACGAAAACACGAAAAAGACCAAAGGGTTTCGTGATTTCGTGTTTTCGTGGCAGGCCACAACTGGTCCCGATTCAGCGTGGACTCTCCACTAGTCCCGAGGGTAGGGCGATGCGCCGAGGGCACTCTCGTTTTTGGGTTGATGCGAACGAGGTCGGAGCATTCGTGACGCCGGGACCTTACGGAGTGCCCGGCGGGCGCGCCGCGATCTCTTCGAACAGCTTCCTCCCCACGATGCGATGGACCGCCGTCGAGGGGTGACCATCATGGTAGAAGAAGTAGGTCGCCGGATCGCCGACGGGTGTCGAATCCTGATCGAAGAGCGCCCGCCCCGCGCAGGCGCTCGTGGTGTTGACGATGCCGTGAGCCGCCGGATGGTCTATCACCTCGTCGAAGGCGGCGCCCCAGTGATTCAGCCACAAATCGATGCCCGCCGCTGCGGCCTCCTGACGAACGAACTGCTGGTAGGCGGGATTCAGTCGAAGGCCCACCGCCGCGAATTGCGGGATCTTCGTGGGCAGGAGAGCGATCGTGAAGTGGCGCCCGCCGAGCTCGCGAAGGATCTGGAGTTCCCGGCGCAGATTGTCCAGCGTGAACGCCGTATCCCGCCGCCCGTCGTTGAGCCCGCCAGCGAGGAAGAAGAGCGTCGTCTGCGGCTCGAAGGCGATGTCACCGGACTTCACGCGCGCGGCGAAATCGCGCACCTGGTTCATCATCCCGTAGCCGAGGATCGCCTCCTTGACGTGGCGTCCCTCGCCTTCACCCGTCCCGGCTCCGCTCACGGCGAACACGAGACTCTTGCCCGCCGCGTTTGCCGCCTTGCTCGGCGCGACCTGCAGCCCCATCAGCCAGCCGAGATACGCCACCGCCGTCGGGCCGTCGCCGTCGATGTAACCGGCGCCGATGTCCGAATAACTGTCGCCGAACACATACAGTTGTGAGTATCGCGGCGTCGGTCCGGAGCTGGCGGCAGACTGCGCCGCCAGCGGAGTGACCATCGCAAGCGTCAGCAGCAGTGACGCGACTGCGCGTCGCATGAACTCCTCCTCTCGCATGCCGGAAGCTGCCTCGCGAGTCGCTCCTGGCGGCGAATATCGTACAGCGGAGCCGAACCGGGCTGACGCGAATCACCTCGCCAAAATCGAGCGCGCGAAATCTGGGATAACGCTGAAGAACTGAAGTGGAGGGACGCAGTCGGAAGGTGAGCCCCCGAAGGTCAGAATGGGATGACGGACGTGAATCCCATTAATAGTATCCCCTCACTCCACCCCACTCTTCAAGACTGTTTGTTGGCTTTCGGGACGCGTATCATCGCCGGTCCATGCCGACAACCCCGAACCGCAAAACGGCGCCCCACGATGGGGACTCGGTGGATCAGCGGCTCGCGCGTCTCCTGGACACGCCATTCCTCGCGCGGGTTGTCCCGCACCTCACGCCGGAGACGCTGCATCAGCTGATTCACCACTGCGGACTCGATGCGTGCGGCGAGCTCGTCACGTCTGCCACGCCCGCGCAGCTCACCTCCCTGCTCGACCTCGATTTGTGGCGCCCCGCGCAGCCGGGACGCGACGAACAGTTCGATGTCGATCGCTTCGCCGAATGGCTCGAGGTGCTGGTCGACACCGGAGACTCGGTGGCAGCACGCACCGTCGCCGCCCTCGACCAGCACCTGGTGATCGCCGGCCTCTCCCGTTACCTGCGTGTATTCGACCCGGGCACGTTCGAACCGACAGAATCGAGTGATGACGAGCCGATCGATCGCAACGACAGGATGAACAGCGAGACGAGTGGTAACGTGCTCGAGTGTGAAGTGGGTGGCTATCTGGTGCGGGCGCGGAGAACCGATGCGTGGGATGCGATCGTCACGCTCCTCATTACGCTCGATATCGAGCACAACCACTACTTTCACGCGGTGATGCAGGGGTGCCGCCGCCTGTCCAACACCAGGCCGGAGATCGACGGCCTCGACGATCTGCTGATGGCGCCGGAGCAGCACCTCCAGGACGCCGCGATCGAACGGGAGCGACGGCAATCGCGGCAGGGCTACGCGACACCGGCCGACGCGCGCGCCTTTCTCCAGATGGCGCGGCAGCCGCCACACACGCCCAATGCATCGGGAGGGGCATCAATGTCCGCGTCGACGGCGCCAGCCCCGATCGCGATCAACCCCATCGCCACGGCCTATTTTCGCGCGGCCGAAGAAGAAGCGGACACCATACCAGAAGGCACGCCTGCTGGTGCGCCTGAGCGTGCGGCACCCCACGACGCCACAGACGGCGACAGCCGGACATCGATCGACGCGGTCATCGAATTGCTGGCGGAGGCGGGCCTGATGCCGGAACGGCCGCGGGCACTACTCGAAGCCGCAGAAGAGGACCTTCGAGCCGCGAGAATCCCGCTCCTGAGGCGGTTGATGAAGTTCGTGCGGCATCATGACGAGACCGCGTACCTCACGCGCATTCGTGAGCTTGCGTTCCTCGCGAATACGCTGGTCGCGGGATCCTCCGTTCAGTCGCGGCCATTCACGCCTCAGGAAGCGTCCGACGCGGCCGCGTGCATCTGCAACCTGGGTCTCGAATGCTGGCCCGCGCGCTGGCCGGGCGCGACCTCGCATGGTGTCTCGGCGCCGCGAGAACTCGCCACGCCCATGCCTCCAGACGCGTTCCTCGTGGACCACGATCTCGTGACGGCGTTCGAAGCGGGCTGGTCGGTGCTGTACCGGGACGTCAGCCTGTTCGTAGCGGATCAGCTCATGTCGACGTTGGCGGATCTTCATTGTGTCGACGCCGACACTCGCCACGGACTCCGCGCGCTGCGGCGCAAGCTCGAGAAGCAGCGCGAGGCCGGCACACCGTGGCTCGCGCGCGACGCCGCCGACGTACTCGCGATGCTCGACATGACCGCCTGGATCAGCGTGCTCGGGTTGCTGGACGAATGTCCCATCCTGCCCGCAGCGCTGACAGCCGTTCTCGAGCGCCGCACGACGTCCGTCAGCCCGACCGCGTTCGAGTTCATCTCGACGACCGCCCAGATTGGCGACATTCGCCTATTCATGAGGACGCTCCCTGGCGTGTTGTCTGGCTGAGCGTGCGCTCGGACCGCACTGGCCAGACGACCTTAGTGGGTCATGACCCAGACGGCCACGTTCACTCCCAGCGCATAGCCCTTCGCTGCAAACGTCTCGAAGTAGTCCTGGTTGTCGCCTTCCCGCTCCCAGCTGTCTGAGACGTCCGAGTTCATGCTGACCAGCACAAGCAGCCTGTCGTGGTCGTCGAACACACCGTAGTAGTGGACGGTTGATGGCCCGATCTCAGAATCCTGACGCGTACGTTGCCACGAGCCGAGCGACGGGATCTGCGGGAGTGGGTTGACCCGATAGACAATCGAGAACATCGGGTGCTCGACCGGCAGATCGACGATCTTTGCGCCGGGCACGATTCGCAGGAGATTCGGACGGATGTACTCGAAGTCCGGATCCCAGTTGTCGTCGATCCAGAGAAAGCCGCCCTTCAGCAGGTAGTCATGCATGCGGGCGGTCTCTTCAGGTGTGAAGTCGTAGTTGGCCGCATTCTGCATGCGCAGGTACGGGCACCGGAAGAGATCGGGATCCATGGCGGTGACATTCGCAAAGCCGGGGTAGCCATCGTTCCATTGGCTGATCGTCGTTCTGGTCAGTTCAGCGAGACGCACCATGAAGTTGTAGTCCGCTTGCGGATAGTCGTCGCCCCAGCCGGACTTTCTGGCCCTGCGCATGTTCTCGTACCGCAGACGGCAGAACGTGAAGCCGAGCGGCTTGTCGGGGAGCCCGTGGTTGATCGGTATCTGGAGGTTCCGTCCGTTTGTCAGGATGTGCTGCTGCGCCGCACCGCTCGTGACGGCCAGTCCCAGCGCCAGCGCAAAGGCCAGTGCGAACCGCACCCATCGAGCCGATGCCCGCGTCCGCCGCATGAAAGGATCGTACAACGACTACCTCGCCAGGGTCATGGCACGTTTTTATGGTGAATCCTATAAGGTAGGTATAAAAGACTCGTCCGAAATCCAGTTCGAGGTTTAGGATCCAGCTTCGGGAGTTTGTGCCCTCGTCGATTGGTTGGCAAGGACACCGCCATATGCCCCTGACGCTGCTCGTCGTCGAGGACCATGCGCAATTCCGCCACCTGATTTGTGCGGAGCTTCAACGCCGAGCCGAGTTCGAGATCTTCGAGGCGGCGGATGGACTGGCGGCTCTTCAGAAGGTCCAAGAACTGCAGCCGGATTTGATTCTGCTCGACATCAACTTGCCGAAGCTGCATGGATTCGAGGTCGCTCGACAGATCCGCAGCCTCGCCCCCCGCGCACGACTGCTCTTCATGAGCCAGGAATCGTCGGCGGATATCGTACAAAAGGCGCTCAGTCTGGGCGCCCATGGTTACATTCAGAAGTTGTCCGCCGGGACTGACCTGCTGTCCGCGATCGACGCCGTACTCGATGGCCATCGATTCGTGAGTCGCAGTGTCGCGTTGACCGAACCGGCCGGCGCTCCCGCTCCACGTCGTCACGAGATTCTCTTCTGTGCGGATGATGCAGCTGTCGTCGATGGCTTTACTCGCTATGTTGCGGCCGCCCTGAAGGCCGCCGATGCAGCGATCGTCCTGGTGACGGAGTCTCACCGGCCACATCTTTTGCAGGCGTTGCGCACGCAGGGTGTCGACATTGACGGCGCCATCGAGCGCGGCACCTACCGTTCCTTTGATGCTGACGTCGCACCCGATCCGGTGCTCTTTCTCGAGGCGATCAACGGTGTGCGTGCGGCCGCGAAAGCCCGGAAAGCACATCCCCGCGTCGCCTTTTGCGGGGAACGCGCGGGACGCTTGTGGGCCGCAGGCAGAACAGCCGAGGCGGTTCAGCTCGAACAACTCTGTAGCGAACTCGCGCACGACGTCGACATTCTGTGCGCATATCCGGTGCCATACACGAACGACGATCAGGCGCTCACGCGCATCTGCGCGGAGCACACTACTGTTTCTGTCAGCTAACCGCCGCGACATGAGGTGCGTGTGACAGACGAGGAATCAGGCGTGCCTGCCGTGGGCGCCGGCATCACCGAGCTGACGCGAGCGGAGGAGATCCGGTCGCGGTATGCGGCGATCGTGGAGTCCTCGGACGACGCGATTATTGCCAAGACTCTCGACGGTGTGATTTCAGCGTGGAACGCCGCCGCCGAGCGGATATTCGGATATAGGGAGCACGAGGCTATCGGACAGCCGATTACGATGATCATCCCTCCGGACCTGTGCGCGGAGGAGCACGACATTCTGAGGAACCTTCGAGCGGGGGAGCGAGTCGAACATTATGAAACGGTCCGCGTCACCAAAGCAGGCGAGCGCATCGATGTCTCACTAACGATCTCGCCGTTGCGAGACCCCACGGGCAGGATTATCGGATGCTCCAAGATAGCCCGCGACATCACGAAGGCCAAGCAGGCTGAGACCGCGCTGCGGCGAAGCGAGCAACGGCTGGCACGAGAAGTGGCGGGCGCCAAAACCCTCCAGTCGATCAGCACACGCCTGATTTCAGAGTCGACGCCGGAGTCTCTGTACGCGCAGATTCTCGACGCGGCTATGGAGTTGATGACGTCCGATGCGGCGAGCGTCCAGATACTCACCGCTGACCACACGTCACTGAGGCTCCTCGCGTGGAGGAATTTCCACCCTGACTCTGCGGCATTCTGGCACCGGGTGGCGGTCGGAGCGGGAAGCACCTGCAGCCAGGCGCTCGATGAAAACGAACGCGTTGTTGTGGCCGATATCGAGCTGTGCGAATTCATGGCCGGCACGCCGGATCAGCAGGAATACCGTCGCTCCGGAATCCGCGCCGTGCAATCGACGCCGCTGCGATCGCGATCGGGCCGGCCGCTCGGCATGCTCTCGACGCACTGGCGGACGCCACATACTCCGACTGAAGAAGAATTCACATTCTTCGATGTGCTCGCCCGGCAGGCGGCGGATTTGATCGAGCGTACCCTCGCCGAAGAAGCCCTGCGCGAAAGCGAGGAACGTTTCCGCCTGATCACGAATGCTGCCCCGGTCATGATCTGGATGTCGGGCGTGGAGAAGGAGATCACGTATCTCAATCAGACCTGGCTCGATTACACCGGCCGGACGTTGGATGCGTCGTTGGGACATCGATGGGCCGAGGCCCTCCACGTAGACGAACTGGCGCGATGCCGCGAGGTGTACGAGAAGGCTTTCGAACGCCGTGAGCTTTTTGAGCTGGAGCACCGGCTCCGCCGCCACGACGGCGAGTATCGCTGGGTGGTGACCATCGGCGTGCCGAGATACAACGTAGACGGGTCGTTTGCCGGTTACATTGGCACGGCCGTCGACACCACCGAGCGGAAGCGGGCCGAAGAGGCCCTTTCAACGGTGAGTCAGAAACTGATCGAAGCGCACGAGGAAGAAAGCACCCGAATCGCCCGCGAGCTTCACGATGACATCAACCAGCGGCTGGCGGTGGTGGCCATGAGTCTCGATTGCCTGAAGCAGAGTCCTTCGGCTTCAGCCGCCGATGTCGAGCGGTTCGGGGAAGTCAAGCAACGGATTGCGGATCTCGTGTCCGATATTCAGGCGCTGTCGCACGGCCTTCACCCGCCGAAGCTGGAACTCCTGGGGCTGGAGGCAGCGGCAGCTGGGTTCTGCGAAGAGTTGTCCCATCGGCATGCCATCACCATTGACGTTCATTTCGAGAACATCCCGAAAGCGCTGCCTCCGGAAATCTCCCTATCTCTCTACCGCGTCTTGCAAGAAGCCCTGCAGAATGTCGTCAAACATAGCGTGTCGGGACACGCCCACGTCTCCTTGACCGGTCAAGTAGATACCCTCACCATGACGATCCAGGACTCGGGCGCCGGCTTTGATCCTCACGAGGCGATGAGAGGCCCGGGGCTCGGTTTGACCAGCATGAAGGAGCGGTTGAAGGTGGTGGGCGGGCAGGTTTCCATCCACTCGCAACAGGGACGCGGCACGGTGATTCACGCAGTCGCGCCTCTCTGTCTGCCAACGAAGTCCACACATGCAGCCGAATCCTTGACGTAGCGTCTCATTTGTACAGCCTCTCCAGCGCAGTTCACGACCTTCGTTACGCCATTCGCCTGCTTCGCAACAGCCCGGGCTTCTCGGCTGTGGCGATTACCACCATCGCGCTCGCAATCGGGGCGAATACCGCCATGTTCAGCTTTGTGCATGGCGTGTTACTTAGTCCTTTGCCCTATCCCGAATCGGACCGTATCGTGCGTGTCCTCGAAAGGCTTCCCAACGGCGGACCCACTGGCATCTCCACCCTGAACTATCTCGATTGGACGAACCAGAATGCCGCCTTCGACTACATGGCCGCGGAAGTTGGGTGGCGCGCAACGTTGACCGGTCGGGGCGAGCCGGTCTCGATCCGAGGCGCGCGCCTCTCGGCGCACTACTTCGACATTTTCGGCGTGAAGCCGGCGCTGGGCCGCACGTTCCTTCCGGGCGAGGACCAGCCCGGCAACGATCGTGTTGTGCTGCTGAGCCATGTGCTCTGGGAAAGCCGTTTCGGTTCCGATCCTACGATGTTGGGACGGCGCATCTTGTTGAACGGCGAGGCCCACACTGTGATCGGCGTCCTTCAGAAAGGCCCCTTCGATCGCGCCGCAGCTCAGATTTGGAAACCGCTTGCGTTCCAGCCTTCAAACATGACGCGTGATTTTCGCTGGCTCGGGGCGAGCGCCAAGCTCAAGCCGGGCGTGACGCTCGAGCAAGCGCGGGCCGAGCTGGACGTGATCGGGCGCCGTCTTGCCGACGCTTATCCCAACTCGAACAAGGGCTGGGGCGTTGCGGTCGACCGTCTCGCCGACGTGCTGATCAGCCCGGGGTTGCACACCGCCGTCACGGTGCTGTTCGCCGCCACTCTGTTCGTGTTGCTGATCGGTTGCGCCAACCTGGCGAATCTCGCGCTGGCACGCAGTATTTCACGAGAACGCGAGATGGCGGCGCGCGCCGCGTTCGGTGCGAGCCGCTGGCGCTTAGTACAGCAGTTGCTGATCGAGAACGTCGTGATCTCGATGTGCGGTGGCATCGTGGGAGTCGGCGTCGGTTACGCGATGTTGAAATGGATCCAATGGTTGATTCCTCCTTACTCGCTGCCCCCAGCCGTGGACATTCGAATGGATACGTCGGCGCTGCTGTTCACGTTGACCGTTGCGGTCGTGACCGGCCTGCTGTTCGGCGTGGCGCCGGCAGCGCAGACTACGAACCCGAGCCTGGTCGGCGCGCTCAAGGAAGGCGGACACGGTACGACGGCGGGCAGCCGGGGGCGGCGCGCGCGCAGCGCGCTCGTCGTCGCAGAAGTCGCCCTCGCATTCGTGCTGCTGGTCGCTTCGGGATTGCTGATGCGCAGTGTCTTCAAACTGCTCGACATCGACCCCGGATTCAATGCGACGAATGTCCTCACGGCAGGTCTGCCGATTATTCAAGAGCAGCATCGCGATTCTGTCGAACTGAACGCCTATCTCGCCTCGATCAGTGGGGCTGTGGCGGCCGTGCCGGGCGTTCGCGAGACGGCCATGACCTCGGCGTTACCGTTGCAGGGCTGGGGCTACGGCGTTCCCTACTCGATCGCCGGTCGCGAGTTTCCGGATCCCGCCAATCGCCGGACGGCGTTCTTCAAAATCGTCAGCCCGTCTTACTTCGGCACACTGGGCATCAAGCTACTTTCAGGACGCGTGTTGAGCGACAACGACAAGTCGGGCGCGCCGCCGGTCGTGCTCATCAATGAGACGCTGGCCAAGCGCGAATTTCCCGACGAGCACCCGATCGGCCGCCGGATCCTCGCGCGGGAAATCGTGCCGGGCAATACTCAGTTCGGCCGCGAAATCGCCTGGGAAATCGTTGGCGTCATCGCAGGCGAGAAGATCACCGGGCTCGGCGATGAAATCAGCGCCGGGATCTACGTCTCGAACCAACAGAACCCGACCTACGGCATCAACCTCATCGTGCGAGCCGCCATGCCTCCCGAGTCTCTACAGAGAGCCGTCCGATCGGCCGTCGATCGCGTCAACAGGGACCAGGCGCTGAGCGATGTCCAAACGCTCGAACAGATCGTCGATCAATCCATGTTCGGCAACCGCGTCGTGGGCACGCTCCTCGCGGCGTTTGCGTCCATTGCACTGTTGCTGGCTGCCGTGGGCATCTACGGCGTGATTTCTTATACGGCCGCCCAGCGGGCGCACGAGATGGGCATTCGCGCGGCGCTTGGCGCCAGCGCGCGCAATCTGCGAATGTTGATATTCCAGGGAGGGATGCGGCTTACGCTGATCGGACTCTCGATTGGACTTGTGGGAATGTTTCCGGCAACTGACGTCCTGTCGTCGATGCTCTACGGCGTCAGCACCTACGACCCTCTAACAGTCGCAGTTGTGGTCGTTGTGCTCTCCGGAGTCGCCGGGCTGGCGTGTCTTGTACCTGCCTTGCGAATCACGAAAGCCGATCCGATAGAAGGGCTGCGGTATCAGTGACAGTCGGGTTGGCCCCGAACACGGGGCCAACCACGAGATCTGATCGACGACTAGCGTTGCCCCGTTCCGCCCTGACAGAGTCCGAGTGTGCCTGGGGCGCCCTTTGGAAGGTGGTAAAACTTCCAAGAATCCGCCGCGGTCTGAACCTGCGACGCCAACTGTCCCATGGGGTCGGACGTGTCGAAATCATTCAGCCCGCTGGCGGCGCACGCCGAGTTCGCGTGATCCAGAGCGCCGGTCTCGTTCGTATTGTTTTGCTGGTTCGGCGGTCCCTTCACCTCGCCCGCGAATGCTCCGGCCGCCGCGAGCATCACAACAGCAGTCGCCACCACAAGTAGTCGTCTCATCTCTCGGACTCCTTCCTTTTCTTTTCTGACCCGCCCAAAGAACGACAAGTCAGGCAGGTCAACGCTTTCCTTCGACAGCAAGGACCTCCGTCGAAGCACACCGCTCTAGCAAGCGTCGCGCCATATGGCTGAGCCTGAAATCGCTCGTAAATGGGGCGCCGCGGGTCAAGGTCACGTTGGTAAGGCGGCGAGGAGTCGACTCAAGTCGCCGCCCGGATGGATTTTTGACTTCGAGGTCTCAATGCGCGGCGTATTCACTTGACGAGTTTTTTATTGGCGAGACTGACGCGCGTTTAGCTGTTAAAGGTCGGCTTGATCTTTTGATTCATAGAGTTCTTTTTGCGACACGTTGACATCGAAAGGCAGCCTCGTGATACTGCCGGGAGCGCGCTGACAGGGCGCCACCCCCCCGCGGCAAGGGAACATTCCCACCTGTTTGGTCTGAGTCGTGTGCGTGGGCACCTTCTTTCAGCCTGGTTTCAGCGGGGTACAAGGCGATTGATGAAAGGAGGTCGCAATGACGGCGTCGAAGTCTCTCCCGGCTCGTCCGTCTCTCGAATCCCTCCGGAAGCAGGCAAAGAAACTCGCGCGCGCCATCGCCGCCGGTGACGCTGGTGCCGTCGCACGTGCGCGGGTGCAACTGCCGAATGCGGATCTGCCCTTGACGCAGCGCAGCGCGCAGCTCGTGATCGCACGTGAGTACGGCTATGCCGGCTGGCAAGACCTCACCGTTGAAGTGAGCAAGCGTCTTGGCCGCGGTCTGCAGTGGGCGGCGACACACGCTCGACGCGTCATTCACGACAATGACGTTGAAGGCCTGAAAGAACTGTTGGCTGAATACCCGGCGTTACTAACCTGGCAAGGCGGCTACGGTGACGGTGGCCTGCTGGGAATCGCGACGGGCGCTTATGGCGACGCGGGCGACCCGGAGAGAGAACGGTGGTTCACCCGCGCTGCCTCCGCAGAGCTGCTGATGGACGCTGGCGCGGTCGTCGCTCCGTCGGTCTGCGAGGGCCTCCTCCAGTCCCGCGCCAAGGGGCTGCTGCGGCTGTTTCAACGCAAAGGCCTGCTTCCTCGCACGCTCAAATTCTTCGCGGCGCTAGGCGATCTCGACGCTGTTCGCACCGCTCTCGATGAGAAGGCGAACGATCTGGCGACCGTCATTGACGCGTTCGTGTGCGCCTGCGGCTTCGAGCACGAGGCCGTCGCGTCACTCCTGCTGGAACGATCGATCGCGCTCGATCCCGAACTCGGTCGATACGTCGATGGAAGCGTAGGACGCCGCGCCTTCATCATTTACTTCATCGACAAGCGGCCCGCGCACGCAACGGCAGTCGGACCGTGGAAGGCGTTTCTCGTGGCGCAGGTCAGCCGCGCCGTCCTGGATGGCGAAATGGCGGCGTTCGTCAGCGGCTTACGGCGTGAGCCGTGGCTACTCGGTGAAGACTCCGTGTGGTTTCAGGTCGACCTCATCGGGTCCGCAACGCTGAACGACCGCGGGGAATTCATCACCGCCCTTCTCGATCTCGATCCCGCACTACTCCGGCGCCAGCCGCCGCCGCCATCGCAAGCCATCGAACACGCATTCACGTACGCGAACACGCACCTCATTCCATTACTCACTCGCATCTGGCGCGTGCCAGACGATCTGCCCCATGCGGCGGGCATCGGTGATCTCCCGCGGGTGAAGCGGTGGTTCGACGCCGAGGGCAAGCCGGCGCTGGGCGACCTGGCGAATCACGCTCCCGCCACCAGCGTGCACCTGCGGGAACCTCAATGGGGCGAGGTCGGTGTGCAGCAGGTGCTCGACACCGCGCTCGCCTGGTCCGTGATCAACCGTCATTTCGATGTGGCGGACTTCCTGCTCGAGCACGGCGCAGACGTCAACACCAACTGGAACTCGCACGAGCCGGCGAGCATCCTGCACCATCTGGTCTTCCTGCCGAACCCGTATGAGCCGATGCGATTCCTCATCGCCCGCGGCATCGACATGACCATCAAGGACTACCGTTGGAATAGCACGGCACGCGGTTGGGCACTCTACGGCGCGAGTGACGAGAAGATGGCCCAGTGGCTGGATGACGCGGAACGGCAGCGGGAACGCTGTCGCAATCCGATCTGACACTCAATCAATGCGTGCGCGCCCTGGTGCCGAAGATCAGGACCGACAGGTCACGTGTCTGCGGCCCGTCCAATTCCGCGAGAAACACGCGCTGCCAGCGCCCAAGCTGCAAACAGCCGTTGGCGATGTTGAGACAGACTGACGGGGCCAGCAACAGCGCCTGACAGTGCGAATGCCCGTTGATGCGTTCGCCAGAGATCACGTTGACGGTTCGAAGCCTGACGTCATCGTGCCGGTACGAAGCCGTGGGCGGCGCGGCGCGCTCGAGCATCTCGGCAAAGTCGGTCAACAACTGTGGCTCATGTTCGTTGACGACAATTGACGTCGTGGTGTGGAGACTCTGGACGTTGACGAAGCCGACATGGATGCCGGCCTGGGCGATGAGCGCCTCGACATCCGGCGTGACGTCAATGAATTCGAATGGACGCTCGGTCGCGATCTGAATCTTCATGTGACGGTACGTCGTATCGGGAGCGAATGTTTCCATCGGGGCACTTCCAACCATGCGTCACGATGTCAAGGCTCGGCGTCCGGACGAGAGCATCAGGCGCCAGGCCAGTTGCGCGACGGGCGCCGCCATCAGCGTGACGGCCAGGGCGAACAGCGGCCAATTGAAATCCGTGGGTAGTCCCGGTACGGTCACTCCCTGTCTGACCGCGTGAAACGAATCGGCCATGAACACGTAAAGCGCCAACGCGGTACCGAGTGCGCTTGAGCGCCACCATATCGAAGTACCCGTGGGAACTGGATCTCGAACGGCATCGAACGTGACCAACGTGCCCCAGACGATCATCAACAAGGCGATCGAGAGAGGCGCAATGACAGGCCCCCACCACGGCAGCGGGATCAGGAAAAGGATGTCCCAATCGAACAGCGACTTCGGCCAGTCGTAAATGATCTTCAGGAACACGTAGTAAAAGATGTCCCAGATCCCGAACGCCACCGCCGCGTAACCCAGTCGCGTGGTCCGGGTTCGTCCTGCGATCCCGCCGACGGCCAATAGCATGACGAGCGTGGCCGCTTCGCGCACGAGCTCCACCGGACCCAGCACTCCATGCATCGGCAACGGGTTGGCCTGATAGGGTTCCAGCCGATCGACCATTGCGCGAAGGTAGTAGACACAGGCGGCCTCGACCCATGCCATGCCCGCGGCGAACACGACGACGAGCAGCCAGTTTCTCCAGGCTTGTGGACGCATCATGGGTGGCTCGACGCGGTGTGAACCGGAGTGCGTGGTTCGGCGGCGAGCGTCCGGAGCTGCCGCTCGACACGATCGATCACATCGTCTGGCGTCGACGTGCCCGCGGTGACGCCCACGGTACCTGCACCCGCGATCCATTCAGATCGAATATCCGACTCCGTTTGGATGTGATGCACGTGCGGACAATGATGGCGGCACGTGTTCACGAGCTCACGGGTGTTGTTGCTGTGCTCTCCGCCGACGACGATGACGACGTCGCATTGGCGAGCCAGCTCGATAGCCGCGCTCTGGCGCTGTTTCGTCGGGTGACACACGGTATCGATGAAGCGAACGTCGGATTGAGGGAATCGCTGTCGCATCAACGCCACAAGGTAACGGACCTTCTCAATCGGCTGGGTGGTCTGGGCGGCAATGCCGAGACGAGGATGTTCCTCGAGCTGTAACACATCACGCTCGTGCAGCACGACGTCGAACGCCTCGAGGTCGTCTGTCAGGCCCCGCACCTCCACGTGGTCGCGCTGGCCAACGATGACCGGATGATAACCCTCGCATACCAGCGTTCTGATCGCCTGGTGCGCCACCAGGACGAGCGGGCATGTCGCTTCAATGCTCTCCAGTCCCAGGGCGCGAACCTTGGCGAGCGTTCGCTCCGATGCGCCATGAGCCGTCACCATCACCCGGTGTGTCTTCACGTCAAGCGGCGTGCCGGCCACGGC
>Ga0068863_100003123_pt1 | contig 16354 bp, 17 predicted proteins | sample KBSSwiS62_FD_66596 | JGI IMG/M metagenome (GOLD analysis project Ga0068863, IMG submission 66596) | Switchgrass rhizosphere microbial communities from Kellogg Biological Station, Michigan, USA - KBS Switchgrass S6-2 | ecosystem: Host-associated > Plants > Roots > Rhizosphere > Soil ...
GAATACCAGGCATTCGCGAAGATTCCGGAGGCGCGATCGCCACATCGTGTACTCATCCAAGTTCCGGATGCATTCGACGTAAAAGCCCGCTGTCTGGTCGTGGCTGCATCATCGGGATCACGCGGCGTCTACGGGGCTATCGCAGTGGCCGGTGCATTCGGCCTGCCGCGCGGCTGCGCCGTGGCCTACACCGACAAAGGCGCCGGGTCCGGCTATTTCGATTGCGCGAGCGCGACCGGAGTGATACTCGACGGAACTCGGGTCGAGGCTGGCACATCCGATCTCGAATTCACGCCGGACGTCTATACGGCCGAGTCCGGAATCGCGATCAAGCACGCGCATTCCGGCGACAACCCGGAAAGCGATTGGGGTCGGCACGTGCTGCAGGCCGCGCAGTTCGGCCTGGCAATGCTCGACCGCGCACTGCCGCAGCTCGCGCCGTTTACGGCACAGAACACGCGGATCATTGCGGTCGGCCTGTCGAACGGCGGCGCGGCGGTACTGCAGGCAGCCGGGCTCGATGATGCGGGCTGGCTCGATGCCGCCGTCGCCATTTCGCCGAACATCAGTGTTCCCGGCGGTGGCCGCGCGCTGTACGACTACGCGAGCGAAGCGGGGCTGCTGATGCCTAGCGCACTGCTCGATCCGCGCTTCGACGCGATCCCATTTGCGCGCGGTCCTTTTTCGACGGCATGGAAAGCACGCATCGCGGGCCTGCGCGAAGCGGCTCTGCCTGCCGAACCGGCGACAGCTCTCGCGCAGCTGCACGCCGGCGGCTGGACCGATGCGGCAATCGCCACCGCCACGACGACGACCGCGTTCGATCTCTGGCGCGCGTTCGCGGTGACGTACGCAAGCGCCTACACGCGCAGCGGCGTCGGGCAGATGCCCGGAAGCTTCCGCTTCGTGGCGCGCGACGACACCGGCAATGCGCGAGCACCAACACCTGCCGAACGTGCCGCCTGGTCGGCCGACGCGATCGGTATTGCGCCAGGTGCTGGCGTATTCATCGACGAGCCGACGTCCCCAGCCGCGGCGATCGGCGACATGGCCGATCCTGCCCTGCCAGGACTGCTGGGTCTGCGCGGATTGTGGACCGATACCAGTATCGAAGCGCAGCACCTGCGCGCGTCCGTGCTCGCGTGCGCGACGAATCTGCCGCGCGCTGACCTGCCGATCTTCATCGTGCATGGTCGCGAGGACGGCTTGATCGCCGCGGCTTTCAGTTCCGACGCGTATGTCGCATGGTTGCGCGAAAACGGCCGCGCCCCGATCTACTGGCCGCTACCGCACGCGCAGCACTTCGACTCGTTCCTCGCACTACCCGGCTTCGGCGATCGCTATGTGCCGCTGTTGCCTTATGCGTACGCGGCGCTCGACGCAGTGTGGCGGCACATCGTGGATGGCACGCGTCTGCGCACGCAACCGCCGGCCCCCGAACCCCGAGGTGCGGGCGGATTGACCGCCGCCCACCTCGGGCTGCAAGCGGCAGCTACTGCTCCCTGAGCGCCGTCGTCACCGGCAGCCGCGCCGCGCGGATCGCCGGGAACAGACCGCCGATCATGCCGATGACGAGGGCGATGATCAGACCGCGGATCACGAGTGCCGGGGTGACCTTGAACGAGAACACGACCTGGGTGAAGTTCTGGCCGAGCGTCGACACCGAGAAGTTGTTGAACAGCACGTAAGCGATCAACGCACCGAGCGCGCCGCCGATCAGCGCGAGCACGAGCGCCTCGATCAGCACCGACAGCACTACGGGCAAGCCGCGGAAGCCGATCGCGCGCAACGTCGCGATTTCCTTGCCGCGCGCGGCGACAGCCGCATACATCGTATTGAGCGCTGCGAAGATCGCGCCGAGCGCCATGATCACCGTGATGAAGCCGGCCATGCCGGCGATCGTTGCGCGGAACTGCTTGGTCTGTCCGCTGTAGTACTCCTGCTCGGTCTGCACATCGACCGATAGACGCGGATCGGCCTTGAGCGCATCGCTGAGCGTCTTCAAGCCGCCTGGTCCATCGAGTTCGGCCGTCACCGAACTGTAGCCGCGGCGTTGGAACGTGCTCGCGACCACTTCGAAATCGGCCCAGAATTCGCTGTCGTGCGCATCGCCGGACTCGAACACGCCGACGACTTTCCAATCGGAACCGCGCATGCGCACCGTATCGCCCAGGTTCGCGCCCTGGAACTGCCGGATGACGCCACGGCCCACGATCATCTCGCGCATGCCTGGCGTGAACTTGCGCCCATCGACGATTTTCAGATTCGGCCGCAAGTCGAATGCTTTCGATTCGACACCGCGCACGGTGATGTTCGCACCGGAATTCTTGTCGCCTTGGCGCACGAGTTCGGCGATCACGTTCGCCTCGGCCGAAGCGTTCGGCTGCCCGTCCGCGCCGACCTTGATGCCGGGCGCAAGCTTGATCAGGTTCGCCTCGTCGCGCCCGATGCCGGAATTGAGCTCCGACTGCGAGCCGCCGCGCAGGATGAACGCAGTGTCAGTGCGGCCGGTCGCGGTCAGCGTCTTCTCGAAACCGACCGCCATCGCGAGCAACGCCGTGAACACGGCGACCACGCCGGCCAAGCCGATCACGATTACCGCGGACAAGGCCCAGCGCTCGGGAATGCTCTTGATATTGATGGCGGTAACGGCGGTTGTTTGCGTCAGCATGTTGAATTCCTCATCAGAAACCATCCCTGGTGTGGGGTTCCAGCCCGAACATCCCTGTTCGGTCGCTCGCCGGACGCGCGATGCGCTTCAACGCATCGCGCCATCTCCCGGCTCGCCCTCAATGTCCGGCAAGCGCATCGACAATCTTGAGACGCCGCGCGCGCAGCGCGGGCAGCAACCCGGTCGCTATCGTCATCAGCACGATCGCAATGCCGCCAACCAGCCACACCGTCCAGTGCGGATGAATCTGGAACTGGCCACCGGACATCTTCTCCATGAACGCGCCGAGGCCGGTTGCGGCCAGCATGCCGAGCAGCCCGCCACTTAGACACAGAATGCCGGCTTCTGCGAGCACGAAACCGAGCACGCTGCCGTCGGAGAAACCGAGCGTCTTGAGTACCGCGAGTTCCGGTATGCGTTCGCGCACGCTCTGCGCCATCGTGTTGCCGACCACGAGTAGCAACGTGAAGAACACCGCGAACAGGATCCATTTGACGATCATGCCGATGTCGCCGACCTGCTTGATGAACGACAAGTTCGAATCCTTTTCGGTCTGCGTTTTGGTTTCGTCCGGCGAGTTCTCGAACATTGCGTCGATCGTTTTCGATATCTGCTCGGCCTGGTTCGTATCGGCCAGCTTCGAGATGAAGAAATTCGCGCGATCCTTGCCGAACGCGTTCGCCTCGTTGTAATAGTCGTAGTTGATCAGCACCGCATTGGTGCGACGCTTCCAGTCTTCGTCCTTGCCGTCATAGATGCCGACGAGGTCGAACGCCCACGCCTTGCTGCCGTTCTTCTGCGGGAAGATATTCGACGAGATCGGCACCTTGTCGCCGACCTTCCAGCCGTACTGCTCCGCGATCTGCTTGCCGGCAATCGCCGATGCGCGTGTGTTGGCGAACGCTTTCCACTGCTCATCGGGCATGACCCACTCCGGGTACACGTCGTGATAGCGCACCGGGTCGACCGCAAACACGAACATCGGCGCATTGGTCTTCGCGTCGACGCCGCCGAACCATTGCCAATGTGTGACGCGCGTGACGCCGGGCACGGCTTCGATCTTGGGTTCCATCGACAGCGGCAAGGGCGAGGTGAACGACACGCGCGCCTGCGTGAACAGCCGCGTCGCTCCGACAAAATCCGCGCCGGCGTTGAAGATGTGATTGACCGACTGCAGCAGACCGAATAGCAGGAAGGCCATGATCACCGACAGCAGCGTCAGGATCGTGCGCGTCTTCTTGCGGAACAGGTTGGCGATGATGAAACGGGTCTTGGTCATGACAGCGCGCCTCAGGCCGCTTGCTCGACTAACGTGCCTTTCTCCAGATGCAGCGTGCGCTTGGCAAACTCGGCCGCTTTCGGATCGTGTGTGACCATCACGATGGTCTTGCCGTGTTCGCGATTGAGCACCTGAAGAAGGCCAAGGATTTCATCGGCCGTCTTGCGATCCAAATCGCCGGTTGGCTCATCGCAAACGAGGATCTGCGGGTCCGACACCAGTGCTCGCGCAATCGCGACACGTTGTTCCTGGCCGCCGGAGAGCTCCCTCGGCTTGTGCTTGGCGCGATCGGCGAGACCGACGACTTGCAGCGCCACCGCGACGTTCTTCTTGCGCTGTGCGGCCGAGAGTTTGGTCAGCAGCAGCGGCAGTTCGACATTGCCTTCGGCCGTCAGCACGGGCATCAGGTTGTAGAACTGGAACACGAAGCCGACATTGTGCGCACGCCAGTTGGCGAGCTGACCGCTCTTAAGCTGGTCGATGCGGTTGCCACCGACGCTGACCTCACCCGCCGTCGGCTGATCCAGCCCGCCGATCAAGTTGAGCAGCGTGGTCTTGCCGGAACCGGACGGGCCCATCAGCGCGACGAAATCACCCTTGGGAATGTCGAGCGACAGCTTGTGCAACACTTCGACTTTCTGCTTGCCGCGCGTATAGGCCTTGGTGACGTTGCTGATCTTGACCATTGAGTCGGACATAGGAACCTCGTTGTGATACTTCGATTGTTTCGAATTGCGTCGAACGAGTGTGAGTCAGATCGACGTGCGGTGCGTGACGCAAGGGCTAATCACGATTTCACCTGCACCGCGGCGCCGTCTTTCAGGTCGGCCGGCGCCTCCACGATCACCGTCTCGCCCGCGCTCAGGCCCGCGCGCACTTCGCGCGCGTCGCCGACGCTGCCACCGAGCGACACCGCGCGGCGCTGCGCCTTGCTGTCTTTGAGCACGAATACGATGTCCTTGTCGCCGTCCTTGCGCAACGCCGCGGCCGGCACGAGCACACCGCGCGGCGCCGTTTGCGCCTGCGCTGCGGGCTTCTTGTCTTCGAGAAACGCTACGCGCACGCCCATGTCCGGCACGATGCGCGGGTCTTTCGTGTCGATCGCGATGCGCACCTTCACTGTCGCCTTGGAGCGGTCCGCGGTCGGAATGATCGCGATCACGTGCGAAGGAATTTTCCAGTCGGGGTAGGCGTTGAGCACGGACTCGACCGGGTGGCCGGCGACGACGCGCCCGATGTAGGCCTCATTCACATCGACTTCGACTTCGAGCGAATCCATGTCGACGATCGTGCCGACGCCGGTACGCGTGAACCCGCCGCCGGCGGAAAGTGGCGAGACGATCTCGCCGACCTGCGCGGCCTTGGCAATGATCACGCCGGAGAACGGCGCGCGCACGGTGCAGTAGTCGAGCTGCACTTGCGCCGCTTTCACCGCGGCCTGTGCCAGCTCGATCTGACGGTGCTGCCATTGGGTTTGTGCCGTCTGCGTCTCGACCTGCGTGCGCGCCTGCTCCAGCGCCTGCTGCGAAACGAGCTTGCGCCCGACCATGTCCTGCATGCGCTGCAGATCGCGCCGATTCTGCGCCAGTTGCGCCTCGCCCTGCGCCAGCTGCGCATTGGCGGAATTCAATTGGGCTTGCGCTTGCGCCAGGTACGCTCTTTGTGCCGAATCGTCCAGGCGCGCGAGCACCTGTCCGGCTTCGACGTGTTCGCCTTCCTCGATATGCAGTTCGGTCAAGGTGCCGGTCATCTGTGCCGACACCGTGGCCGAACGGCGTGCCGTCACGTAGCCGGTGGCGTCGAGCACGGACGCGCTGGCCGCAGCACCGGTCATCGGCTGCGCGAGTACCGTGCGTACGGGCAGCGCCGACGAACCTGCCAGCGCAAACCACGTCCCGCCGGCAACTGCCAGCAGCGCGATGACGCCGAGCGCGGTCCACAGTGGCTTGCGCGAGGGCACCGGCGGCGCGCCGCGGTCGATGCGCAATTCCTTCAGCAGATCGGAATTTTCCATGGTCCCCATAACGTGTTTCGCTCAAACTCCAAGTTTGCCATAGACTGACGGTCAGCGTTGTTGCTGACCAGGGCCAATCGTCAGCGGATCGACGTGACAGATGTCATCGGCTCCTGTGTACGTCGAATGACACACGCGGTTATCGACATCGCTGCGGCGTACATCACCGATTAGGATGGAACTGCATGAACTACCTCTTCCCGCCCCATCTCGTGCCCTCCGCGGCAATCATCGGCAGCGAGTCGCGTTTTCCGGTGCATCGCATTTATTGCATCGGCCGCAACTATGCCGATCATGCGAAGGAGATGGGCGCCGTGGTCGATCGCGGCAATCCCGTGTTCTTCTGCAAACCGGCCGATGCGATCGTCGCCGACCGCGCGCAGATTCCGTATCCGCTTGCCACGGCCGATCTGCACCACGAAGTGGAAATGGTCGTCGCCCTGCAATCCGGTGGCATCGACATTAGTGAGGGCCAGGCCTTGAAGCATGTATTCGGCTATGCGGTCGGTCTGGACCTGACGCGCCGCGACTTGCAAAACGTCGCAAAAACGAAAGCGTTGCCGTGGGACTCGGCCAAAGGGTTCGACCGCTCCGCGCCGGTGTCGGCGATCCGCCGTGCAACGGAGGTGGGTCACCCGCAGCATGCGCAATTGCTACTCGAAGTGAACGGCGCAGTACGCCAGCGCACCGACATCGCGGACATGATTTTCAGCGTGCCGGAAATCATCGCACGGTTGTCGCAGCTGTTCGAGCTCAAAGCCGGCGACCTGATCTTCACCGGAACGCCTGCGGGCGTGGCGGCGCTCAAGCGCGGCGACCGCTTTCATGCGCGCCTGGAAGGCATTGCCGAACTACACGGCGCGATTGCGTGAAAACCCTCACAAGTCGCATCGCCATGCGTTTGGCGATGGTTTAGGATTCGCCGTCCACCGGGAGTGAATATTTTCGGCGCAACAATGATTTGGGAGGTTGGATATGAGTATTGCCAGTGAGTTCAGGGCGTTTGCAATGCGCGGCAATGTCGTCGACATGGCTACCGGTATCGTAATCGGTGCGGCGTTCGGCAAGATCGTTTCGTCGCTGGTCGAGGGCATCATCATGCCACCGGTCGGCTTGCTCATCGGCGGCATCGACTTTTCCTCGATCAAGACCGTCATCAAGGCCGCCGGAGCCGACGGCAAGGGCGAAGTCGCTATCATGTGGGGCACTTTCTTCAACACCATCATCAGCTTCGCGATCATCGCGTTCGCGATCTTCATAGTCATCAAGCTGATGAACCGCGTCGTCAAAAAGGAAGAAGCCGCGCCCGCGGCGCCGCCGGCGGATGTTGTGCTGCTCACCGAAATCCGCGATCTGTTGAAGAAGCAGTAAGCGTCCACTCACCGCGGCGGACGGGGCGCACCGCGCTCCGCTCGTTGCCGCGACGAAGCATATTGCTGCTGGCGGAAATATTCGCCGAACAGCACCGCAGCACTGGCAGCGACATTCAGGCTCTCCACCGCGCCGCTGCCGGGAATCGTCAGGTGCAGGTCGGCGCGATCGACCAGGCCGCGGCTCATCCCAGCGCCCTCGGCACCGAGCAGGAAAACCAGACGTGGCGGCAGCCGCGCACCGTACAGCGCCTCGCCTTCGCGCGGCACGGTTGCGGCGATTGCAAAGCCAGCGTTGCGCAGCGCGCCGATCGCGTCCTCGCCGGGCACGATGCGCGCCAGCGGCACGGCCTCAAACCCGCCTTCGGCGACCCGATACGCCGCACCCGACAAGGCCAGCGTGGATTCGGCAGGTAGGATCATGCCGTGCACGCCGAAGTTGGCCGCGCTGCGCAGCACGGCGCCGAAATTATGTGGATTGCCCACGCCGTCGAGCCATGCGAGCAGTGCGGGGCGTGGCGCACGCGGCGCGTTTTGCAGCAATGTGGAAAGGCTGAGCAACGGGCGCCGCTTCGTCTCGAAGCAAACGCCTTCGTGATGCTGGCTGGCCGTGAGTTTGTCGAGGTCGGCATTGTCGACCACGCGATACCCCAGGCGCTGCTGCACGCACCACGCCAGCACGGTCTTCATATCCGCAATCCGCGATTCGAGCAGATACACCTTGCGCAGATCGTGTGGCCGACGCGCGAACAGCGCCAGGCACGCATTCAGGCCGTAGATGCGGATTTCCTCATCGCGCCGCGGGCGCGGTTTGCGCGGTTCATCGGTTTCGTTCATCGGTTCATACTACACGCATGATCGAGGTCATCGAAGCCGACGTCACCACGCTGGATGTCGATGCGATCGTCAACGCCGCCAACGAGACATTGCTGGGCGGAGGGCGAGGCCGAGCGCTTGCGACATGCGATGAAACGCATGTCGCGCGAGACCGAACGCCGCGAGCCGGAGCGAGCGGCAGGGTTGCTTGGCGAGCGCCGGATGCGCGAGCCTAGCAACGACACGCCGACGGAGCCCAATAATGTCCAGGATCGAGGTCATCGAAGCCGATATCACCACGCTGGATGTCGATGCGATCGTCAACGCCGCCAACAAGACATTGCTGGGCGGAGGCGGCGTCGACGGAGCCATCCACCGCGCCGCCGGCCCGCAACTGCTCGCGGCCTGCCGCGCGTTGCCGCAAGTGCGATCCAACGTGCGCTGCCCGACTGGGGAGGCACGCATCACGCCTGGCTTTCGCCTGCCGGCAAGATTCGTGATCCACACGGTCGGCCCGGTCTGGCACGGTGGTGATCGCGGCGAACCAGAACTGCTGGCCGCCTGCTATCGCACGTCGCTGCGGCTGGCGCACGAGAACAATGTGCACAGCATCGCATTCCCGGCGATCAGCTGCGGCGTGTACGGTTACCCGCTCGACGCGGCTGCCGTGATCGCCGTGCGCGAAGTGCGTGCCGCTCTGCAAACGGCGAATGAATTGCCTGATCGCGTTGTATTCTGCTGCTTTGGTGGACCTGCCGTTCGCAGCTATCGCCGCGCCTTGCAGGAAGGCTGACTAAAGTCAGTGCACATCCGTTGCAGGATTGATCTAGACTGTGGATCGGGAGTCCAAAGGGCCTGCCAGCAGGAGATCCTCATGCGCATCCGCACCAGTGCAGGATTCATATCGGCCGCGTTGGTTTGTGCGAGTACGAACTTACTGGCCGTGAACCACACCGTGCAGGTGGGCCAGAACTCCATGGGCCAAAACGCCCTCGCCTTCAACCCTTCGACGTTGACGATCAACCAGAACGATACGGTGACGTTCGTCAATAACAGCGGCGGTTTTCACAACGTGGATTCGACCAGCGGTCCTACCTCGTTCAAGTGCTCTGTCGACTGCATCAGCAACAACACGCCGAACAGCGCCGCGTGGAGCGACGTGGTCACGTTTCCCGCCGCCGGCACAGTAACTTACCAATGTGACCAGCACAGCACCGCCGGGATGACCGGCACAATTACCGTGCAACTCGTTGTACCAGTCCGGTTGCAATCCTTCGAAGTGGATTGAACGCGCGGTCGGGTAAAACAAAAAAAAAGGGCGCCGCTGGCGCCCTTTTTTTTTCAGGACACTTGGTGTCAGGCAGCTTTCTGCCACTGCCCCAGGGCGGCCAGCCCATTTTCCTTGGCGCGCAGCGAAACCGTCTTCTGCGCCTCGGCGAAGTTCGCCTGCATGTCCTTGGCCCACAGCTTGAGGGCGGCCTGCTGCATCGCGCGGCCATACGAAAACGACAACGGCCACGGATGCGGGCCGATCTGGTTCATCGCGTTCAAGTGCGCCGTAGCCTGCTCGTCAGTCTGTCCACCGGACAGGAACACGATGCCCGGCAGCAGCGCCGGCACCGAGGCCTTCAGGCAGCGCACGGTCGCTTCGGCAACTTCGTCCACACTGGCCTGTTCGGCGCAGCTTTTGCCGGAGATCACCATGCTCGCTTTCAGGATCGTGCCTTCGAGCATTACGTTGTGCTCGTACAGCGAGCCGAACAGCGAGCGCAGCGTCGCTTCGGTGACGTCGTAGCATTCATCGAGGTCGTGCGTGCCATCCATCAGGACTTCGGGCTCGACCATCGGCACAATGCCGGCTTCCTGGCACAGGGCGGCGTAGCGCGCGAGCGCGTGGCAGTTCGCCTCGATGCAGGTGCCGGTCGGCATGTCTTCGCCGATCGTGATCACGGCGCGCCACTTGGCGAATTTGGCGCCGAGCTTGGCGTATTCGTTGAGGCGTTCGCGCAGCCCATCCAGGCCTTCGGTGACGACTTCGCCCGGAAAACCGGCCAGCGCCATCGGACCCTTGTCGACCTTGATGCCGGGCAGGATGCCGTTGTCGAGCATCACCTTCGTGAACGGCACGCCGGCCTTGGTCGACTGGCGGATCGTTTCGTCATACAGGATCGCACCGGAAATGTGCTCGCCCAGCTTCGGCGCTGTCAGCAGCATTTCACGGTAGGCGCGGCGGTTTTCCTCCGAATTCGGTACGCCCACCGCTTCGAAGCGTTTCTTGATCGTGTTCGTGGATTCGTCGATCGCGATGATGCCCTTGCCGGGCGCGACCATCGCTTGGGCGATGCTTTCCAGTTGTTCGATACTCATGGTGGACTCCGTAAAGCGAATGCGTGCGCGCAGAGCGCGGGCGGCGCCAAAGCCGCCGGGGGCGCGGATTATAGAGCCAGCCCGGGCCGGATGCGAGTTCCGTTCTAGCGGACCTGAATGACCGTGTCCTTGGCGCCGAAACCATCCAGTTTGCAGGCATCCAGCGTGCGCTTGCGCAGCTCGATGTCGGCCGCTTGCGTGGCATTCTGGCCCGGCAGATTGAACGGAATCACCACGTACGTGGACACCGGCGTCTTGCCCAGATTCTGCGGCGCGGGCGCGAATTGCATGTCCTGCACCACGCTGATGGCGACCTTGCCCAGATCGCCGTCGGGCACGAGGCGTTTGAGTTCCACATGGCTCGTGCTGCCGTCTTTTTCCACTACATAGGCGACGGCGGCGCAACTCGGCGCATCCAGATTGCGCCCGGCGTTCGGCGCGTTTGCCTGCTTTGCGCTGCCCGATAGCAGCAACCAATAGTTTTCCAGACGCTCAGGCGGCAGCACCTGGGGTTTTTCGACGGCAAACGGCGTACTGCACGCCACCGCGAGGATCACGCCGATCAGGTTCCTGTTCATCACGGTCTCCTACAGATCACCGAGTCCTTCCGCCACCCCGCCCGGCCCCACGCGCAGCAGCTTGAGCGTATTCGTGCCGCCGTGTTGGCCAGTGTGGTCGCCATGCGTCAGGATCACGCGGTCGCCTTCGGTCAGGCGCTGCATATTGTGCAGGTGCTGGATTGCGGCCTTCGCGGCATGTGCGGGATCGACCCCGTGCGGATCGAAATCGACCGGCGTCACGTCGCGATACAGCATCATGCGACGGCGCGCGGTCTGGCGCCGCGACAAAGCGTAGATCGGCACGCTCGAACGGTAACGCGAGAGCCACTGTGCGGTGCCGCCGGATTCGGTCAGCGCGACGATCGCACGCACGCCGATGTGCGCGGCCACGAACATCGCCGCAACTGCGATCGCCTGATCGGTGCGGTCGAGCTTGCGCGCGAGCGCGCTCAGGTCCTCTTTCGGTTCGAACTGGCGTTCGGCCCCCAGGCACACGCGGCGCATCGCCGCGACCGCCTTGTCCGGATGCTTGCCTGCCGCGGTTTCCTGCGACAGCATCACCGCGTCGGTGCCGTCGAGCACGGCGTTCGCGACGTCGAGCACTTCCGCGCGCGTCGGGATCGGCGACTCGACCATCGACTGCATCATCTGTGTCGCCGTGATCACGACTTTGTTGCGTGCCAAAGTTTCGCGGATGATCTTCTTCTGGATGCCGGGCAACTCGGCGTCACCGATTTCCACGCCGAGATCGCCTCGCGCGACCATCACCGCATCGGATGCGTCGATGATCTCGGTCAGCGCGGCAACGGCCTCGGCGCGCTCGATCTTGGCGACCAGTGCGGCGCTGCCGCCAGCCGCGCGCAGCAGCTTGCGGCTCTCGTCGATGTCCGCCGCGGACTTGGCGAACGACACGGCCAAAAAATCCGCACCGAGCTGCGCGGCGAGACGGATGTCCTGCTTGTCCTTTTCGGCCAGGGCTGCCAGCGACAATCCACCGCCGAGTCGATTGATGCCCTTGCGGTCGGACAGCGCGCCCCCGATCGCCACCTTGGTATGGATCGTGGTGCCGGTGATGCTCTCGACCTGCAACGCGATCAGGCCGTCGTCGAGCAGCAACGTGTCGCCGGGTTTTACATCTTTATACAAATTCAGGTAACTCACGCCAACGCGGGTGGCATCGCCCGGCAAGACGTTCGCGTCGCATTCGAGCGCAAACGGCTGCCCGGGCTCCAGCAACACTGGCGCCGCCGCGAACTTGGCGATGCGAATCTTCGGACCTTGCAGGTCTGCGAGCACCGCGACTTCGCGGCCCAAGGTCACGGCGGCGTCGCGCGCCTGCTTCGCCCGGCGCGTATGATCTTCGGCCGCACCATGCGACAAGTTCAGGCGTACTACGTCTACGCCTTCCTCGAGGATGCGCTCGAGCATCCCCGGCACGTCCGTTGCCGGGCCGAGCGTGGCAATGATTTTGGTGCGGCGCAATTGCGGATCCATGCTGCATCCTCTCCGGGAGCCGTTAAACTTATCACAGCTGCGTTGCCGGACATGAATATGAGCGATATCGATGAAGGCAGGTCGCTGGTATTGAGCGGATCACTGGATCGGCCGTTGCGCTGGCTGATCGCGATTATGCTCATACCGACGCTCGGGATCGCAGTCGCGATCACGCTCGGCTTTTCGCATGCGGCGCCCGCGGCAAGGCCGCCGATGATGCTTGCGGCAGCCACGGCGCCACTTGTCTTCGTGCTTGCGATGATCATGATCGTGCGCTCGCTCAAGCGCGCGCGCGTATACGTCGATCAGGGCGAACTGGTCATCAAGCCGGGCATGGGCAGCAAACGCGTTGCGTTGTCGGCGCTGCGCAAGAACGGGCTGCGCGTCGTCAATCTGAGCGAGCGTCCTGACCTGAAGCCCGTGCTGAAACTCTGGGGTACCGGCTTGCCCGGTTTCGCCGGCGGCAGGTTCCGCCTGCGCAACGGCGAGACCGCGGTGTGCCTCCTGCTCGACCGCGATCGCGTGAGCTATCTGCGCAGCGAGGACGGCAAGCTTGCATTGCTGCTGTCGCTCGCCGAACCGGAAAAGTTGCGTACGTTGTTGGAGCGCTGATACGCGACCCGCGATCACGCCTCGACCGCCGCTTCGATCCCCAGCAACGGTGCTAGCTCGCTCGGCGAATGCGCCGACGCATCGGCGCCAGCCACGCGCAATTCTTCGGCACTGCCGAACCCCCAGGTGACACCGAATGCGCGTACTCCGTTGGAGCGCGCGCCTTCGATGTCGAAATGGCGGTCGCCGACCATGACCGCATGTGTCGGGGGCATCCCAAAATCGGCAAGCGCCTGCGCGATCATTTCAGCCTTTGCGCTGTGTTGGGTATTGGCGCTGGCCGCGTACACGTTCGCGAACGCAGAACCGAATGGCAGCGAGGCGACGATTTTCCGTGCCTGCACTTCAACCTTGGTCGTCACGACAGCGAGCTTGCGATCGTCGGCCACCAGCGCCTCGATCAATTCGGCGATGCCACGATAGACCGTATGCTGCGCCCAACCCGTTGCGACGTAGTGGTCGCGATAATGCGCGATGGCGGTTTCGATGAGTTCGCTGTCGTCGCCGAGCACGCTCGGAAATGTCTGGTAAAACGGCGGACCGATCCAGGTGCGCAGCACCTCGTGCGGCGGCAAAGCGACACCGACCTGGGCAAACGCATGGCCAAGGCTCGCAAAAATTCCGCTTTCCGAATCGATCAAGGTGCCGTCGAGATCGAACAACACTAGCTTCGGTGCCATCACCTCAAGCGCCCCTGGCCTGCAACGCCGCCACCGCCGGCAGTTCCTTGCCTTCGAGGAACTCGAGGAACGCACCACCGCCGGTGGAAATGTACGAAATGTCCTTTTCCACGCCGTATTTCTCGACTGCGGCGAGCGTGTCACCGCCGCCGGCAATCGAGAACGCTTTCGATGCCGCGATTGCGCGCACCAGTGTTTGCGTGCCCTGGCCGAACGCATCGAACTCGAACACGCCGACCGGTCCGTTCCAGACCACCGTGCCGGCCTTGGCAATCAGTTCCGCGTAGCGCTGCGCCGTCTGCGGGCCGATGTCGAGGATCATCTCGCCTGCGCCGACTTCGGAGACTTTCTTCACCGTTGCTGGCGCGTCTTCCTTGAACTCGGGCGCTACGACGACGTCGCTCGGAATCGGCACTTCCGCGCCGCGTTCCTTGGCAGCCGCGATGATCTTGAGCGCCGTCGGAATCAGGTCCGCTTCGACCAACGACTTGCCGACGCCGTGACCCGCCGCCGCGATGAACGTATTGGCGATGCCGCCTCCGACAATGAGTTGATCGACTTTGCCGATCAGGCTTTGCAACAATTCGAGTTTGGTCGACACCTTCGAACCGGCGACGATGGCGAGCAGAGGCCGCGCCGGTTTGTCGAGCGCCTTGGCCAGCGCATCGAGTTCGGCCATCAACAGCGGTCCGCCGCAGGCGATTTTCGCGGCGCGGATCGCTCCGTGCGTCGAGGCCTGCGCGCGATGCGCGGTGCCGAACGCGTCCATCACGTAGATGTCGCACAGTGCCGCGTATTTGGCCGACAGTTCCGGCGAGTCTTTGCCTTCGCCGACATTCATGCGGCAGTTTTCGAGCAGCACGATTTCGCCTGGCGCAACATCCACTCCGCTCAGATAATCGCGCACCAGCCGCACCGGCTTGCCGAGCGCGCGCCCGAGCCAATCGGCCACCGGCTTGAGCGATTCGGACTCCTCGAACACGCCTTCCTTGGGCCGCCCGAGATGCGACAGCACCATCACCTTCGCACCAGCGTCACGCGCACGCTTGAGCGTGGGCAGCGCGGCTTCCAGGCGCTGCGCCGCGGCGACCTTGCCGTCCTTCAACGGCACGTTGAGATCTTCACGGATGAGGACTCGCTTGCCGGCGAGGTCGAGGTCGGTCATGCGCGCAATGGCCATGGGTACTCCTGAGGCGAAAGGCGCATATTGTAAGCCAGCGCCGCTATGGCACACTTCTGCGCCATGCGTATCAGCTTGCCGCGCCTTATCGCCGCCCTGCCCGACGCAATCACCGCGGGCGTTTATCTGACGGCGTGGGTCGAACCTTCGATCCCGGGACCGGCAACCATCAAGAACCTCATGCTGACGATGCTGATCGAATTCATCGTCATCCATTCGAGCGGCTTCTATGCCGGCATCGCCGCAGTCGACCTCGGCCGCGCCAAGCGGCTGGCACTGCTTAGTGGATTGAGTGCGTTCTATCTGCTTTTCATCGTCGTGTTCGCGTATGCGTTCGACAGCACCTGGCCGATCTTCGCGTTCGCCTGGCTGTTCCTATGCCGCTTCTTCCATTTGTGGATAAGGCCGGCACAAAGCGAGCAGGAGACGCTCGGCTCGATGGGCTTATGGGCGGCGTCGGTGGCCACGTATGTCCTCGGCGCCATCGCCACCGTCGCACTGCCGCTGCCCGCACTGGGCGTGACGCCGGATTTCGTCGCCACGCTGCACCTGCCGGGTAGCGGCGAATGGATCGAGCGACCGTACACCGTGCTTGCATTCGGAACGCTGTATTTCGCCGTGCAGGCATTTGCCAAATACAAGGTGACCCCTGCGGGCGTGGCGCAGTCACCGCACCAGGCAACCCCGGCGTGACGCATATTCTGCAGACGCTGCAAGGCACGCGCGTGCGCCTGCGCATGCCCGCCGCCGCGGACGTGCCGGCCCTATTCGCGATCTATTCCGACCCGCAAGTGATGCGTTACTGGAGCAACGCGCCGTATGCGACCATCGAGCAGGCGCAAGCCAAGTTCGCAGAACTGGACCGCGGCAACCGCGCCGGGGAATTTTTCTCGTGGGCGATTGCCGATAATCGCGAGGATGCGATGCTCGGTACCTGCTCGCTGTTTGAGATCAGCCAGCCGCATCGCCGCGCATCGCTGGGCTATGCGCTCGGCAGCGTCAATTGGGGCAACGGCTATGCGCTCGAAGCCTCGCGCCTGGCAATCGAATATGCATTCGGCACGATGCAATTGCACCGGCTCGAGGCCGATGTCGACCCACGCAACACGCCGTCGTTGCGCTTGTTGGACCGTCTCGGCTTCGCGCGCGAAGGCGTACTGCGCGAGCGCTGGCATGTGGCCGGCGAGACCCAGGACAGCTTGATTTGCGGTTTGCTGGCTCGCGACTACGCGGCAACGGCGTCCAGTTCCTCGACGGCCGCACTCTCCACGCCCGCATAGCGCAATGACGCGTCACGCGCCGATGCCAACA
>Ga0068863_100003126_pt1 | contig 16342 bp, 8 predicted proteins | sample KBSSwiS62_FD_66596 | JGI IMG/M metagenome (GOLD analysis project Ga0068863, IMG submission 66596) | Switchgrass rhizosphere microbial communities from Kellogg Biological Station, Michigan, USA - KBS Switchgrass S6-2 | ecosystem: Host-associated > Plants > Roots > Rhizosphere > Soil ...
TCCGGGCGGACGTACCCGGTCGAGGTGCGCTACCGCCCGCTGGTCGAACCGGCCACTGTGGACGACGAGGAGGTCGACGAGGAGTCGGCGGAGCCGGAGCGCATCGATCGCGCGGCCACGGTCACCGATGCGGCGCGCCCATCCGCCGCCGGTACCGACGTGGTACGTGACCAGATCCAGGCGATCTGCGACGCGGTGGACGAGCTGTGCGCCGAGGGGCCCGGCGACATCCTGGTCTTCCTGTCCGGCGAGCGGGAGATCAGGGACACCGCCGACGCGCTGGCCCGCCGCCCCGGCAACGAGCTGCTCCCGAGGGAGATCCTTCCGCTGTACGCGCGGCTGTCCGCCGCCGAGCAGCACCGGGTCTTCCAGCCGCATCCGGGCCGGCGGGTCGTGCTCGCGACGAACGTCGCGGAGACGTCGCTGACCGTTCCCGGCATCCGGTACGTGATCGACGCCGGTACGGCCCGCATCTCCCGCTACAGCCACCGGCTCAAGGTGCAGCGGCTGCCGATCGAGCCGGTGTCGCGCGCGTCGGCGAACCAGCGGGCCGGCCGGTGCGGGCGAACCTCCGACGGCATCTGCGTCCGCCTCTACACCGAGGACGACTTCGATGCCCGCCCCGAGTACACCGACCCGGAGATCCTGCGCACGAACCTCGCGTCGGTGATCCTCTCGATGGCGTCGCTGGGGCTCGGCGAGGTCGCGGACTTCCCGTTCCTGGATCCGCCCGACCCGCGGCAGGTGACCGACGGCCTGGCCCTGCTGCACGAGCTCGGCGCCTTCGAGGCGGCACGTACCCGTCACCTCCCGGCCACCGCGACGCCTGCGGCGTCCGCCGCCCTGACCGCCGGCGCCGCGGCCTTCGCGGCGGCCGGGACCGTCGCGCCGCCAGCGGGATCGCCGCTGGCCGCCGAACCGAGCGACGTCGCCGCGGCCGGCTCCGAGCCGGCCGGCGAGCGCGGCGCCCGCACCCCGCGGTTGACACCACTTGGGCGCCGGCTGGCCCGGCTGCCGATCGATCCCCGGCTGGCCCGGATGATCCTCGCCTCCGAGGAGCAGGGTGCCCTTGCCGAGGTGCTCGTCATCGCGGCGGCGCTGGCCGTCGGCGACGTTCGCGAGCGCCCGGCGGACGCGCAGCAGGCGGCGGCCGAGAAACACGCCCGGTTCACCGAGCCGACCTCGGACTTCCTCGGCTACCTGAACCTGTGGAAATACCTGCGGGAAAAGGCCGCCGAGCTGAGCTCGAACCAGTTCCGCCGGCTGTGCCGCGCCGAGTACCTGCACTACCTGCGCGTCCGGGAATGGCAGGACGTCCACAGCCAGCTGCGCCAGGCCGCGCGCAGCCTGGGCCTGTCGGCGAACGCGACGCCCGCGAGCCCGCAGCAGGTACACGCGGCGCTGCTCACCGGCCTGCTTTCCCACATCGGTCTGTTCGACCCGGAGAAACGCGACTACGCGGGTGCCCGCGGCGCCCGGTTCGCGGTGTTTCCCGGCTCGGCGCTGTTCCGGAAGCCGCCGCGCTGGATCGTCGCCGCCGAGCTGGTGGAGACGTCCCGGCTGTGGGGCCGGATCGCCGCGAAGATCGAGCCGGAGTGGATCGAGCCGTTGGCCGGGCATCTCGTCCGGCACTCCTACAGCGAGCCGCACTGGTCGCGGCGCTCGGCCGCGGTGCTCGCCACGGAGAAGGTGACGCTGTACGGCGTCCCGATCGTCTCGGCCCGGTCTGTCAACTACGGCGCGATCGACCCACCGCTGTGCCGCGAGCTGTTCATCCGGCAGGCCCTCGTCGAGGGCGACTGGGACACGAAGCACGCGTTCTTCATGCAGAACCAGCGGCTGCTCTCCGACGCGGAGGAGCTCGAGCACCGGGCGCGCCGACGCGACATCGTCGTCGACGACCAGGTGATCTTCGATTTCTACGACGCGCGGATTCCCGCGGACGTCGTCTCCGGGCGGCATTTCGACGCCTGGTGGAAGAAGACTCGTCCGGGCACGCCCGACCTGCTCACGTTCGACCCGGCGATGCTCGTCTCCGACGGCGCCAAGCGAGTGCGGGCCGAGGACTTCCCGGACAGCTGGCCGACCGGCCCCGGCGGGGAGCACCGGGTGGCGCTGACCTACCAGTTCGAGCCTGGTTCGGCCGCCGACGGCGTGACGGCGCACATTCCGCTCGCGATTCTCAACCAGGTCGAGCCGGACGGATTCGACTGGCAGGTGCCGGGACTGCGCGAGGACCTCGTCACCGAACTGATCCGCTCGCTGCCGAAGGCACTGCGGCGCAGCTACGTGCCGGCGCCCAACTACGCCCGGGCGGTGTTGGAGCGGGTCGGCCCGGCCGACGGCCCGCTGCTCGCCATCGTCGAACGAGAGCTCAACCGGATCGGCGGCGGCACGACCGTCTCCCGCGCCGACCTGGATCTGCGCCGGCTGCCCCCGCATCTGCGGATCACCTTCCGGGTGTACGACGGCAGCGAGGGCGACGGCGTAGACGGCGGCGGCAAGGACGGTCGCCGGAGCCGGCCCGACGGGTCGGCGGAACGGGCGAAGGGGACGCTCGCGGAAGGCAAGGACCTCGACGAGCTGAAACGCCGGCTCGCCCCGAGGCTGACCGCGACCGTCTCGGCCGCCGGTGGCGGCCTGGAACGCACCGGCCTGACCGGCTGGGCCGACCTCGGGACCATTCCGCGGACCGTGGAACGCAGATCAGGCAGCCACCAGGTCCGCGGCTATCCCGCTCTGGTAGCCGAGCGGGGCGGCGTGGCGCTGCGGGTGCTGGCGACCGAGGCCGACCAGGCCCGCGCGCACCCGGTCGGCACGCGCGCTCTGCTGCTCGCGTCGGTGGCCTCCCCGGTCCGCTACATCAACACCCAGCTGTCCAACGCGACGAAGCTGGCGCTGCGCCACCATCCGCACGAGAGCATCGGTGCCCTGCTCGACGACGCCATCGCCGCCGCCGCCGACCAGCTGATCGCCGAGGCTGGCGGCCCGGTCTGGGACGCGGCTGGTTTCGACCGGCTGCGCGACGAGGTCCGAGCCCAGCTGCCGGAGCGCTCCCTGTCCGTCGTCCAGGCGGCGGAACGAGTGCTGACGCTCGCGCACGACGTCCAGACTCGCCTCGACGCGGTGTCGGGCCAGCCAACGACCGGGCGGGCGGCCGCTCGCCCGGTTCAGGTGACCGACCTGCGCTCCCTGGGCTCGGCCTTCGCCGCCGTACACGGCCAGTCTGCCGGCGCCCAGGGTTCGGGCGCTCAGACGTCCGGTGGCCGCGGCTCCGGCGCCAGGGGAAGCACGCCGCGGGGAGCCGCGAAGCCGAGCCCGGCGCTCGCCGCGAGCCTCGACGACCTGCGCCGCCAGCTCGCCGAGCTCGTCTACCCCGGCTTCCTCACCGCGACCGGCGCCGGCCGCCTGGACGACCTGGCCCGCTACCTCACCGGTGCCCTGCGCCGCGTCGACCGGCTCCCCGCCGACGCCACCGCCGAGCAGCCCAGGCTCACCACCCTGGCCCGCGTCCGCGCAGCCTACGACGAGCTGGCCGCTGACCTGGGCGCGTCAGGTGCCCCGCCGAGCCAGGACCTCCTACGGATCCGCTGGATGATCGAGGAACTGCGGATCAGCCTGTTCGCCCAGACGCTGCGCACGCCATACCCGGTCTCCGAGGAACGCCTCTACCGCGCGATGGACGCCCTGGCCCCGTGAGACCCCGGTCCGCTGAGACCCTGGTCCCCCGAGCGCCGATAGCACCAAGGAGAGTTGATCGCCGTTACGGCCCTGAACTGGTTGCGATCGGGCCGGAATCACGACCAGGCGAGTTCGCTGACAGCGATCTTTGCGCCTTGGTGCCATCCGCCGAGCGGACCGCGGCGACGCCGCGAGGCCAGTGACGCCAGTGCGATCCCAGCCACGGTGGCGCCCCGCCCACAACCGGGCGAATCTGGCCAGCTACTGCGCTGGTCAGCGGACGTGCAGCCGCTTCAGGGTGGCCAGGGTGTGGGTGAGCATAGTCGCGTACCGGTCCTGGCCCAGCAGTCTCGGCGGATCGAAGCCGAGGACGTGCTGGCTGGCGACCGTCTGCGGCTCGGTGAGCTTCAGCAGGCCCTCCTCGCCGTGCCTGCGGCCCAGACCGGAGGCCTTCATGCCGCCCATCGGCGCGCCCTGCGAACCGTAGGCCGCCGCGTACGCCTCGTTGATGTTGACGGTGCCGGCCTGAATCCGGGCGGCGACGGCTCGGGCCCGGCCGAGATCGCGGCTCCAGACGCTGGCGTTCAGGCCGTACTCGGTGTCGTTCGCCGCGGCGACCGCGGCATCGTCGCCGTCAACCGGGTAGACCGAGACAACGGGCCCGAACGTCTCGTCGCGGTACACCGCCATGGCGGGAGTGACATCCGCGAGCACGGTCGGCTCGTGGAAGAGCGGGCCGAGCTCGGGCCGGGCCTGCCCGCCGGCGAGCACCGTCGCGCCCTTGCTGACCGCGTCATCCAGATGCGAGCGGACGGCGTCCAGTTGGCGCTGGTAGGTCAGCGAGCCCATATCCGTCGAGTAGTCGAGGGCGGCGCCAAGCCGCATCGACGCGACCTCGGTGCCGAAAGCGGTCACGAACGCGTCGTAAACCGATCGGTCCACGTAGATCCGCTCGATGGAGATACACATCTGGCCGGCGTTGCTGAAGCACCCGCGAATCGCGGCTTTCGCAGCTTTCGCGACGTCCGCGTCGGCGAGCACCACCATCGGGTTCTTGCCGCCGAGCTCCAGTGAGCAGCCGATCAGCCGGGCCCCGGCGCGCGCGGCGATCGCCCGGCCGGCCGCCGTGGAACCGGTGAACGCGACGTAGTCCGAGCCGTCGATCAACGAGTCGCCGACGACGTCCCGGCTGCCCACGACGATCTGCCAGACGGCGGCTGGCAGGCCTGCCTCGATCGCGAGCGCGCGCAGCCAGAGCGCCGACAGCGAGGTCTGGGTGTCCGGCTTCTGCACGACGGCGTTGCCGGCCACCAGCGCCGGCAGCACGTCCTCGGACAGCGCCAACGGATAGTTCCACGGAGTGATCACGCAGATGGTGCCCTTGGGACGCCGGGTCTCCAGCGTCCGGGTGAACACCGGGATGGCGCCGGCCCGCCGCTTCGGCGCCAGTAGCCGCGGCGCCTGGCGGCCGAAGTACAGGGCACAGACCGCGGTCTCCAACACCTCCTCGAACGCGTGCGCTCGGGCCTTGCCCGTCTCCCACTGCAGGATGTCGAGGATCTCGCCCTGCCTGCGCAGCACCAGGTCGTGCAGCCGGACCAGCACCGCCGCGCGCTCGCGAACCGGGGTCGCGGCCCAGGCCGGCTGCGCCGCCCGCGCGGCCGCGTAGGCCGTCGCCACGTCGGCAGCGGTCGCCTGACGCACCGAGACGAGCGGCCGCCCGGTGAACGGCGCGTTGACCGTGACGGCCGCACCCGTCGTGGTGAGGCCGTCGGCCAGTCGTTGAAGAAGCGCCGGGTCGAGCCGGCGGGCCAGGCCGGCGCCCAGCACCGCGGCCGTGAGCTCGCCGGCGTCGCCCCGCACCACGGTGCCGCTCGCTGATGCGGTGCTGCCCGCTGCCGTCGTGGCGCTGGATGCTGTCGTGTTGCGGGGCGTCGTGGCGGTCACTGCTCCTCCAGACCGAGACGGCTGGCGTGCCGGCTGCCGTGCCGAACGGCTCTACCGGACGGTAACCAGATCTCCCGGCCAACGCTACGCCCGCCCTCGCGGGGGCTTCCCGCGAGACGCGGCTGCGCTGTCCGTCCGCGGAGCGCGCGGCCCCTGCGACCATTGCCTGACCCCGGATCACGTCCGGCAGTTGCACGGCGGCGCCGAGGCGGCCAGCTGGGCGCTGCGCGGGATGCACCACTCTGCTCGGCGTGCCGCGCCGGCGGTCTCGCCTGCCTGGCCAAGAATCGTATTCTGATAGGTTTCGCGCCGTCGGATTTCCCCGACGCCGCTCGGCGAGCCGAACGGGGGAGGTCACGTTCCAGCGCGGCAATGATGGGCGTCTCTGGATGCTCCCCGCTGTGACGTTCCCGACGCCGCGCTCAGGGCCCCCGGCCGCCGATTGCCGCATTCGCGCGACGGTTTTCCGTGCAGGCCGGGACAATCTGCCTGGTCGGCGCCCGCCGGATTCCACCGGAGGTCGCCCGGGGCAGGCCCAGGCGGGGCCGATCACATTCCTGGCGCAGACACAAGTGATTGACCGGGGCCCGGGCGTCTCGGTACTAACTATTCCACCGCTTTAACGCCAGCGCGTGGATGATCATGGCCCCCTGGGGCCTCTTCCGGACCGGCGCCTGACTCCCCGCCGGATGGCGACCTGGCAAGGTCGCCGGACCTGGAAGGTCCTCCGCTGGCGATTTGTGCGTTCGCCTGCCCAGACGCCGCCTGCCAGACCAGAGCCTGACCAGACAGCCCACCTGCCCAGACGACCTGCCCGATCTTCTCCTCCCGAGACCCAGATCACCGCGCCCATGCGGGCGTTCCCATTCCTGTCCCATTGCTGTCTGTCAAAGCGACATCTGTCCGAAACGCGGCCGCGTCGCGGCCGATCTATTTCCCCGCCCCAGCCCATACCTGGAGGTCACCGTGTATCCGACATCACCACCGACCGACATCGCGCACACACCTCGGCATGCCGACCCCCATTCCACGCACGCCGGCAGCGTCACTGTGGGTGGAAGGACGAGGCAGGTTCGACGTAGCTCCGGCCGGCTCGGTGGCGGCGGCGGAGCTGTCCGCGCCGCGGCGCCGATCCAGAACGGACCGGGCATCCGATGAGGATCGGGGTGGTACGCGAGACCCCGCCAGGGGAGCGCCGCGTCGCGCTCATCCCGCAGGAGGTCGACGGGCTGCGCAAGGCCGGTCATGAGGTCCTCGTCGAGACCGGCGCCGGTGCCGCCGCAGGCTTCCCGGACACCGCGTACGCCGAACGCGGCGGCGTGGTGTGCTCCGCGCCGGACGTGTTCGGCGCCGAGGTGGTGCTCTTCGTCCGCGCGCCCGGGTCCGATCCGTCCGGGTTCGACGCGGTGGTGGGCAGGCTGCGGCCGGGCCAGCTGATCGTCGGCCTCGCGGACCCGCTGGGCACGCCGGCGGCCGCCGCCACGCTCGCGGCCGCGGGCGTCACCAGCTTCGCCCTGGAACTCCTGCCTCGGATCACCCGCGCGCAGGCGATGGACGTGCTGAGCTCGCAGGCGACGTTGGCTGGTTATAAGGCGGCGTTGCTCGCGGCCGACCGGTTGAACAAGATCTTCCCGATGTTGACGACGGCGGCGGGTACGCTGCCGCCGGCGCGGGCTTTGGTGGTCGGCGTGGGTGTCGCCGGGTTGCAGGCGATCGCGACCTGTAAGCGGATCGGTGCGGTCGTGTCCGCCTATGACGTGCGGGCGGCCGCCGCTGAGCAGGCGGAGAGTGTGGGCGCGACCTTCGTCGATCTGGGACTGGAGACGGAGGGCGCCGAGACGGCCGGCGGCTACGCCAGCGCGCAGAGCGAGGACTTCCTGCGCCGTCAGCGGGAGGCGCTCGGCAAGGTGGTCGCCGCGCAGGACATTGTGATCACGACGGCGCAGGTGCAGGGCAGTCGCGCGCCGGTCCTGGTGACCGCCGAGATGGTTCGGGCGATGGCGCCCGGCTCGGTCGTCGTCGACCTCGCCGCCGCGCAGGGCGGCAACTGCGAGCTGTCGGAGCCGGACCTCGAGGTCGACGTCGACGGCGTGACGGTGCTCGGCCCGACGAACCTGCCGGCGAGCGTGCCCGCGCACGCCAGCCGGCTGTACGCGAAGAACCTCGTGAACTTCCTGAAGCTGCTGATCGTCGATGGCGAGGTCCGCCTCGACCTCGACGACCGGATCCTCGCCGAGACCCTGGTCACCCACGACGGCGAGGTCGTCTCGCCGCGGGTGCGCGAGCGGCTCGGGCTCCCCGCGGCCGAACCCGCCGAGCCGGCTGAACCCGCCGAGCCGGCCCCGGCACTGGCCGGCCAGGCAACCGACCCGACCACGGCTGGGAGCTGAGCGCCATGTCCACCGCGATCGAGAGCGGTCTCTACGTCTTCCTGCTGGCCAGCTTCGTCGGCTTCGAGGTGATCCGGCGGGTCCCGCCACTGTTCCACACGCCGTTGATGTCGCTGACCAACGCGGTCGCCGGCATCTCCCTGGTCGGCTCGCTGGTGATCGCCGGCTCGGACCAGGGCGCCGTCTCGACGATCCTCGGAACGGTCGCCGTCACCGCCTCGACGATCAATGTCGTCGGCGGCTTCCTGATCACCGACCGGATGCTGAAGATGTTCCGGCCACGCGACGCCGCCCCGAAGGCCGGGGCGCCAAAGGGCGGGGCCGCGGGCGGGGCCAGCGCCTGGGACTGGCTGCTGGCCAGGTTCCGCAAGAACGCCGCCACCGGGACCGTCCAGGAGGCCGGCCGATGAACGACTACATCATCCCGCTGTGCTACCTGGCCGCGGGTGGCCTGTTCATCGTCGGCCTGAAGGGGATCACCCAGCCGAAGACCGCGCGCCGGGGCCTGCGGGCCGCCGAGCTCGGCATGCTGCTGGCGATCGTCGGGACGCTGCTGCACAAGGAGATCGTCGACTTCAAGTGGATCATCCTGGCGTTCGTCGTCGGGTCCACGATCGGCGCGCTGATGGCGGTCTTCGTCCCGATGACGGCGATGCCGCAGCGGATCGCGCTCTCGCACGCGTTCGGCGCACTGGCCGCCGGCCTGGTGGGTACCGCGGAGTACTACAACCACCAGCCGGAGATCGGCGCGTTCACGATGACCGCGATCACGCTGGAGGTGCTGCTCGGTTTCCTCACCTTCACCGGCAGTCTGATGGCGTTCGGCAAGCTGCACGAGATCCTGCCCGGCCGCCCGCAGGTCTACCGCGGGCAGAACGTCGTGAACCTGGGCACCCTGGTGCTCGCGGTCGGCGCCGGCGTGTGGCTGATCACCGACCCGTCGCGGACGTTCCTGTTCCCAGTCATCGCGGTGCTCGCGGCGGCGTTCGGCGTCATGCTGATCATCCCGATCGGCGGGGCCGACATGCCGACCGTCATCTCGCTGCTGAACTCCTACGCAGGCCTTTCGTCGGTCGCCATGGGATTCGCGCTGGACAACAAGGCGCTCATCATCGCCGGAGCGCTCGACGGCTCGGCCGGATTCCTGCTGTCGGTCATCATGTGCAAGGCGATGAACCGGTCGTTCACGAACGTGCTGTTCGGCGCGTTCGGGCAGGTGGACGTGACGGCGTCGGCCGGCGGGGTCATCGAGGAACGGCCGGTGCGCAGCGCCTCCACCGAGGAGGCCGCGATGCTGCTGGAGACCGCTCGGTCGGTCATCATCGTGCCCGGCTACGGCCTCGCGGTCGCCCAGGCGCAGCACCGCATCCGGGAGCTCGCCGACGCGCTGACCCGCAACGGCGCCGAGGTCCGGTTCGCCATTCACCCGGTCGCCGGCCGGATGCCCGGCCACATGAACGTCCTGCTCGCCGAGGCGGACGTCCCCTACGACCAGATCCTCGACATGGACGAGATCAACGCCGACTTCGCCCAGACCGACATCGCCCTGGTCGTCGGCGCGAACGACGTGACGAACCCGGCCGCCCGTACCAACAAGGACAGCCCGATCTACGGGATGCCGATCCTCGACGTCGAGTCGGCCCGGACGGTCATGGTCGTCAAACGCGGCATGAAGGCCGGGTTCGCCGGCGTCGAGAACGAGCTGTACTACCAGGAGAAAACTCTCATGATCTTCGGTGATGCCAAGAAGGTGGCTGAGGGCCTGGTGCACGACCTGGAAGCCACGGTCAGCGCCTGAGCGGCGGCTGTCGAGGCCCTCATCGCCGGGCGCCGCTGCCCGGCGATGAGGGTCAGCTGGCGGCGTGCAGGACGGCCAGGCCGAGGCGGTGCAGCAGGTCCGCCATCCGGGCGCGGCCGAGGCGGGCGGCGCCGCCGGTGGCACTGTACGGGGTGGAGTTGAGGAGTCCGAAGGTGGCGTGGACGGCCGCGCGGGCGGCGTCCTCGGCCAGCCCGACGTCACGGGCCCGCAGCTGGGCGACCCAGACCTCGACGTAGCGGCGCTGCAACCGGCGCACCAGGCGGGCCGCGCTCTCGTCCATGCTGGCGAGGTCCCGGTCCTGGACGCGGATCAGCTCAGGCGAGTCGAGCGCGAACGACACATGCCAGCGCACCAGCGCGTCCAGGGCCTCGTCGGGATCCGCGGCGGCCGCGGCGCGCGCCGTCCCCTCGGCGAGCAACCGCTCGCTGATCCCGACCAGCAGTTCCGTCAGCATCGCCTGCTTGCTCGGGAAGTGCTTGTAGACCGCCGGCCCGGAGACCCCGGCCGCCGCGCCGATGTCGTTGATGCTGACGCCGTGGTAGCCACGGTCGGCCATCAACCGCGCGGCGGCGGCGAGCAACTGCTCCCGGCGGGCGCCGGCCGGTGCCGCGCCGGCCGCCGGCGGAGCGGCAGTGCTCGGCCCAGGGCCGCCCGCCGCGGGGAGCGTCCCCTCGCCGTGTGCCGGACCGGCCGGCTCGGCTCTGGCTGAGCCCGTCCCAGCAGGGTCGGCGCGGGTCGGGTCGGCGCGCCCAGGCATGCTGGCACATTACTGCCCTGGCCGGCGCTGTCCGCCCGCCGGGTTAGCATTCGCTAACCATTTTCACCGATCTGGCTCATGCCCGGGCTCCCGGGCCGGCGCGAGCCGGGCGCCAGACCGCGCGGAAGCAATCAAGGCGCCGGCCCGCCGTCTATCCCCTTTCCGGAAGGGCGCTGACGTGGCCCCGGAGCGGCTCGCTACGGTGTGTTCTCCGGATTCCGTCGGTCGGCGTCGGCGACGGGGGCCGTAGTTCTCACGACCCTTTGCTCCCGGCGGCGCTGGGCCATGCCGTGGCCCGTGCCCCCTCGACGGATGGAGAGTCCGTGTCGCCTTCCCCTGTCTCCGTGCTGCTCGACGGGCGCAGCTTCCTGGAGGCCCCGCGCTGGCACGACGGCCGGCTGTGGGTCTCCGACCAGTACCTGGGGGAGGTCCTCGCCGTCGACCCCGAGACCGGGAACGCCGAGGTGATGGCCAAGCTGGACGGCCATCCGGCCGGGCTCGGCTGGCTGCCGGACGGCCGGCTGCTCATCGCCTCGATGCGGGACCGGCAGCTGCTGCGCCAGGAGCCGAACGGCGAGCTCGTCGTGCACGCCGACCTCGCCGGCTTCTGCGGCGGCAGCCTGAACGACCTCGTCGTCGACGCGCACGGCCGGGCCTACGCCGGGAACTTCGGGTTCGACCTGATGGCCGGCGAGGCGACGCGCCCGACCGTCCTGGTCCGGGTCGACCCGGACGGCACGGCCAGCGTCGCCGCGAAGGACGTCACCTTCCCGAACGGCGCCGTCATCATCCCGAGCACAGCCGGCTGCGACACCTCGAGCAAAACCGGCGCCGTCGCCACGCTCGTGCTCGCCGAGACGTTCGAGAGCCGGTTGACCGCCTTCGACCTCACCGCCGACGGCGCGCTGCTGCGCCCGCGCCTCTGGGCCGACCTGTCGAACGGTGCCGGCCGCGTCGCGGACCTGCCCGCCGACGACCGGCCGGCCGCCACCGACGGGATCTGCCTCGACGCCGAGGGCGCGATCTGGGTCGCCGACGCCTACCACAACCGGGTGCTGCGGGTCCGGGAGGGCGGCCAGGTCGTCGACGAGGTCACGACCGGCCTCGAGGGCACCTACGCGTGCGCGCTCGGCGGCGTGGACGGCCACACCCTGTTCATCTGCACCGCCCGGTCGTTCCTGGACGAGGAGCGGGCGGCGACCAGGGAGGCGCGAGTCCTGACCTGCCGGGTCGACGTCCCGGCGGCCTGACGCACCCGCCGGGCCCGTTCCGGCCCGTCAGCCGTGCGGTTTCTGGAACTGATCGACCCGGATCCTGGCTCGGCGGTCCGTCGGACCGGCTCATGCGAGATCGTAGGAGGCTGCGGGACCGCGCGTGCGCCGTAGTAGGCGGCGCTGTATTTCGGTGGGGGACGGGATGACGGCCCGAGCTCTGGACGCCTTCGGCACAGTGATCTTCCGAGGGCTGGCCGTGCTGCGCCTCCTGGTCATCGCCTTCACCGTCGCCTACGTCGCGATCTGGTGGCATGACTGGTACGGCGGGCGGCCCGGGCGGCTGCTCGGCCCAGCGCTGACCACCGCCTGGGCCGTCGGCTATGTCGCCGTCGCGTCCCGCCGAGCGTTGCGGCCCGCCTGCGTGGTGGCCGACGTCGGTGCCGGTGTCGCGATCGCGCTGACCGCGCCCTGGACGATGCCGCAGGCGTCGCTCGGCGACCCGAGCTCGTGGGTGTTCCTCTACCTGGTGTTGGCCGGGATGAGCGCGGTCTGCGCGCTGCGCACCCGCTGGTCGCTGATGGCGCTGGTAATCCTCGCGGCCGCGCAGATCGGGTCGGCGTACGATCACCGGCCACCGATCCTCACCTCGACCGGCCTGTTGCTGTTCATCTGTGTGGCGACGCGCCAGGCGATCGTCCGGCTACTGCGGGTCGCGGGCGAGGCCGACGCGTGGCTGGACGCCGTCGAGGCGCGGTCCCGGGCCGAGGCAGTCGCCGCCGCGCGAGCCCGCGGCGACCGGGAACACGAGCGCTTCCTGCACGACACCGTGCTGAACACGCTCGCCGGCATCGACCTGGGCGGAGCGGGCCGCCCGGCGGGAGCGGTCGGCGCAGCGCCGGTCAGCGGGGGAGCGGCCAGCGCCGCTACGACGGCGCCGCTGGAGCTGGTACGGCGGCGCTGCCGGCGGGTCGTCGACCAGGTGGAGCAGCTGCTCGCCGGCACCGGGGATGTCAGCGCGTGCCCGCCGCAGGACCCGGACGCCAACCTGGATGGACTGGTCCGCGGGGTGCTGGCCGAGGCGCGCGACGACGGCCTCGACGTGGCGTACCGCTTCGTCCGGGTGCTGCGGCCACGGTGGCGGCGCCCCGCGCGGGGCGGCGCGCGCGCCCACCCGGAACCGCCTACCGAGGAGCGTCTGCCGCTTGACGTGGTCAGCGCCCTGGCCGCCGCGTTGCGGGAGGCGCTTACCAACGTCCGCAGGCATTCGGGTGTCTGGGCCGCCCGAGTGACCGTGGTCCGCTGGCTGGATGGGGTACGTGTCCGGGTCGACGACGCTGGTGTCGGCTTCGACGCCGGCCCCTTCGACGTCGAAACGGACGGTCCTAGCCCGGAAGAGCCTCCCGAGGGGCCGCGAGCCCGGCTCGGCCTGCGCGGATCGGTGCACGGCCGGATGGTCGACGTCGGCGGCTGGGCGTCGATCGCCTCGCGGCGGGGCGCGGGCACCCGCGTCGAGTTGCACTGGCAGGCCCCGCCGCCCGAGGCCGACCGGCCCGACGGCGCCAAACTGAGCCGCGACTACGAGCAGGCGATCCGCCGCGGCGTCGGCGCCGCGGTGCTGGCCGGGGTCGTGGTGCTGGCCGTGCCGGCGTTCGGCTACCGCCATCATGCGCAGCCGTCGCTGGCGTCGCTGCGCCCGGTCGCGCCGGTCGCGTCGGTGCTGCTGTGGGCGGTGTTCGCCGTCGGCGCGGCCCGGATCGTCGCCGTGATCAGGCGGCGGCCGCTGGACGGCCCCGAGACGCTGGGCACGCTGGTCTTCACCGCCGCGGTCGTCCTCGGGGGCGCCGCGATCACGTCCGGCGACCAGGTGATCAGGATCTACGACTGGGCCGGTACGGTCGCCCCGGCCGTCCTGCTCCTGCCGATCACGGTTTCCCGGCCCATGCGTCAGTGGATGCTGGCCGTCGCGGTGGTCATCGGTGTCGAGCTGGCCGTCGGCCTGCCGCGGATCGCCGCGCGGCCGCTGGACAACGGCCGCCTGCTGGGAGCGGTCTTCGGCCTGGCGACGGTGCAGCTGCTGGTGACGATCGCCGGGCCGCTGCTGCGCGCGACGGCCGACGCGACGATGTCCGCCGCCGCGCAGGACGCCAGGCTGGGGGCGGCGCAGGACTCGGCGGCCGCCGTGCGGCGCGACCGGGCTCGCCGGCTCGCCCGACTCAACCGGGACGTGCTGCCGCTGCTGCGGGCGGTCGCCGACGGCGTCCTCGACCCCCGCGACGACACGGTCCGCCGCCAGTGCGGCAGCCGGGCCCGGGCGCTGCGCCGGATGCTGACCGGTGGCGCGGCCGGCCCGCTGCCTCAGCTGGAGACCGCGATCGACGCGGCGGAGGCACGCGGCGCGCTGGTCGTGCTGCAGGTCGCCGGCGACCTCTGGGCGGTTGCGCGGGACGTCCGCGAGGAGCTCGTCGACCTGCTCAGCGAGCTGCTGCGCATGGTGCCACCCGGGCGGGTCACCGTGACCCTGCTGTGCGACGGCGGCTCGGGCTTCGTCTCCTATCCGGTGGCGGCGAGCCAGCGCGCGGCACCGGGCGAGGACGCGTTGCCGGCGCAGACGAGGCACCTGGTCGCGCACACGGAGTACGACGATGACAACGCCGTGGTCGAGCTCCGCTGGCCGGTGCCAACAGCCGCGGCGTAGTACGCCGCCGGGGAACGCTCCGGCGGCTCGGCTCGTCAGGACGGGGCGGTGTGGCGGTCGTCCGGTTACCGGGTGGGCGGCAGCTGGGCCGAGCGCGCCGAGGCCTGGAAGCTCGCGGCCAGCTCGGCGGCGCGCGGCAGCGCCGCCGCGCGGTCGGCGGCGACCAGGCCGATCCTGGTGCGCCGGTCCAGCAGGTCGTCGACGTCGAGGGCGCCCTCGTGCCGCAGCGCGAACAGCAGCTCGGCGCCGGTGACGGACGTGCCGGCCGCGATCGGGGTGAGCAGGTCCGGGTCGCCGCCCGCGCCGGCGAGCACGGCCGGCGCCTCGACGCCGTACCGCGCCACCAGTCGCCTGGGCGCCTGGATCGCCGCGAGCTGGGCGCGCGGCGCCGCGCCGACGAGCGGGAGCCGCGCCGTCCAGCAGCGTCCGGCGGTGAGCCCGGCGTGGGCGACGGCGGCGTCGACGGCGTCGCGCGCCATCCGCCGGTAGGTGGTCAGCTTGCCGCCGACGATGGTGATCACTCCGTCGGGCCCGACCCGCACCGCGTGCCGACGGGACAGGTCCGCGCTGCGCACTGCGTCCAGGCCGCCAGTGGCGCCGTTCGCGTGCTCGGGAGTGTCGAGCAGCGGTCGCAGGCCGGCGAACGCACCGAGCACGTCCGCGCGGTCCAGTGGCGCGTCCAGCATCCCGGACACGACACCGCGCAGCGCCTCGATCTCGGCCGCAGTCGGCTGCGGGACGTCCTCGACGCCTTCGGCCGGCACGTCGGTCAGCCCGACGTAGACCCGCCCGTCGTCCTGCGGGACCACCATCACATAACTGTTGTGCTCGCCGGGCATCGGCATCGTGACCGCGGCGCGCAGGCCGCCGAACGCGCGGGCGGCCAGCACCAGGTGGGTGCCCCGACTGGGCCGCAGCCGGATCTCGGGCGCGAGTGTCGGTGCCCAGACTCCGGTGGCGTTGACGACGGCCCGGGCTCGCAGGGTGAGGCTCCCGCCGCCGAGGGTGTCCTCGACGACGGCACCGGCGCCGGTCAGCGTGCGCGCGCTCAGCCGGGTGAGCACCCGGGCCCCGTGCGCGGCGGCGGTGCGGGCAAGCGTGACGACGAGCCGGGCGTCGTCGGCGAGCTGGCCGTCCCAGTAGAGCAGGCCGCCGCGCAGCCCCGTCTCGTCCAGGGTCGGCGCGTGCTGGCGGGACTCCAGGGCGGTGAGGCGCCGCGGCGGCGGCAGCGTCGAGCTGGGGGTGCCTGAGGCCCGGCGCATCAGATCGGCGACCCGCAGGCCGATGGTCATCAGCGCAGCCGTGCCCGGGCTGACCTCCGGAGTCAGCGGGATCAGGATCGGCAGCGGGTGGACCAGGTGCGGAGCGGTCCGGCGCAGCAGGATGTCGCGCTCCCGCGCGCTCTCCATCGCCAGCCGCAGGTCCCCGCTGGCCAGGTACCGCAGGCCGCCGTGCACCAGCTTCGAGCTCCACCGGCTGGTGCCCCAGGCGAGGTCGCGTGCCTCGACGAGCGCGACGCGCAGCCCCCGGCTGGCCGCGTCCAGCGCGACGCCAGCCCCGGTCACCCCGCCGCCGATGACCAGCAGGTCGACGACCTCGCCGTCCGCGAGGCTGGCGAGTTCCCGTTCGCGGCGCGCCGCCGACAGCGACGAGCCCGGCTGAGGCGACGCACCCGCGCCGACACCGGTCATCAGGATTTCGCCGTGGATACTCCGGCCTTCAGGCCGGAGAGGAAACGGCGCCGCACGCTAAAACACATGGGCGAGTCCTTTCGGTAGAATGTGGCCATGTCCCGCTTTCGCCTCTACCCGGCGCCCGAGCAGGTTGTCGGGTTGGCCG
>Ga0068863_100003130_pt1 | contig 16333 bp, 12 predicted proteins | sample KBSSwiS62_FD_66596 | JGI IMG/M metagenome (GOLD analysis project Ga0068863, IMG submission 66596) | Switchgrass rhizosphere microbial communities from Kellogg Biological Station, Michigan, USA - KBS Switchgrass S6-2 | ecosystem: Host-associated > Plants > Roots > Rhizosphere > Soil ...
GCTGCCGACGTATCGCGCGCACAACGAGCAGGCGATGGCGCACGCCGCGATCGCCTTCGCAAAAGCCACCTTCCGCCGCCGCATGATGGCGTGCACGACGTCGATCGGGCCGGGCGCGACCAACCTCGTGACCGCGGCCGCCACCGCGCACGTCAACCGCCTTCCCGTGCTGTTCCTCCCCGGCGACGTGTTCGTTTCGCGCGCGCCCGATCCGGTGCTGCAGCAGCTCGAGGATTTTCACGATGGCGGCGTCTCGGCCAACGACTGCATGAAGCCGGTGTCGCGGTATTTCGATCGCATCGTCGCGCCGTCGCAGCTTCTGACCGCGTTGCCGCGCGCGATCGCGGTGCTGACCGACCCCGCGCAGTGCGGACCGGTGACATTGGCGTTGCCGCAGGACGTGCAGGCGGAAGCGTACGACTACCCGGAGGCGTTCTTCGCCCCGACCCTCATCCGCATTCGCGCGCCGGCTGCCGACCCTGCAGAGCTCGACGTCGCGGCGCAATTGTTGCGGGCCTCCAGGCAGCCCGTGATCGTCGCAGGCGGCGGCGTCCTCTACAGCGAAGGCGGCGTGGAAGCGCTGCGTGCATTCGCCGAAACGCATGGCGTGCCCGTCGCCGAAACGCAGGCGGGGAAGAGCGCGCTTCCCTGGGACCATCCGCTGCAGCTCGGCCCCGTGGGGGTCACGGGCTCCACCGCCGCCAACACGCTCGCCCACGACGCCGATCTCGTGCTCGCCGTGGGCACGCGTCTCTCGGACTTCACGACAGGGTCGCACTCGCTGTTTGCGCAGGCGAAGATCGTCGCCGTCAACGTCAATGCGTTCGACGCGCTCAAGTGGCGCGCCACCACCGTGCTGGGCGACGCGTCGCTGGCGCTCCGTGCGCTCGGCTCGCGCCTGTCGGGCTGGGCAAGCGCGTTGCCGTGGCAGAAGAAAGCGACGCGCGAGGCCGATGCCTGGCGCACGGCCGTCTCCGCCATCGTCGGCGTGCGCGAGCTCGAACCGGGGACGCTTCCCTACGACGGGGAAGTGATCGGCGCGGTCCAGCGCTCGCATCCTCATTCGGCGGAGCACGACATCGTCGTCTGCGCGGCGGGAACGTTGCCGGCGGAGCTGCACAAGCTGTGGCGAGCGTCCGCGCCGGGTGGGTATCACATGGAGTACGGGTACTCGTGCATGGGCTACGAAATCGCCGGCGGGATGGGCGTCAAGATGGCACACCCGCATCGCGAAGTGGTCGTGATGGTCGGCGACGGCAGCTACCTGATGCTCAACTCCGAGATCGCGACGTCGGTCATGCTCGGCACGAAGCTCGTCATCGTGGTGCTCGACAATCGCGGCTATGGCTGCATTCACCGGCTGCAGCGCGCCGTCGGTGGCGAGGGCTTCAACAATCTGTTCGACGATTGCGTGCAGGGATCGCCCGGAATGCCGGACATCGACTTCGCGGCGCACGCCCGCTCGCTGGGCGCGCAGGCCGAGCATGTGCGCTCGATCGCCGAACTCGAAGCTGCGCTCACCCGGGCGCGCGCGGCCGATCGAACCTCGGTCGTCGTCATCGACACGGATCCCTTGCGCACGACCGAGGCGGGCGGATGGTGGTGGGAAGTGGGCGTGCCGGAAGTGTCGGAGGCGGACAGCGTCCGCGCGGCGCGCGTCGAGTACGAGCACGGCAAGCGGCTGCAGCGGCAATGAAAGTGGGGTCAGAGACGACTTTCGCGGCCGACTGAAAGTAGGGTCAGAGACGACTTTCCCTGCGATGCAGATCGGACCGGACACAGCGAAAAGTCGTCTCTGACCCTACTTCAGGAGGACAAGTGCGCATCGGCATCAATCCCATCTCGTGGACGAACGACGACCTCCCCGCGCTGGGAGGCGAGACGCCGCTCGAGACGGCGCTCACCGAAGGCAAGGCGATCGGCTACGAAGGCTTCGAGCTCGGCAACAAGTTTCCGCGCGAGCCGGACGCGCTGCGCGCAGTGCTGGCCCGCTATGAACTCGCCTGCGTGTCGGGCTGGTATTCGGGCAGGCTCGCGCGCGGAACGGTGGATGAAGAGATTGCCGGCGTCGCGCCGCATCTCGAATTGCTCGCGGCCAACGGCGCGCAAGTGATGGTGTACGGCGAGGTTGCCGATGCGATCCAGGGCCGTCCTGAAGCACTCGCGCGGCGTCCCCGCTTCAGGACCGACGCCGAGTGGTCGGCGTATGGCGAGCGCGTCACCGCGTTCGCGAAGCACACGCTCGCCCGGGGCGTGCGTCTCGCGTACCATCATCACATGGGCGCGTACGTCGAGACGCCGGAGGACGTCGATCATCTGATGCGGGTGACGGGGCGGGAGGTGGGCCTGCTGCACGACACGGGCCACGTCACTTTCGCCGGCGGCGATGCGCCCACGGAGCTCGCGAAGCACATCGAACGCGTCTGTCACGTCCATTGCAAGGACGTGCGCCCGGTCGTCGCGCGAATGGCGCGCAATCGCGGCTGGAGCTTTCTCGACTCGGTATTGAACGGCGCGTTCAGCACCCCGGGCGAGGGATGCGTCGATTTCGCCGCGGTCGTTGCGATCCTGCGCAAGGCCGGATACCGCGGATGGCTCGTGGTCGAGGGTGAGCAAGACCCCGCCGTCGCGCCTGCGTACCGCTACGCCGAGATGGCGTATCGGCTGCTGTCGGCGCTCGTCGCCGGAAAATCCGACGCCGAGGCTCGCGCCGCGGCGGGAATCACGCAGCGCGCGGCGGCCTGACGCGATGGCCGGCGAGCGCGGAGGATATGTCGCATGAGTTCGAATCTGCTCGTGAAGGCGGCGCGCACCGGCCGCACCATTGCCCGCGTCACGCCGCAGTCCGCCGGGTGGCGCTACGTCGGGTTCGAAGCGCTGTGGCTCGCGCCGGGCGAGCGATACACCAGCGCGACGGGTGACCGCGAACTCTGCATCGTCGTCGTCTCGGGTCGGGTAATCGTCGAAAGCGGCGATCTCGTATTCGCGGAGCTCGGCACGCGCGCGAGCCCGTTCGAGGACGTGCCGCCCGCCGCCGTGTACCTGCCTCCCGGCCGCGACGTGATTGTCACCGGCGTGACGGATGCCGAAGTCGCGCTCTGCACGGCGCCCGCGAAAGACGGCGCGACGCCGCGCCGGATCGATCCGGCGACGATGCGTCGCAGTGTGCGGGGACAGGGCTCGAACACGCGCTACGTGCGCGACATCCTGCCACAGGATTCTCCGGCCGAGGCGCTGCTCGTGGTCGAGGTGATCACGCCGCCTGGACACTCGTCGAGCTATCCGCCGCACAAGCACGACACGGATGCGGTCCCCGCCGAGAGCTTCCTCGAGGAGACCTACTACCACCGCCTGGATCCGCCGCAGGGCTTCGCGTTCCAGCGTGTGTATACCGACGACCGTTCGCTCGACGAGGCAATGACCGTCGAAGACCGCGACGTCGTGCTGGTGCCGCGCGGCTATCACCCGGTGATCGTGCCGCACGGCTACACGTCGTACTATCTCAACGTGATGGCCGGTCCGCAGCGCGTGTGGCACTTCCACAACGATCCCGCGCACGCCTGGATGCTCGCGCGGGTCACGTAGGCGACCTTCGGCCATTCCCGCGATCCCGCACTGGCTGTTCGCGTCGCTTGCCGCGCTCCTGTGCGTCGGACCGATCGCAACGATCGTGGTGTGGGGGTTCATCTGGCACCGCGTGGAACGCACCATTCGGCTGGTGCCGACGTTGCGGCTCGGCGAATCGCTGGCCGCGAAGGACCCTCCCCACGGACGCGTGTGCGTGATCGTCCCGGCCTACAACGAGGCGCGGGTCATCGCCGGGCTGATCGAGTCTCTGCGCGCGGAGACTTACCCGGAACTGCGGGTCGCCCTGGTGCTCGACCGCTGCACCGACGACACCGAAACGCTTGCGCGCGCGGCGATCGGCAGCGATGACCGGTTCGAGATCGTCCCGATCGACGCCTGCCCGCCCGATTGGGTGGGGAAGGTTCACGCGGTGCACGCGGGCGTCGGGCGCTCGCGCGGGGCGGCGAGCGCCGACTACCTGCTGTTCGCCGATGCCGACACGCTCTTCTCGCCGGGGTGCATCGCGTCGGCGCTTGCGCTCATGCGTCATCGCCGCCTGGATCTTCTGAGCCTCCTCAGCACGCTCAGCTACGACCGATGGTTCGAGCGCGTCGCGCAGACGGCGGCAACGCTCGAGCTCATGCGCCGCTTTCCGCTGACCAAGGCGAACGGCATCGGTCGCTTACGCGCGTTCGCGAACGGCCAGTTCATGCTGTTTCGCCGCGACGCGTACGAAGCGATCGGCGGCCACGAGTCGGTCATGAGCTCGCTGTTCGAGGACGTCGCGCTTGCGCGGCGCCTGGGCGACGCCGGCCGCAGGATCGGGGTGTTCGTCGCCGACGGGCTCTTTCATTGCCGCATGTATCCGGATTGGACGCGCTTCCGCACGGGCTGGAAGCGGATCTACACCCAGGCCGCCGACTGCGATGCGAGCCGTCTCACGGACTGGAGCCGGCAGGCGCGCTGGATCGGAACGATCCTGCCAGGCGCGATGCTCGCGGCAGGACCTCTGGGCGCGCTCGTTGCGTTGCGCGATCCGGACCGCGGCTGGACCGTGCTGCTGCTGTTCGCCGTGGCGCTCGCAACCTGGCTGGGAGCGCTTGCCCGCATCGGCGCCATCGGTCGTGCGCCGCTTTGGGCGGCGCCGCTCAACCTCGCCGGCGCATGGCTCGTCGCCGATGTGTTTGCGGACGGAGCCCGGGATGTCCGATCGAACAAGCCGACCCAGTGGGGTGGGCGCGAGTATGAGGTGCAGGCTGAACGGACCTGATGTCCTTGCATGGGGTGCGACGCCACCACGGACACGCGCGCCCCGTCGGTGCGTTTAACAAATGCAATGCGCGCTCTTCGACCCCTTACCGCACGCGACATGCGCGAGTAAGGACCTTCCGCACTCGTTTCCGCTACCGTTAGTGGCCGGACCCGGCGAGAGCACAGTCCGGTGCCACTCCTGCGGTGTCGACCCTCTTGACATTCCAATGGAGTGGACATCGTCCACTACGTGAACTGTTCGTCGTCGTGCCATGTTTACATTATCTTTTCCACCATCGAGCACGATTGTTGCTAAATGCCAACCGGGGTTTTTGCACACTCAAATTAAGGAAACGATCATGACAAAGCGTAGTTCGTGGTTGATGGGAGTTGCGGCGGCCGGACTCGCTTTCAGCGCGCATGCCACAACCATCCCCCTCGTCAACGGTTCGTTCGAGACGGGAGACCTCACCGGGTGGACGCTGTCAGGCAACACCGGCTTTATGGGCGTAACGTGCCCCGGACCAGGCCCCGACGTTGCGCAGGGCAATTGCTCCTTCTTTGCCGGGCCAGTCGGTTCGGAGGGCTTTCTGAACCAGACCTTTACAGCGCCTGCGGGGTCCAGGGCCAACGTCAACTTCGCTTGGCTGACCGACGGTGGTACGCCGTCGGAGTTCGACGTCGCATTCGACGGTGTAACGGTCTTCGATCGTATCAATCCCGCCGGTCCGCTCACCATGAGTTTCCTGACCGTTCAGGGCATTTTGGGCGCCGGGACGACTCACACGCTTTCGTTTAGTTTCCGCGACGACCCGGGCTTCATATTCCTTGACGCGGTTACCCTCGCGGTTCCCGAGCCGGCAACGCTGGGCCTGCTGGGCGCCGGTATCGCGGGCTTGTTCTTCTCGCGCCGCCGCAAGACCGCCTAAGCGAGCAGGCATCTCGTACGAGCGGCGGCTTCGGCCGCCGTTTGTTTTTTGCGCGATTAGCCGGGCAGCGGATAACCGGCGGCCCGAGCGCTTCCGTCGACATGGGCAAGGACGTCGTACTCGCCATCAGTCACGCCCACAAAGCTGCGAACACCCAACGCGGCGAGGTGCGGAGTGACCGCGTCATCTTGGTTCGCCGCCAGCAGAGCAGCAGCTAGCCGCTTCTCCATTTCAACCGGAAAGGTTGCCGAGCACACGAGGGGCGGTATAGGGGCGGTCGCCGTCTTGCCGATCGTCCGGAAACCGGCCGCCGTTTCCTGATCGTGCCGCTCCAGCAGCCACCACCACCAGGCGTCGAGCGCGAAGACGTCGACACGTCCGTCGGCAAGCGCGCGCAGCGCGCCGCGCGGGTGCTCGAGTGGCCCGATCGACGCGCGGTAAAGGGTGGGGCGGTCGGAGGACCGGTACGCGAGGAGTGCATTACGTGGCGCGTTGAAGCCGGAATGCGAGTGCTCGGCTAGCCACCCGATCCGGTGGCCGAATGTCGAGACGAGCGAGTCGAACGCGCTGTCGGCGCGAACGAGCCATGCCGAGCGATACGTCGGCGCGTTGTTTTCCGAGAGAACGGTGACGGGCGCCGCGAGCGGCCGCACATCGTGATATCGCGTCGCGAACGGCAATCCGCACATGAAGGCGAGCGCCAGATCGTCCCGTGCCCAGAGGTCGGTGAGCGGCGCAGGCGCGGCATGATCGATGCACTCGAGCTCGAGCCCGGCCCGGTCCGCGACGTGGCGCAACACCGCGTGCCAGTGCGCGCGCACCTCGGGCGTCACGTCGTACATCCGCGTGCAGGCGACCCAGTGGGTCATTGGAAGCGCAGCGTCTGACCCCGGCCCATGCGCTTCGCCTTGTCGAGGAGCGCGCAGCCGAGCGCGATGTCGGATGTAGCGAGGCCGCGGTGCCAGAACAGAATCGTCTCGTCGTCGCGCTCGCGCCCCGGCTTGCCGCCGGCGATGATCTGGCCGAGTTCCGCGTGCAGGTTGCCTTCGTGCAGCCGGCCTTCGTCGACGTGACGGCGCAGCGCGCCGAACGGCATGCCCTTTCGGCACTGGCCCCAGTCGTCGACGACGATCTTGCTCATGATGTCGGTCAGCGTGATGTCGACGGCGCTCATCGTGCCGTAGGGGATCACCAGCGCCCCCGGCTTGATCCAATCGGTGCGCAGCAGCGGCTGTGGCTCGGGAAGCCGCGACGCCTCGACGACGATGTCGGCGCCGCGCACGCACGATTCCCAGTCGTCGGTCGGGACGACCGGCTTGCCGAGATCCTGCGAGAGCTTGTCCGCGAACGCGCGCCGGCTCTCCGGACGCCGCGAGTGAACGCGGATCTCGGAGCAGTCGAAGAGATGGTCGATGAGCCGGACGTTCCAGTAGGCCGTGCCGCGCGCCCCGATGTGGCCGAGCACCTTCGAATCGCGCCGCGCCAGGTGTTTTGCGCCGAGCGCCGACATGGCACCCGTGCGCATGTCCGTCAACACCGACGCATCAAGGATCGCGCGCGGCGCTCCGGTCTCCGGATCGAACAGCGTCAACACCGCGAGCTCCGACGGGAGGTCGCGCTTCCAGTTGTCGACGAAGTCGCCGACCACCTTGACGCCGGCGACGCCACGTGGCCCCACGACGCCGCGCAGGACGTTGAAGTGACCTTTGGCCGAGCTCTCGGGCACGAGATGAACGCGAGGCTCGAGCACGGTCTGTCCCATCCCCTGGGCGCGCAGTCCACCTTCGACTGCCGCCAGGATTTCGTCGTCGGTCAGGGCGAGCGCCGCGACGTCGGGGCCGTTGAGATACGTGAGGTCGAGCGAAGGCATGGCAGGCGTCTCGATCTATTGGCCGCGCGGAGCGAGGGAGAACGGAAAGTGACAGCGAACGCGTCTTCCGCCGTCGAGCGGCAGCAATAGCGGCGGGTCCGACGTGCACTTCGGCTGCGCCACCGGGCAACGCGTATGGAAGCGGCATCCGCTGGGCGGATTCACCGCGCTGGGAATCTCGCCCTGCAGCACGATAGGGTGAGCTCTCTTCTTCGGGTCGACCACCGGGTTCGTCGAGAGCAGCGCGGCGGAATACGGATGAGCCGGCTTTGCGAACAGCTCGCTGGTGCGTGCGTCCTCCACGATCTGCCCCAGGTACATGACCGCCGTGCGCTCGGTCACGCGGCGGATGACGTTCAGATTGTGGCTGACCAGCAGGTAGGTGAGGCCGAAGTCGCGCTGCAGGTCGAGCAGCAGATTGAGAAGCTCGCCCTGCACGGATACGTCCAGCCCGGCCGTCGGCTCGTCCGCGACAATGATCTCGGGCTTCATCAGGAGTGCCCGCGCGACACCGACGCGTCGTGCCTGTCCGCCGGAGATCTGATGCGGAAACTTTGCGAGCACGTCGGTCGACAGGCCGAGCCGCGTCAAGATTCCATCGAGCTCGAGTCGCGCATTCGCGCGCGGCAATGCATGGATGGTGATCGGTTCTTCCAGCGTGCGGCCGATCGTCATCCGGGGCGATAGGGAGGCGACGGCATCCTGCAGCAGCAATTGCGCGCGTCGGCGGAACGCCAGCGGCGCCTGCGCGAGTTGCTCGGTGACGGTGCGACCGCCAACCTTCACCGTGCCGGACGAGGGCGGCGTGAGCCCCACCAGGACACGGCACAGCGTGCTCTTCCCCGATCCCGATTCGCCCACCAGCCCTACGATCTCGCCCTTGCCGACGGCGAGCGTGACGTCGTCCAGAGCGCGCACGCGGCCGTCGAAGATCACGCTCACGCCGGCGAATTCGACGAGCGCGGGAAGGGCAGTGGCGGCGAGCGTCATCGCGGCGCCGGTTTCGAGCGTTCGAATTCGATCTCCTCCCACCGGACGCAGGCGGCGCGTCTTCCGGGCCCCGCGTCGCGCAGCGCCGGCATCCCGGCGAGGCAGGCCTCGCGCACATGCGGACAGCGAGGCGCGAATACGCACGCGTCGCGCGCGTCGACAGGGTCTGGCACCTCGCCGGGGATCGATACCAGCCGGCCGCCAGCCGCCTCGTCGTCGAGCTCGCATGCGAGCAGCGCCCGCGTGTACGGGTGTCGGGGCCCGCCGAGAACGTCGTCGACGGGACCGCTCTCCACGATCGTGCCCGCGTACATTACGCAGAGATCGTCGCAAAGCTGGGCGACGAGGCCGAGATGGTGGGAAATGAAGACGATCGAGCCGGAGAAAGTGCGGCGCAGGTTCTCGAGCAGCGACACGATCTGCGCTTCGACGGTCGCATCGAGCGCCGTCGTGGGCTCGTCGGCGAGCAGCAGGTCGGGCTCGACGGCGAGGGCCATCGAGATCATCACGCGCTGCCGCATGCCGCCCGAAAGCTGGTGCGGATACGAGTCGAGCCGCAGTGCCGCGTCGGCGATGCCCACGGATGAAAGCGCGGCGATGGAGCGACGCCGCGCCTCGTCGCTCGCCATTCCCGGATGGCGGCGGCGCAGCACGTCGCGCAGATGCGTGCCCACCGTGAACAGCGGATTGAGCGCCGTCATCGGATCCTGGAAGATCATCGCGATCCGCGCCCCGCGATAGGCGTTCATCGCCGGCTCGCGCAGCGGCACGAGATCGACGCCGTCGAACAGGATCTCGCCATCGAGGCGCGACACGTTGGCGGGCAAAAGACGCAGCAGGCACGCGGCGAGGCTCGACTTGCCGGAGCCGGATTCGCCGACGACGCCGACGATGCGCCCCTTGCCGATGTCGAGGTCGATGCCGCGGAGGATGTGGGCGGTGCCGCGCGCGGTGAGCGCCTCGAGCCTGAGGTGCCGGATCGACACGAGCGGGCGCGCAAATTCAATCGCCGCATTCACCTCAGTGCTCCTGCCGGATCCGCGGATCGACCGCGTCGCGCAGCGCCTCGCCGAACAGCGTGAAGCCGAGCGTCGCGACGGCGAGCGCCGAGCTCGCGACGACGACGGGCACCCAGCTTTCGGAAAGGAACTGGTAGCCGTCCTGGATCAGCGTGCCCCAGCTTGCGAGCGGGGGCCTGACGCCTAGCCCAAGGAACGAGAGGCCGGCTTCGATCGTGATCACGACCGGGATGTCCATCGAAGCGAGAATCACGAGCGGCCCGATGATGTTCGGCAGGATGTGATAGCCGACGATCCGTCCGAACGACGCGCCCAGGATTCGCTCGGCTTCGAGGAACGGCGCGCTTTTAAGTGCGAGCACCTGGCCGCGCGCGACGCGGCCGAAATGCGGCATCAGCGTGATCCCGGCGATGATGATGACGATCGTCGTCGAAGGGCCGAACACCGCGACGATGGCGAGCGCCAGCACCATGCTGGGAAACGAGGCGATCACGTCGAACACGATCAGCACGAAGCGCTCGAGACGCGGGGGCAGGTAGGCAGCGGCGACGCCCAGCAGCGTTCCGACGGAGAGCGCGACGGCAATCGCCGACAGCGCGACAGCGAGAGCGATGGTCGCGCCGTGCACGAGGCGCGAGTAGAGGTCGCGCCCCAGGTGATCCGTTCCCAGCCAGTGCGCGAGCGAAGGGGCGGAGAAACGGTTCATCACGTCGAGCTTGTCGGGGTCGGCGGTCGCAACCCACGGCGCGAACAGCGCGGCGACGAGCACGACGAGGACGATGCCGAAGCCGGTCGCCCCGGTCAGCGTCGCGCAAACGCGGCGCAGGATGGTCCAGGCGGTGCGCAGCGCCGTCACGCACCCGTCCGCGCGGCGCCATGGCGGATCCGCGGATCGATCGCCGAATACGACATGTCGACGACCAGGTTCACGAGGACGAACAGCACCACCACGACGAGCGCCGCCCCTTGCACGATGGGGTAGTTGCGCTCCGAAATCGCGTTGTAGATGAGGCGCCCCAGCCCCGGTCGCGCGAATACGATCTCCACGAGCACCGCATTCCCGAGCAGCCGCCCGATGCCGAGCCCGAGCAGCGTGATCGTCGGAATGCAGGCGTTCTTGAGTGCGTACTTGTACGTGACGAGACGCTGCGATAGGCCATAAGCACGCGACGTGCGGATGTAGGGCTCGTTCATCACCTCGAGCATCGAGGTGCGGATGAGGCGCGCGATGAAGCCGATCCAGCCAAGCGCGAGCGCGAGCGTAGGCAGGATCATCCGCTTCACCTCGTCGCCGAGCGCGCCGGTGCGGCTCGCCCCCAGCACCGGCAGCCAGTCGAGCCAGATCGAGAAGACGAGGAGCAGCAGGATCGCCACCACGAAGCTCGGCACCGCGATGAAGGCGACCGAGACGAATGCCAGCACGTTGTCGAGCGCTGATCCGCGATGCGTCGCGGCGTAGATGCCGAGCGGGATGCCGACGAGCGCGGCGAAACCCAAGGCCGTGAACGTCAGAATCAGCGTATACGGAATGACCTCGCGAATCAGGCTCGTGACCGGCCGTCCGGAGATGACGTCGACGCCCAGATTGCCGACGGCCACATTCGAGAAGAATCGCCAGAGGCGGACGAGAATGGGCTGATCGAGTCCCATCTCGGTGATGAAGCGCCGGGAGAGCTCGGGCGTCGCCTGCGGACCGAAGAGCGTGGTTGCGGGATCGCCGGGCACGATGGACGACAGCGTGAACAGGAGCAGCATCGCTCCGATCACGATCAACACCGTCGTGACGAGGCGGCTGCCCAGATAGCGCAGCGTCTCGTTCGCGCGCGCCGAGCCCCCCGCGACCATCGTGACTTGCCGCCGGACTACGCCGACGTCACGTCACGCCGCGGTCCAGTCGTCGTACTGCCAGTCGATCCATCCCGGAACGCCGGCCGGCTTGATCCAGTTGCGGTGGACGAGCGTGTTGGTCTCGTTGGTGAGCCACACGAACGCGGCGCTCTTGTCCATCAGCTTCTGCGCGTCGATGACCTCCTGGCGCCGCTTCGCCTGATCGAGCTCGCCGGCCGACTGCGTGAACAGCGCGTCGAACTCCGGGCTGTTCCAGCGCTGCCAGTTCCACTCGCCGATCTGCTTGGAAACGAACCACTGCATGATGAAGTTCGGATCGTGCTTGCCGTTGAACCGCACGATGAACATGTCGATGTTCTTGCCGACGTCGCCCTTGCCGGAGTTCCAGTAGGTGCCGCCTTCCTGCGAATCGACGTCGACGGTGATCCCCACTTCGCCGAGGAGCGCGCGCGCGACGAGCGCCATGTTCTGATACGCGGCCTGGTTCAGGATCAATAGCTTCACCTTCGCATTCGAAACGCCGGCCGCCGCGAGCAGGCTCTTCGCCTCGGCGACGTTGCGCTTGTACACCGGCGCTTCGCGCCAGTGACCGAGGATCTGCGGAGGCAGCAGTGTGTTGAGCCGAGGCGCCTTGCCGTTGTAACCGGCCGTCAGCATCTGGTCGACATCGAGCGCGAGGCGGATCGCCTGGCGCACGCGGATGTCGTTGAACGGCGCTTTCTCGACGTTCATGCCGAGCCAGACGTAAGCGATGCTTGGTTGCTCGTTGAGCATGAGTCCCGAGACGGAGCGCAACGGCTCGGCCGCCGACGGCGCCAGCACCGCGAAGTCGAGCTCGCCCGAGCGCAGCGCAAGGTCGGTGGTGCGCGCATCCGAGATGAAGCGGATCGCGATTTCCTCGTAATACGGCTTGCGGCCGGTGTACGCAGGGTTGCGCTTCAGCGTGGCGCCCTTCTGGCGCTCGAGCGAAACCACCTGATAGGGCCCGGATCCGACGGGCTTCGTCGCGATGTCGGCGCCGCGCTGCTCGACCGCTTTGCGGGAGACGATGCACCCGGACACATCGCCGATCACCACGTCGAACAGATTGGCGCGCGGCTGCGACAGCACGATGCGGCCCTCGTACTTGCTCTTGACCTCGACGCCGGTGAGGTACAGCCAGTCGTTCTTGTACGTGGCCACGGCATCCTTCGCCGGCAGGCCGATCCGCTCGAACGAGAACTTGACGTCCTCGGCGGTCATCTCACCGAACCCGTCGGTGAACATCTGGTTGGGCTTCAGACGAAACTCGATGACGGTCGGCGAAACCTGCTTCACTTCGGCGGCTGCATCGAGCTCGAGCTCGGAAGAGTTTGGTTTCTGCTTCATCAGACGCTGTTGGACGCAACGGATCACGTTGCCGTCCCAGGGCCCCGTCCGCGCCGCAGGATCGAGCACGGCCAAGTCACGGTCGATGCGCACCGTGATGTTCGTGCGCGGCCCGGACGCCGTTTGTGCAGGCGCGTCGATCGCGTAGGCGAGCGCGCTGCCGGCGACACCCGTCAGGAAGTCGCGGCGGTTGAACGAGTGGGTCATGGAAATCTCCTGGACGCCGCGCGGCCGCGGCAGCGGACAAGGCGGAAAAAGGGAGTAGCGGATGGTGAGCCTTCCCGCGGCATTTCGCAACCCCGCGCGCTGCCCTTTCACGCACCCCGCGCGCTGACGTTTCGCACACCCCGCGGGCCTCCGTATCAAAGCCCAGCGCCCTTCTAATGGCGCGCAAATCCCGCTAATGTTCATGCGATGGGCTCAACTGCCATTCTATCGGGCAAGGAACTCGACATCGCGACGCTCGCGCGTGTTGCGCAGGCGCATGGAGCTAGCGATGTTTCGCTTTCGCCGGCGGCGCGGGAGAGCGTTACGGCGGCGCGCGCAGTCGTCGAGCGCGCGGCGTCGGGTGACCGGCCAATCTACGGCCTCAACACGGGTCTCGGCGGCAATCTCAAGTACCGGCTTGCCCCCGATGAGATCACGGCCTTCCAGAATCAGTTCGTCGTGGGCCGCGCAATCGGCGTCGGCGAGCCGTTGCCCCGTGGCGTCGTCCGCGCGGCAATGCTGGCGCGCGCGAATGGGATGTCGATCGGCGGAGCGGGGGTCTCTCCCGCCGTGCTCGATCTCCTGATCGCGCTCGTCAATCGCGACGTGACGCCGATCGTGCCGCGATGGGGTTCCATCGGCGCAGGTGACCTGGGCTTGCTCGCGCACATCGCGCTCGTGATCATCGGCCGCGGGTTCGCGGAATACAAAGACCAGGTGCTCCCCGGCGCGGACGCGCTGCGCGCGGCAGGGCTTGCGCCGGCCATCCTTGGACCGAAGGACGGGCTCGCGCTGTGCAACGGCAATGCGTTGTCGGCCGGGATGGCGGGTCTCGCGCTCGACTCGGCGCGGCGATTGCTGCGGCGCTCGGAGCAGGCGGCGGCACTGTCGTTCGAAGGCTATGCCGCCAACCCCACGATCTTCGATCCGCGACTCGCTGCGGCGCATCCCGCATTCGGCCAGGTCGCGGCCGCGGCTCGGTTTCGCGCGCTCATTTCCGGATCGTCCTTGTACGACGCGGGATCGGCGCGATCGATCCAGGACGCGCTCTCCTTCCGCTGCCTGTCGCAGGTTCACGGCGCCGCGACCGATGTGCTGGAGCACGCGATCGCCGCCTGCGAGCTCGAGCTCAACGCTGCGGCGGACAATCCGCTCGTGCTCACCGCCGAAGGTGAGATGCTTTCGACCGGTAATTTCCACCTGATGGCGCTGGCATTGTCAGGCGATGCGCTTGCGATGGCGCTGTCGTCCGTGGCCGCAATGTCGGTGGGCCGCATCATGAAGCTGATGCACGCCGACTTCACGCAACTGCCGCGCTTCCTCTCGCCCGTCGGCGGCGCGTCGGCGGGATTCGTTTCGATGCAGAAGACCGCCGTTGCGCTGTACGGCGAAATTCGTCGCCACGCGAACCCCGCGGGGCTCGATCAGTTCGCGGTGAGCGAAACGGTCGAGGATCACAGCGCACAGGCGCCGCTCGTCTACGCGAAGCTGTCGGAGCAGCTTGCCGCATTGGAACGGCTCGTTGCGCTCGAAATGCTGGTGGCGGCGCAGGCGGTGGACTTGCGCAAACCCGCTCGGCTGGGAACATCGTCGGCGCTGCTGCACGCGGCAATCCGCGCCACCGTGCCGCCGCTCAACGAAGATCGCGAAAGCGGCGCGGACGCAGAGAAGATCGTGGCGCTGCTGCGTACCGGCGCGGGTTCAGCAGACTAAGCGCTCGTCCTATGTCCGAGCGCAAAGTCGCGCACACGGACAAGTGCCGGCAAGGCCGAACCAGCGCCTTTCCCGTCGCAGGAGGCCACGCTGCTGTCGATCATCTGTAAGGCGGCCGTTTCGCGCAGTCGGCTAACGGCCACGAGCGGTCCTTGCCGACGCGTGCGGAAAGCCGACATTGGGGCAGGCGCGAGACATCATGGCACTCGCTTGGCGGCACATAGTGAGAACGCAACGTGGTGGCCACGTCGACGTTGGATGCAATATTGCCGAGCAGCGGGCACTCCCTGCAGCGAGCAAGTTACGCAGCAAGTAGGAGCCGCAAGAGGCTACGCTGCTACTCGCGACGCTTGGGAACGGACCGCATTGAGCGAAACGCACCGATTCGAGAACGAAAAATTGTTGCGTTCTTTTGGTTACGAGTCTATAAGTACCCGGCCGCCAAGGCGCTCACCGCTTTCGGCGTCGCACCCAACCCCGCAATGGGGCGCATCGCGCCAAAGCAGGGGCCGTATCTTTCCGGACCTAACCTAGGGGCAAGGCCCATGACTGGGAATCAGTACGGAATCTCAGCACGACGATTTGTCTGTCACGGCATCACAGTTGCCGCCATCGCAGTCGCTGCGTTCGCGACGAGCGCGTGGGCCCAACCGGCGAACATAGACGTCTACGAGCACCGCACGACTCCGGTGCCTCACCAATACATCCACGGCACGCTCGGCGACGCCAAGTTCCAGATCGCGTTGCCGGACAGCTGGAACGGGAAGTTCCTCATGGGCGCACGCGGATTCTCGGGCGACGAGAACGCGTCGGGTGCGTTCAAGACGGTCGGGCTTCAGAAGGGCTACGCGTACGCGCTCAGCGATCAGGGTTGGTTCCGCTTCGACATCATCGAAAATCCAGAGGACAAGTACTACGAGTCGCGGCGTCGGATCCTGCAGCTCACGAACTACACGAAGTCGACCATTCGCCGCCACTACGGGGCGTCGCCGACGCGCACATTCATGGTGGGCGGCTCGAACGGGGGCCACAACACGAAGATGATGGTGGAGGATTATCCCAGCCAATACGACGGCGGCCTCGCGGGGTACGGAATCACCTCGCATATCGAGTGGATGGGCTCCGTTACAAGGTTTGTGCGCAACTTCGACGTCCTGGCGCCACGCATCGCGGACATCGTCGCCAAGCGTACCGCCGACCCGAACTGGAACCCGATTACGACTCCACTCGTCCCACCACTGACGCCGCAACAGCTTCAAGCGCTGCTCAACATTTACACGATGCCGGCGCACGTGCGCGATTCGCCCCACACGTTCAACTTCGGGCGCTTTGCGGGCTCTGAATACAGGTGGGGACCTAACCCGCCGTGGCCGCTCGGGCAGTACAACGCGCTTCTCGGATATGCAACGACGTCGGTCGCGAAGTTCGATCGGTTCTACGACCCGGATGGCGACGGCGTCCTCTCTGTGGAGGAAATCAAGGCTTGGGACCCGAACAACAGCCCTCCGCCGGTCGCGAATGACCTGCGCAGGTTCGACAATACCGGCAACCTCGTGCGGCCGATCATCATC
>Ga0068863_100003132_pt1 | contig 16330 bp, 12 predicted proteins | sample KBSSwiS62_FD_66596 | JGI IMG/M metagenome (GOLD analysis project Ga0068863, IMG submission 66596) | Switchgrass rhizosphere microbial communities from Kellogg Biological Station, Michigan, USA - KBS Switchgrass S6-2 | ecosystem: Host-associated > Plants > Roots > Rhizosphere > Soil ...
GAGGCCTACGCCGATCGCGCCGACTTCGCCTTCGGCAACTACCGTTATTTCCCGGGCCGCGGCCGCACGCTGTTCGTCGAAGTCAGATATGTAACCAAGTAAGAGTCAGGCTGAAGCCTGGCCCACAGGGATCCTTTGTGGGTCAGGCTTTAGCCTGGCTCCTCAAATAAAAAGGGCCCGGCTTGCACCGGGCCCTCGAGCCACCACCACTCCCTGCAGCGAAACGCTTTATGCGCCGATCGTGCCGTTGACGATCGGTTCGAACGCAATCAGACCATCGAGCGAGGCGCCGGCGCCGAGCGAGCTGCCGAACTTCGTATTGAACTGGCCTGCCTCGCCGTGCAGGGCCATGTAGTTCAGCAGAATCGTCTGCACCAGCAGATTGACGTTGTTCGCAGCCGGGCTGCTGCTGTTCACCACGTCGCCGCCGGCGCTGTAAGCACCGATCTGCTGGTGACGGGCCGCGCCCGCGCCCGAAGTCATGAGCACCGGGCGACCGCCGCTCGTCGGCGGGTTGTAGACCAGGAAGAACGCCGCAGCGGTCTGCTGGTTGTCGCCGGTCCACTGGCCCTTGCCGCGGCCGTCGACCGAGTTGTCGACCATGCCGTTCGAGGCCAGCGAGCCGTCGCTGAACACGTAGATCATCAGCGGCTTGCCGCGACGGGCCGCGAACTCCAGGCACGCGCCGATGCAGCGGCCGGCGCGCAGATCGCGCAGCTCGCCGGTCGAGCGATCGCCGGTGTGATAGTCGAAGCCGCCCATGCTGATCGTGCCGGCGCCTGCGTAGCCTTCGACCACGAGCTTCATGACCGCCGAGGTCTTCTGGAACTCGCCGTCGTTGCCGAAGTTCGCGCCGAAGATGCCGCCGGTGCCGGTGATGTCCGGATCGACCGCCGGGTTGATCGCCGCCGGATTACCGAAGCGATCGACCGTATCGGCCGTCTTCACGTAGCCGCACTTCACCTGCGTTTCCAGGCGCGCGCTGTCGGCGATCACCGGGTCGACCTTGAGGAGCTTCTGCTCGCTGATGCGGGCCATCTGCTCCATGACCGCGACGGTCGAGGCCGTGTCGGGCGAGCCGTCGGGCTTGGTGAACAGCGTGCCGAGCGCGCCGGTGTCGACCAGGCCGCTCGCGTCCGAGGCGCGATCGATCTTGGTCGGACGATTCGCCGGATCCATCAGCATCGCGGGCGCCATCGAGTTGCCGCCCGAGTCGGAGTTCTGCGAGCCGATCAGCGTGAGCAGCTCGCCGCGCGCACCAGCCTTGGCGATGCCGTACATCGGGTTGTGCGGGTTATTGCCCGTGTCGTTCTCGGAGCGTGCCGCGATGACGCAACCGTTGACGCCAGCGCGCGTCGTAGCGGTCGTCTTCTCGAGCATGCCACGCAGGAACGCGCTGTCCGAGTGAAACATCAGGCCGAATTCTTCATTGATGAAGTCGGTCGTGGCGTTGTTCGGCAGCATGGTGCCCGGCAGGCCGAGCTTCGAATAACCCTGCGTCGACAGGAAGTCGAGCTGACCGCCGTCTTTGCCGACCAGCACGTTCGAGCCGGCGATGTTCGCACCGCCCGCGAGGTCGAAGCAGATGAACGGAATCTTGCCCGCGCCCTGCTGGATGTTGCAGATGTCGTTGGCCGGATCCGCGAGGAAGCGCAGGTCCGGACCAAGCGCTGCCTGCGCCTTCTTCGCGCCGAGCAGCGCACCGAGCACCGCCGGCGCCACGACCGTCGCCGCACCGGTAGTGAACCCCTGCGCGAGGAAGTCGCGGCGGGTCACCGGCTTCTTGTGCGACTCGTGCCGCAACGGCTCATTCAGACCGAGCGAGCGTTTCTTGCGCGATTTGATAATCAGCATGGCTGTGTCATCCCGGATGCAAAGTCGGATCAGTCGATCAACGTGGCGCCGCTACCCAGCACCGCGCCGCAGGTCGCCTTCGCGATCAGCTTGGTGCGCGAGTTCGGGCAGGCGCCGCTGCACGTATTGAGCGTATCGATCAGCCCGTACAGGCCAGGGCGCGTCGGACCGTCGGCCGCCGCGTTCGACGGCGTGTACGGATTCTTCAGCTCCGCGCCGCTCGGCTGCGACGTGAGGTTCGCGCCGACCATGTTGTTGATCAGCGGATCGATCAGCGCGTCCTTGCCGCCGTTGGTGCCGAACACCGTCGCGGGCGAACCAGCAAGGTTCAGGGCCGGGAAGTAGGTGGTCGCGCTCGGCGATTCGATCAGCGCGTCGCAGTACTGGATCGCGAGCTGCGCGATCGCGGTCTGGTGCGACGACAGGAACGCTTCGATGCTGTCCACCGCCGGCAGCGACTGCCGGATGTTGACGAAGGTGGACTTCACCGCCGGCGTGTTCGGGCTCACGCCCGTCACTGCGGCCATCGTCGCATTGATCTTGTCGAACGTGCGGAAGCCGATGTCGGAGGGCCGCGGCACGTTGGCGAAGGTCGGCGGGATGCCGGCCGCGAAGTTCGAGCAGACGTTGCTGCGCGTGCCGAGCACGTCGAAGCACAGATAGAACTCATCCGCGGTCGGACCCTGCTCCAGCCCGATGACCGTGCCCACGGTCGACAACGTCTGGCCGGTCGTGGCCGAGTAGTTGGCGTCCGTGATGGTCGTGTCGAGCAGGCGATACGCCTGGCCGACGGCCGGCTCGGCGCCGTTGATGCCGATGCGCATGCCCTTCAGCGGAATGCTGCCCGGCTTCGCCGCGGTATCGAGGCTGATGAACTTCGGATTGGTGAACAGGTAGCCCGAGCTGTCCCACTGCTGGGCCTCGAACATGATGTACGCCTTGGGCACGTTGATCAGGTGCGAGATGCCGAACAGCATGAAGAACTTCTCGCCGACGCCGGCCTGGAAGTTCTGCTGGATCTGCTCCAGCGTCAGCGCGCGATTGTGGATCGCGACCAGGCGGATCACGCCGGTCCACTGACGATTGTTGCTGACTTCGTTGCCGAGCACGAAGGCGAAGCTGTTGTCCCAGTCGCCGAGCGTGCCGCCGCCGGCGCTGTCCATGTCGCCGGTGAACTCGCCGTTCACGTAGATGCGGCGACCGTTGACCGGATCAAAGGTCATCACGACGTGCTGCAGCGAGGCCTGCAAACGCTCGTCCGCATCGGCGGTGTGCAGCGTCGGCGTGCCATTCGCACCGGTGTCGGTGCTGCGGCCGTAGAAGTCGTAGTTGTACATCGTCTGGCCCATCGTGAAGTTGCGGGCCATCGTGCTGCCGGAATAGCTGATGATGCGGGTGTCTTCCTGCACCACGTTGCCCGGCACGACCCACGCTTCGATGGAGTACTCGCCGGTCGCCGTGATCAGCTGGTGGAACTTGCGGCTCGCCGTCGTCGAGGCCTGCGCCTTGCCGGCCTTGATGTTGATGCCCCAGCCGCCGACCCAGGTGACGTCGCCGCTCAGCGTGAGATCCGCCGCCGGATCGACGCCGCTGGTGTCGAACGCCGTGCCGCCCTGGCCGCTCTTGAACTCATAGAGCGCGATCAGGTTGTTCTCGTAGCGGTTGCCGCCGCTGGCGACGGTGCCGTCGAACAGCGTCAGCGCCTTGCTGGTGGTCAGGCTCGGATCGACCTGCGAAGGCTGAATCGCATCGGTCATCATCTGGATCGCGGCCTGCATTTCCGCGGCGTTCGCGGCGCAGTCGCTCCAGCAGTTGTGCGACTCGCGGCCCAGGCGGATCACGAAGCGCGAGTTCGCCGGGTCGTCGAGGTTGATCTTCGGGATCGCCGCTGCGTACGACTCCGCGACCGTGGCCGCAGCGAAGAACGGCGACTGCTTGGTCGCAGACGTCGAGCGATGGCAGTCCGCGCAGTACGTCGTGACCAGCGTATAGACGCTGCGCGACGCACCGTCAGTGAAGTACGAAGTCGGTGCAGTGGCCGGCAGACGACGCGTCGAGCCCGGGTCCTTGGCGGGCGGCTCGATCAGCTCGATCGTGCGGCCGCCGGTTCCGGCAGCGCCGACCCAGTCCTGAATCCAGCGCGTCATGATGCTGGCGCACGCGCCCGCATCCGGCAGCCAGCAGTTGTGGCCGCCGCCGACCTTCGCAACGATGACCGACTGCGAGGGCTGGTCGCGATTGACGATGCTCTGCGCCTGCTGATACGCGGCGTTCACGTCATCCGAGCGCGCGAACTGCGGCGACTGACCGTTCACCGTGTGGCAGTTGCCGCAGCGGTTGGTGCCGCGGACGTTTTCCCAGAAGTTGATGCGGAACGCCTGGATGTCGGCGGTCGCGGGTGCGGGACCGTTGTACGTCGGGCCGGCAGTCGGTCCCGTCGTAATCGGATTCTCGGTGGTCTTGGCGCCGCCGCCGCAACCCGACAACACTGCGCCTGCGAGCAGGGCGATCGCAGCAAGTCGTGCAACGCTATAGTTTGAAACGCGCTTCATGGCTTACTTGCTCCTCAATTCCCGGCGCAGTACGCGGCAGTCTCGGCGAACACGCGCTTCAGGTTGCCGCCGCTCTTGAACCCGTTGGCGCTCGAAGTGACCTGGTCGCGATCGGCCTGGTCGCTCGGCGAGCGGAAGCAGACCGTCTTGAACACTTTGGTCGCCTGGCACTCGGCGAACGCGTCGCTGTTGGCGAGCTCCTCGCCGAGCGTCTTCGCACCGTTGCCGCTGCGAATCGTGCCGTCCTGCCCGGCCCAGCCGAGCACCGTGTTCTTGCCCGGCAGACGCCAGCGGTTTTCCCAGTGGTCGTCGGTGGTGATGTAGCCGGACTTGAAGTTGTCGGAGTTGATCAGGTACTTCGGCTGCACCTGGCCGTCGGTGAAGACCAGCTTGCTCTGCGTCTCATCGAAGTCGTAGTACGCGAACGCCTGCGCCATCGGATCCATGCCGCTGTGGCAGCCGATGCAGTTGTTGAGGAACAGCGAGCTGTCGCCGCCCGGGCTGCGCGTCACGTCCTGGCGGATGCGATCCGGCGGACGCGTGGTGTCGTGCACCTGCTCCATGTCATGGCACAGGTGATTGAGCAGCGTGAAGCGGAACATCGCGCGATTGGTGCCGTCGATGAAGAACGCTTCGGCCGCGGCGCGCGAAGTGATGATGCCGGCGGTCGCGTTCGGCGGCAGACCGTTCAGCGAGGACTGCGTGGTCGGCTGCAGCACGACGCGCAGATCCGCGTTGTTGCTCTCCATCGCCACGTAGTGATCGTTGTTCGTGGTCGAGTACGCCGGGCTGATGCCCTGGCCGATGTAGACGAGGTCGGCCGACAGCACCGTGCGGAAGTCGGCGTCGTCGCGCACCATGCCGATGACGGTCGCGACGTAATCGTTGAGCGGCGCGAACACCGTCTGATCGCGGTTGGTCCACGGCGTCGCGAAATTCTTCAGCGTCGTCGTATAGAACTGGCTCGAACGCGGCGAGCTCTTGTCGAGCATGTACAAGCCCGCGGCGACCTTGTCGGCCGCGACGCGCGACTCGAGATCGTCGAGCAATGCCGGAGTGGGCGGCGTGCCGACCAGGCGGTCGTACATGCGCTTCGCCTGCGCACGCGACACGGGATCGGCCGATGCCTGTTGCACGGACGCAAAGGAGGCGATCGCGAGTGCCAGCGCAGTCGCTTTCACCAGTCCGCTGCGCAGCGCGCTGCCGCGCAGTTTCTGCTGTGTGCTTTTCATGTTGCTCATGCCAGGTTGCTAAATGTCAGTAAACCCGCGTTCTCGTTGCCGTCTTTGTCATCGCAAAGTCGGCTTGAGCCCGACAGTGCGGCGGCGACTATAGGTCGGCATTGCGACCGCGGTAACTGTCTCACCCATCACACGTCGCAGGCCGGAGACAGTACCGGCCGTTTCGCGCGCGCGTGTAGGCTCGCCGCCACGATTCGACACAGGAATAAACCGGGTGCGGCGCTCGCAGTGTGAGCGCGGTCACGCAGCGCAGGGATGAACGGGCCCGACTATGGAAAATCAGGGTTAGTCGCAGCGGTTCGTGTGACCTGTTTAACGGCCCGCGGAATATGTCGAGTCGATCATCACGGTCCTTGTGGAGCACGCAATGAGTCATCAAGCCAGTCGTCCAGCAATCGCGCTCGCCCTCGCGGCGATATATGCGGTGCTCACGGCGTGCAGCAGCGGCAGCGGCGGCACCGACGTCACGATCGGCAGCGGCCAGAACCAGGATCCGGTGACACTCGACTTCCCGGTGTTCTACGTGCAGCGCCCGGTTCCCGATCCGGACGACAACATGGTGATGGACGACGCGCGCGAGCTGCGCAAGTTCGAGATCGGCGCCGACCTGTTCATGCGCCAACGCGCTTCGGCTTCCGCGCCGCCGGTGAACATCACTGCCGGTCAGACCGGCGCCGGTCTCGGCGACGTCCGCGACCTGGACATCAATTTCGACGGCACCAAGGTCGTGTTCGCGATGCGCGCCAAGTTCATCGAGGGCGCGGACGAGGAAGACCAGCCGAGCTGGAACATCTGGGAGTACGACGCCAAGGCGAACAACCTGCGTCGCATCATCTCCTCCGACACCGTCGAGGACGAAGGCCACGACATCATGCCGCACTACCTGCCGGACGGCAGGATCGTGTTCAGCTCGACGCGCCAGCGCCAGTCGCGCGCGATCCTGCTGGACGAGAACAAGCCGCAGTACGCCGGCCAGGACGAAGACGACAACGAGCCGGCGTTCGTGCTGCACGTGATGGACGCCGACGGCACCAACATCCATCAGATCTCGTTCAACCAGAGCCACGACCTCGACCCGGCGGTGCTGCCGAACGGTCGCATCGTGTATACGCGCTGGGAACACAACATCGACGACAACGAGTTCGATCTCTACAGCGTCAATCCTGACGGCACCGATCTGCAGCTGCTGTACGGTGCGTACAGCCACGCCACCGGCACGGTCGACACGACCACGAATCAGCCGAGCATCATTCAGTTCCTCAGCCCGCGTCCGATGCAGGACGGCCGCACGCTGGCGCTGGTGCGCCCGTTCACCGGCACCGCTGAAGGCGGCGACCTGGTGCTGATCGATACGCAGAACTTCGTCGACAACACTGTGCCGGCCACCCCCGGTTCAGGCATGCCCGGTCCGGCGCAGGTGCGCGCCCTGCCGACCGACGTTCGCACCATCGAAGGTCCGTCACCCGGCGGTCGTTACCGCTCGGCGCAGCCGCTGTTCGACGGCAGCGATCGCCTGCTGGTCAGCTGGTCGCAGTGCCGACTGATCGAAGACACGCGCATCGTGCCTTGCACTAGCGATCGCTTGTCGAAGCCGGATCCGGTGGAAGCGCCGCCGCTGTACGGCATCTATGTCTACAACGTGCACGACAACACGCAGGTGCCGGTCGTGCCGCCGAAGGAAGGCTTCATCTACACCGAAGTCGTGGCTGGCTCGCCGCGCATCGTGCCGCCGGTCATTCTCGACAAGGCCGCAGGCGTCGACTACCCGGCCGACCTGCTCGCCGAGAGCGTCGGCATCCTGAACATCAAGAGCGTTTACGACATCGACGGCGTCGACCAGGCGCCGGGCGGCATCGCGTCCGTGCGCAATCCGAGCAATCCGGCGTACACCACGCGTCCGGCGCGCTTCGTGCGCATCGAGAAGGCCGTGTCGCAGCCGGACGATGACACGCGCGACATCGACAACAACACCGCATTCGGTCCGAATCGCGCGCTCGGCATGCGCGACATCCTGGGCTACGCGCCGGTCGAGCCGGACGGCTCGGTCAAAGTGAAAGTGCCGGCGAACGTTGCGCTCGCCATCAGCGTGCTCGACGCGCGCGGCCGTCGTCTCAACGGCGTGCTCGGCAGCCGCCACACGAACTGGTTGCAAGTCGTTCCGGGCGAGACGCTCACCTGCAACGGCTGTCACAACCCGACCACCAATCCGCCGCGCGCTCATGGCCGCGCCGGCCTCACCGCTTCCATCAACTCGGGCGCGCCGGCCACCGGCAGCCCGTTCCCCGGCACGAATGCCGCGCTGTTCGCCGATGCCGGCGAGACGATGGCTGAAGTGCGCAACCGCGTCATGTGCGGTGGCGCCTGCAAGCCGAGCGTCGACCTGGCCTTCCAGGATTACTGGCCGGCGACGCCGGCGACGACGCCCTCGGTCGATGCCTGCTACTCGGCTGGCGCGTCGACGGTGCTCGCCGATGCGGCGGATCTGACCAAGAAGGTCATCTGCATGAACGGCCTCAAGGGCACGCTGCCGCCGGTCAACCAGAGCTGCTTCACGAACTGGACCAGCCTGTGCCGCATCACCATCCACTACGAGATGCACATCCATCCGCTGTGGGCCGCCGACCGCTTCGTCGATGCGAACAACGATGGGCTCCCGGATCTCGATCCGACCACGATGCAGCCGATCAATCACAAGTGCGTCACCTGCCATCAGCCGCTCAACGCCGCGAACATGGTGGCCGTGCCGGCGGGCGATCTCGATCTCACCGACGGTCCGTCCGACGACGAGCCCGACCAGTTCCGTGCGTATCGCGAGTTGCTGTTCGCAGATGTCGGCCAGGTCGTGAACGCCATGGGCCAGCTCGAAGACGACTGCCTGCAGTTCCAGACCGACCCGGTCACGAACGTCACGACGTGCGTGCAGTTCCGCCAGGTGCCGGCGTCGATGAGCGCGGCCGGCGCCGCTGCTTCGGGTCGCTTCTTCAACAAAATGGAAGGCGCACCGGGTGCGGGCCAGACCGATCACCGCGACTTTATGTCACCAAGTGAGTTACGCTTGCTCTCCGAATGGCTCGACATCGGCGCGCAGTACTACAACGACCCGTTCGTGGCCCCAGCGAACTGATGAGGCGGCCCTCCACACATTTCTTTGGGCTGCTGCTGCTTGCTCTCCTGATGATGCTGATCATTGGCCCGGGCCCTGCCCGGGCTGATTCGTCTCACAAGATCCTCATCGCCGATCCGTTCATCGAGCTGCACACCGGCCCGGGCCGCGGCTATCCCGTGTTCCACGTGATCGAGCGCGGCCGCGAAGTCACGATCGTCAAACGCCGTACTGACTGGTTCGAGTTGCGCACCGACCGCGGCGTGCAGGGCTGGGCGCCGCGCGAGCAGATGATCGCGACGCTCGAGCCGACCGGCGAGCCGCTCGACCTGCAGGAGCCGGCGCGCGAGAACTATATGAGTCGGCGCTGGCAGGCCGGCGTGGCGGGCGGCGACTTCTCCGGCGCCAGCATGATCTCGATGTTCGGCGGCTACGCCTTCAGCGACAACCTGTCGATCGAGCTGACGCTCAATCACATCATCGGCGAGTTCTCCAACGGTTACAGCGCCACGCTCGGCCTGATGCACGTGTTCGTGCCCGAGTGGCGCATCTCGCCGTACTTCACGCTCGGCACCGGCTGGATCCACACCGAGCCGAAATCCACGCTCGTGCAATCCATCGACCGCGACGACCAGATCGGCTATGTCGGCGGCGGTCTGCAGTTCTATCTCACCCGCCGGTTCATGCTGCGCTCGGAATATCGCAAAGACGTCATATTCACGAGCCGCGACGATAACGAGGAAGTGGACGAATGGAAGTATCTCGGCTTCGCCTTCTTTTTCTGATCGCGCTGGCCGCGACCACGCTGCCGGGCTGCGCGCTGTTCCGGCGCGGCGCGCCGGCGGGAACCGAACCCGTGGCGGAAGCCGGCGCTCCGGTGCAACAGGCCACGCCCGCGCCGGTGACCGGCGAGCCCTCGACCGCGCCGGTCATCGATCCGCAGGTGGAACGCCGCGAGATCAAGCACACGCGCATCGATACCGAGGACTTCGAAGTCGGCGCCTACGTCGGCATCCTGAGCATCGAGGATTTCGAGAGCAACGTCGTGTATGGCGCGCGCCTCGCGTATCACCTCACCGAAGACTTCTTCCTGGAAGCGACCGTGGGCCAGTCGCGCGCGGGACGCACCAGCTACGAGAATCTGTCGGGCTCCGCGGACCTGCTGACCGACAGCGAGCGCGACTACACGTATTACGCTTTGTCCGCGGGCTGGAATGCGCTGCCGGGCGAAATCTTCCTCGGCAAGAATCGCGCGTACAACACGGCGTTCTATTTCGTCGCGGGCATCGGCAACACGACGTTCGCCGGCGACGATCGCTTCACGGTGAATGGCGGCTTCGGCTATCGCATCCTGCCGGCCGACTGGATCGCAGTGCATTTCGACGTGCGCGACAACGTGTACGACATCGATCTGCTCGGCGAAAAAAAGATCGTCAATAACCTAGAAGCACATCTCGGTTTGTCGATTTTCTTCTGAGCGAGGATACGCATTGGGCGTTTGCGTCCGCACGAAGAGGATCACCAACCATGTCACTCAAGCTTGGCTCATGGATGCGCGCGGCGACTGTGGCCGCCACGCTGGCAACGACTTCGCTGGTCACCGGCTCGACCGGTGCAACTGCATCGATGGCTCCGGCCTTCACCCTGCCGTCGCGAGGTGGCGACAACGTGTCGCTGGCCTCGCTCAAGGGCAAAGTGGTCATGCTGAACTTCTGGGCGAGCTGGTGCGGACCGTGCCGCCAGGAGATGCCGCTGCTCGAGCAGATGCACAAGCGTTACAGCGCGCTCGGCTTCACGCTGGTCGGCGTCAACGTCGACGCCAACAGCAAGGACGCCGAGGAGTGGCTGACCAAGACGCCGGTGACGTTCCCGGTGCTGTTCGATCGCGAGAGCAAGGTCAGCGCGATGTACGACGTGAAGGCGATGCCGAGCACCGTATTCATCGACCGTCAGGGCAACGTCCGCGCCCTGCATCGTGGCTACAAGGCCGGCGACGAGAGCGAGTATTTGAATCAGATTCGCGCGTTGCTGAAGGAGTGATCGACCGTGCGTAGATCCAAGCTGTTCTCGCTGGCGCTCGCTGCGCTGGTGCTGGCCGGCTGCGGCAACATCGAGCCGTGGGTGAAGCCGTACGAGCGCCAGGCGCTCGCGGATCCCATCATGTCGTTCGATGCGAATCCCGTTTCGAGCGCCTACATCGACCACGTGTTCGATGCGCGCGAAGGCGCGCGCGGCGCCAACGGCGCGGCCGGCGGCGGCTGCGGCTGTAACTGAGCATGAAGAAGGCCAGGAAGACGGCATGGGGCGTGGAGATGCGGGCCCGGGCCAGCGCTGGCTGGCTCGGGCTCGTCCTCGTCCTGTTCTTCCTGCCGGCTGCGTCGATTGCCGGCGTCCTCGCCGACGATCGCGCCGACATGCTCTTTCACCGCTACGAAGGCGGCGGCGTGACGATTCAGGGCCCCTCGCTGCTCGTGCGCAAGAAAATCGCCGAGAAGTACGCGCTGACCGCGAACTACTACCAGGACATGGTGACGAGCGCGTCCATCGACGTCGAAGTCTCAGGCGCGAGCGAATACAAGGAAGAGCGTACGCAGTGGAGCCTCGGCGCTGAGTACCTGCGCGGCAAGACCACGTACAGCGTCAACTACACGGACAGCAAAGAGAACGACTACCAGGCCGCGACGACCACGTTCGGCATCAGCCAGGACCTGTTCGGCGACCTGACGACGATCACGATGGGCTTCTCGCGCGGCAACGACATCGTGCGCCGTCGCGATCCCTCCACGAACCAGATCGATCCGACTTTCAAAGAGCCGACCGATCGCTGGAGTTACCGCGTCGGCGTGTCGCAGATCCTGACCAAGAGCCTGATCACGACGCTGCAGCTCGAAGTCATCACCGACGAAGGCTTCCTCAACAACCCGTATCGCTCGTACCGGTACGTGAACCCGACCGACGACCGCTTGTTCGCGCTGGCACGCGAGATCTATCCGCGCACGCGCACCAGCAACGCGGTGGCGGTGAACGCGCGCTACTTCCTGCCCTACCGTGCGGCCATCCACGGCGGCTATCGCTTCTTCACTGACACGTGGGGCATCGGCGCCAACACGTTCGAGCTCGGCTATACGCATCCGTGGCGCGAGTGGACGTTCGACGTCGGTTATCGCTACTACTCGCAGAGCAACGCCGACTTCTACGCGGACTTGTTCGACCGCCCGAACCAGCAGAACTTCCTGGCGCGCGACAAGGAGCTGTCGACGTTCAAGAGCCAGGCGTTGAGCATCGGCGCGACTTACGACTTCCTGCCGAACGGCTGGCGCTTCCTCAAGAAGGGCACGCTGAATCTGTTCTACGACCGCATCCAGTTCGACTACGACGACTTCCGCGACGCGCGCTTCGCGCAGTTGCCGACGACGGACCCGAACTTCCATCCGGCCGGCACTGAGCCGCTGTATTCCTTCGGCGCCAACGTCATCCAGATGTTCGTGTCGGTTTGGTTCTGAGATCAACACCGCTCGCGCTGGCGCTGCTGCTGATCTCCGGCACGGCCGCAGCGGACCCCTTCCCCGCCCGCGATCTCAATCCTCTGCTAGCTGGCTTCGGACTGCCTGCAGCGTTGCCCGCGCGCCTGTCGGGTGAATCCTGGTCGATCGCGGCCGACTTCAACTGGGCCAGCGTTTCTCTGGTGCAGCAGGCAGGAACAGAGCAACTGATCGTCGATGCTGAAACGCGTGAGGCACGCGTGACGATCGGCCGCTCGTGGACGAATGGCTTCGCGGCGCAGTTGCAGATTCCCTATCGCTACACGGGCGGCGGCGTGCTCGACAGCGCCATCGACAGCTGGCACGACTTCTTCGGCCTGCCGCAAGGCTCGCGTGCGGTTTCGCCAAAAGATCGCCTTCGCATTGCGTATGCGAGCGGCAACACCGTGCTGTTCGACGAGCGCGAATCGCAGAGCGGACTCGGCGATATTTCCTTCGACTTCGGACGCTCGCTGGCTGCGACGCCTTCCACAGCCGTCGCGGCCTGGTTGAGCGTCAAGCTGCCTTCGGGCGACGCCGACAAGTTCACCGGCAGCGGCGCGACGGACGTGTCGCTGGCGATCGCCGGCAATCATCGACTCGGCGAAGACTGGTCGGTGTTCGGTCAAGCCGGCGTCGCGTGGCTCGGCGAGGGTGAGCGGCTCGCGGACCGGCAGCGTGACTTCGGATGGAGCGCGCTCGCGGGCATCGGCTGGCAAGCGTCGCGAGGGTTGGAGCTGAAGGCGCAGCTCGATGCGCACAGCGCGGTGTTCGACGGGCCCGATCTGGATTTTCTCGGCGAGGCCCTGGTGCTGACCGTCGGCGGCGACTATCGCTTCGTGTCCGGCTGGCAACTCGATATCGCAGTCAGCGAAGACATCGCCGTCGAAAGCGCCTCGGACGTGGTGTTCGTTATCGGCCTGAAGAAGCGTCTCTAACACGCTGTAGGTCGGGCTTTCAGCCCGACAATCCCGCCTCAATCGTCTCGCACACCGTTCTCATTACATACAACCGCGCACTCTTCTTCTCATCCGCAGGCACCACATGCCAGCGCGCCTGCCGCGTATTCGTGCGCATCACCATCTCCCCCGCCGCCGCCTGATAGGCGTCGTAGAACTTGCGATTAGTCCAGTCCTCCGGATCCACCTTGAAGCGCTTGAGCTTGTCCTCATCGCGCTCCTTGAACCGACGCAGCTGTTCCGCCTTGCTCACCTGCAGCCAGAACTTCGCCACGATCAGGTCGTGCTCGAGCAGCTCACGCTCGAACTCGCAGATCTCGTCGTAAGCGCGGCGCCAATCGGCGGGCGCCGCGAAGCCACGCACACGCTCGACCAGCACGCGGCCGTACCAGGAACGATCGAAGATCGCGATGTGACCGCGCGCCGGCACGTCGCGCCAGAAGCGCCATAGATAAGGATACGAGCGCTCTTCCGCAGTCGGGGCCGAAACGGGTACGACCTGATATTGGCGCGCGTCGAGAGCGTGCGTGATGCGCCGGATCGCACCCCCTTTGCCGGCCGCGTCCATGCCTTCGAAGGCGAGCACCAGACCGTACTTGCGGAACTTCGCTCGTCGCGTCAGCAGCGCCAGGCGAGCCTGCAAGCGTTCGAGCTCGTCGTCGTATTCGTCATCGGTCACCTTGGGGATTCGAGGCCGCGGCAGCGGCGCGACTTTAGCCACCTTACTCGCACGCACCTGCGCCGTCTTTTGCGCACGCTCCAGGCCGAGCAGCATCTCGTCGCGCACGACCTCGCCGGCGCGCACTTCGCGGTAGTCTTCGTCGGCGCCTTCGATCAGGTTCCAGCGCGCCGCCCGCTGCTCGCTTGCCGCCAGGCAACGCTCGATGGCTTTGCGCACGGCCTTGTGATGGCGCGCGAGCCGCAGGTCGTCGTCCGTCACGCGCCACCGCGTCAGCTTGTCGGCGCGCAGCTTCTTCAGACGCTTGCGTTGCGTGTCGGCGTCTAGGTCGAGATGAATCTTCACGACGCGCACACCGTCGGCGCTCAGCATCGCTTCGAGTCGTCGGATGCGCTCGAGCTGGCGCACCGTGCGACGCTTCGCCTGTTGCGAATCGTCGAGCGCCGAGTGCATGTAGTCGCCGTACCAGCCCCAGAAGTAGAACGCGATGCGGCCGAACGCAGGCAGCGCGCGCCAGTAGCGCCACATGACCGGATACTCGTCGTCCTCGTCGTCCTCGCCGAACGCGCGCACCGTGACGTACTTGGGATCGAGCCATTCGATCAGCTTGTTCACCGTCTCGGTGCGGCCCGCGGTCGGGACGCCGGTGACGATGACAGCGACCGAGAACTTCGCGAGCTTGCGCGTATCGATCTGCGCGGCGAGCAGATCGTCGCGCAGTTCCGGGACCAGGCTGCGATAGTCGCGTGGGCGCTTCATTTACCTGCCGGGACCTGCTGCGTGATGCAGTGGATGTTGCCACCGCCGAGCAGGATCTCCCGTGCTTGCACCCCAATGATCCGGCGTTCCGGAAAGATCCGCGTGAGCGCGCGGAGCGCGTAACGATCGCGCCGCGAATCGAGCAGCGGCACGACAACGGTCGAATTCGCGAGATAGAAGTTGACGTAGGAGCCGGCGAGTCGTTCGCCGACCGGACGCCCTGGTCTGCCATCGACCGCGTCGATATCGCGCGCTTCCTCTTTCGAGCGATACAGCGGCCCGGGCTGCGGCAGCTTGTGGATCTTCAACCGACGACCTTGCGCGTCGCGTGAATCCATCAGCCGCTCGTAGGCATCCAGCGAAATGCGGTACTGCGGATCTTTCTTGTCGTCCGTCCACGTCAGCACGACTTCACCCGGGCGCGCGAAGCAGCACAGGTTGTCGACGTGGCCGCCGGTCTCATCGTCGACGACGCCTTTGCTGAGCCAGATCACGCTGCTGATACCCAGGTATTCGTGCAGCAGGATTTCCAGCTGACCCGCATCGAGCTGCGGGTTGCGGTTCGGATTCAGCAGGCATTCTTCGGTGGCGAGCAGCGTGCCTTCGCCGTCGACGTGGATCGCGCCGCCTTCCAATACGAACGGCGCGCGATAACGATCGCGGCCTTCGATCTCGATCACTTTGCGCGCGACCAGGTCGTCCTGGTCCCACGGAAAATAGAGCCCCGAGCTGAGGCCGCCCCAGGCATTGAACATCCAGTCGACGCCACGCACGCCGCCGTTACCGTCGACGACGAACGTCGGACCGACGTCGCGCATCCAGGAATCGTCGCACGACATTTCGACGACGCGGATTGCATCCGGCAACATCGAGCGCGCATGCACGAACTGCGCGCGCGAGGCGCCGACCGTGACCGGCTCGCCGGTAGCGATGGCGGTGGCTACGGCAGCGAATGCTGCTTGCGCAGGCTTTGCGCCCAGGCGCCAGTTGGTGGTTCGCTCGGGCCACAGCAACCAGGTGCCGGAATGCGGCTCGAACTCACCAGGCATGCGAAAGCCGTCGGCGGCAGGCGTCGTCGTCAGCGTCGTACTCATCCGCGCAATGTTAGCAGCTGTGGGGTCAGGCTTTAGCCTGACTCCTCTCTCGAAACCTCTTGTGATACGCCGCCGGCGGCACGCCAACCTGCATTCGGAAATGCCTTCTGAACGACTCCTGCGAGCCAAACCCCGCTCGCTCCGCGACGCGACCCAGCGCTACTCGGCCGGATTCCAGCATCTCCCGCGCCGCCGCCACACGCTCGCGCACCAGCCATTCGTTGGGCGCGAGCCCCGTCGCTTCCTTGAAGCGGCGCAGGAGAGTGCGCGGGCTCATGCCGGCGCGGCGCGACAGCGATGCGATCGAGTGCTCCTCGCCGAGATGCCCGCGAATCCAATCCAGCAGGCGCGACAGGCGGCTCGACTCGTCGGGCGCGACCGGGCGCGGCACGAATTGCGCCTGGTCGCCATCACGGTGCGGCGGAATCACCAGACGCTGTGCGACTTGATTCGCGACCTTCGGACCATGATCGCGCCTCACCAGGTGCAGCAGCATGTCGAGCCCTGCAGCCGAACCTGCCGACGTCAGGACTTGACCTTGGTCGATGTACAACGCGTTCGGCTCGAC
>Ga0068863_100003135_pt1 | contig 16326 bp, 11 predicted proteins | sample KBSSwiS62_FD_66596 | JGI IMG/M metagenome (GOLD analysis project Ga0068863, IMG submission 66596) | Switchgrass rhizosphere microbial communities from Kellogg Biological Station, Michigan, USA - KBS Switchgrass S6-2 | ecosystem: Host-associated > Plants > Roots > Rhizosphere > Soil ...
CAGCGCGATCTCCGCCGCCAGCCCCACGCTCGACTCCAGCGCCGACAACACCACGCACGGCAGTCCCACCGACTCCGCCACCCGCAGGGCCCGCCGGACCCCGCCCAGCGGCAGGCACTTGAGGATCGCGACGTCCGCGGCCTCCTTCAGCGAGAGGGCCAACGGGTCCGCCGCCTTGCGGATCGCCTCGTCCGCCGCGATCCGCACGCCCACCCGACGCCGGACGGCCGCCAGCTCCTCGACCGTGACGCACGGCTGCTCCACGTACTGCAGCCCGCCCGCCGCCTTGTCCAGGGACCGGATCGCGACCACGGCCTGGTCCACCGTCCAGCCGGTGTTCGCGTCCACGCGGATGTGCCCGGCGGGGCCGAGCGCGTCCCGGACCGCCGCGACGCGCTCGAGGTCCTCCCCCATCGACGCCGGATGATCCGCGACCTTGACCTTCGCCGTGGTGCACCCACTGGCGCGCACCATCTCCTGGGCACGCGCCGGGTCGACCGCCGGGACGATGCAGTTCACCGGCACGGTGGACCGCACCGGCTCGGGCCAGCCCTCGTGCGCCGCCTCCCAGGCCCCGGCGAACCACGCGGCGGCCTCGGCGTCGTCGTACTCGGGGAAGGCGCAGAACTCGCCCCACCCCGCGGGGCCCTGCAGCAGCAGCCCCTCCCGCACCGTGATCCCGCGGAACCTCGTGGTCAGCGGGATCGAGTAGACCGACGACATACCCCCGGAGGGTAATCTCAGGCCACCAGCTCGTGGGCCGCGGGGTCGATCCGGCGGGTGCGGCGGCGGAACGCGAACGTGGAGCCGGGCCACAGCGTCCGGTTGCGGCCGTGCTCGTCGAGGTACCAGCTGACACACCCGCCGGTGGCCCACACCGTCTTGGCGAGCCGCTCCTGCAGCTCCACGTTGAACTCCGCCTGCGACTCGGGGCGGGTGTCGATCGCGACGGCGCGGTGGCGGTCGACGGTGCCCATGGCGTCGAGCACGTAGCTCAGCTGGGACTCGATCATGAGCACCATCGAGCTGTGCCCCAGCCCGGTGTTCGGCCCGACGATCGTGAACAGGTTCGGGAAGCCCGCCACCGTCGTCCCCAGCAGGGCCTCCGGTCCCTCGGCCCAGGCGTCCGCGAGCTTGACGCCGTCCCGGCCGGTCACGTTCATCGTCGCCAGTCCGTCGGCGACCTTGAAGCCGGTGCCGAAGATGATCACGTCCGCGGGGTGCTCGACGCCGTCCGCGGTCACCACGCCGCGCTCGGTCACCCGGGTGATCCCGGCGGTCTCGACGTCCACATTGGACCGCCGCAGCGACGGGTAGTAGTCGTTGCTCATCAGGATCCGCTTGCAGCCCATGGTGAAGTCCGGCGTGACCTTGCGACGCAGCTCGGCGTCCTCGGCGAAGACCTTGCGCAGGTAGGTGAGCCCTGCGCGCTGGAGGACCTTCATGATCCGCGGGTGCAGGAAGCCCGCGACCAGGGCCTCGTGCCGCCAGTAGAGCGAGAGTCGCGCCAGGCGCTGCAGCGGCGGGAACCGGCGGAAGCGGCGGCGGGTGGACTCGGCGATCGGCCGGTCCGCCTTCGGCAGGACCCAGGGGGCCGTGCGCTGGAACAGCGTCAGGTGCTCGACGTCCGGGGCGATGGCCGGCACGAACTGGATCGCGCTGGCCCCGGTGCCGATCACCGCGACCCGCTTGCCCGCCAGGGACAGCGAGTGGTCCCACTGCGACGAGTGGAAGGCCGTGCCCGCGAAGCGGTCCAGGCCCTCGATCTCGGGTACGAAGGGCTCGTGCAGCGCGCCGGTGCCGAAGAGCACGAACCGTGCGCGCAGCGTCTCACCCGCGCTGGTGTGGACCTCCCACGCGGTGCCGTCCCACTCCGCGCCGACGACGAGCACGCCGTACCTGATCCGGTCCCGCAGCCGGTACCGGTCCGCGGTGGCCTCGAGGTACGCGTGGATCTCCGGCTGCCGCGCGAAGGTGCGCGTCCAGTCCGGATTGGGGAAGAAGGAGAAGGAGTAGAGGTGGGACTCGACGTCGCAGGCGCAGCCCGGGTAGACGTTGTCCCGCCAGGTGCCGCCCAGCGAGTAGCCCTTCTCCAGGACGAGGAAGTCCCGCCGGCCCGCCTCGTCCAGCTTGACGGCGGCACCGAGACCGGCGAACCCGCTTCCGACGATCAGCGTGTCCAGCATGGTCGCTCCCCTCCTGGGCGTTACCGGCGGTAACCTACCACGGGTAACCCTGTAGGGTCGACCCCCATGAGGACCCGGGTCACCCGCGCGGAGCGGGAACGCCAGATCCTCGACGCCGCCGTCGCCGTCTTCACCGAACGCGGCTACGCGAACGCCTCCATGGACGCCGTGGCCGAGCGGGTCGGCGTCACGAAACCCGTGCTGTACACGCACTTCGGCTCCAAGGAGGGGCTGCTGCTGGCGTGCATCACCCAGGCCCGCGGCGAGCTGCTGGAGGCCACCTCGAAGGCCGCGATGGCGGCCACGAGCGCCGAGGACATGTTGCGCCGCGGCACGCTCGCCTTCTTCCGGTTCCTCGACGAGCGCCCCGGGTCCGCGCTGGTGTACGCCGAGGTCAGCATCACCGCGGAGGCCGTCGAGGCGATCCGCGCGCAGCAGACGGACTTCATCGCGGGCCTGCTCGGAGTGGCCGACCCCGGCGCGGGGCCCGCCCGGCTGCAGGGCTGGGCGCAGGTGATCGTAGGGGCGTGCGAGCGGCTGGCGCACTGGCGCAAGCAGGACCCGACCGTGACCGCGGAGCAGGCCACGGAGTACCTGATGGACCTGGTCTGGCAGGGGTTGGGGCATCGTTAGGGGCGTGACGACGACCGCCCCCCGGCTGCTGCAGGTGCGCCGCCGCAGCGCCGTGACCCCGAAGATGATCCGCGTGACCCTGACCGGGGACGAGCTCGCCGGCTTCCCCGGCACCGGCCCGGACCGGCGGATCAAGATGTTCTTCCCGGTCGAGGGCCAGGAGCGGCCCGCCGTCCCGCGGGCGAGCACCGGCGGCCCGGTGTGGCCCACGGGCGAGGCCCGCCCCACGATCCGCACCTACACCGTCCGCCGGTTCGACCCGGCGGCGGTGGAGCTGGACGTCGACTTCGTGCTGCACAACGGGTACGGGCCCGCGGCGGCGTGGGCGCAGGGCGCCGAGCCCGGGGCGTGGGTGGGGGTGTCCGAGCCCGGCGGACGCTGGGAACCGGACCCGGCGGCGGACTTCCACGTCGTCGTCGGGGACGAGTCGGCATTGCCCGCCGTGGCGACGGTTCTGCAGGCCCTGCCCGAGGCGCGGGTGCTCGCCTTCCTGGAGGTCGCCGACGCCGCCGAGGAGCAGGATCTGCCGGGGTCCGCGCAGGTCACGTGGGTGCACCGGGGGACGGCGCCCGCGGGTGAGCCACTGGTGGCGGCCGTCGAGGGGGCCGAGCTCCCGGCCGGGACGGGGCAGGCGTGGGTGGCCGGGGAGTCCGCGGCGGTGAAGGAGATCCGGGCGCACCTGCTGGGACCGCGGGGCTTCGACCGCCGGGCGGTCTATGCGACGGGGTACTGGCGGGCGCGCTGACCGCACGTTTCGTGCGCTCAGCGTGGTCGGACGACGCTGTGCGCACGCAACCGGCGATCTCGCCACGCGGAGAGCACGAAACGTGCCCGTGGGCTCAGACCGGGTCGACCTGCAGGTACGCCCCCGCCCGGGCGACGACCACCCGCCGTCCGACGACGGCGGGGCCGATCGGCCCAGTCGGTCCCGCCGGGTAGAGGGTCAGGGCGCGGGCGCTCGCCGCGTCCCCCTCCGCGGAGATGCCGGCGACCCGGGCCCCGTCCGCGGTGCGCGCGACCAGGAAGGCCTGCCGGGGCAGCCCGTCCCGGTCGTACTCGACGGTCGCGGCCTCGACCGTCAGCTCCCCCTCCGCCTCGACGACCGCGGGCCCGGCCTCGGCGAGGTCGTGCGGCTCGGGGTCGCCGACGTACCCGTCGACGTGCGCGGCCCGACCCAGCACGACGGCGTGCTGCCCGGTGAGGTCGCCCCCGCCGCCGTGCACGAGCGCGGTCCGCGCCCCCGCCCGGATCCGCTCCGCGCAGGCCGCCAGCGAGTGCAGCGCGTAGCTCGCGACCGGCCCGCCGAACGCGGAGTGCCCGCCCGTCGCGCCGACCACCGCCGTCAGCGGCAGCCCCAGGTAGCGCGCCGCCAGCCGCGGCACCACGGGGAAGGACGCGTACAGGTCCACGAGGTCCAGCTCCGCCGCGCTCAGCCCCGCCGCGGCGAGCGCGCGGTCCAGCACCGAGCACAGCGCGGGCGAGCCTGCGAGATCGGCGCGGGCGAGCAGGTCCGGGTCGTCCGTCGCCCCCGCGCCGCCCCACACGTGCACGAGCCGGTCCTCGGGCACCCCGTACTCGCGGGCCGTCCCCAGCGAGGTCACCAGCACGGCCGCGGCCTGGTCGACCAGTGGCATCGCGTTCATGGCCAGCGGATAGGGCTCACAGATCATCCGGTTGTCCGGGCCCACCCGGGCGACGTCCTCCGCGGTGCGGGCCACCGGGTTCCACGCGTACGGGTTCCGCGAGGCGACCTCGCTCAGCGCGGCGAACACCGCGGCGCAGGCGGCGACCGTCTCGGCCGGAGTCTCCCCGACGGCGTGCCCGAACGCCGTGTCCAGCATGGCGTGGAACCGCCGCGGCAGGCCGAGGCCCTCGGCGGACACCGGCTCGCCGGGACCGCCGGGCGTCCAGCCGAGGTCGACGCCGGGGTCCACCCCGGCGCGCTCGAGCACAGCCGTCGACGCCGCCGCCTCGGCCCCCGCCACCAGCTCCACCCGGGTCTCGCCCGCCGCGATCCGGCTGGCCGCGGCGTCCACCAGCGCGACGGGATGGTGCCCGCCCGGCCCGGCGGCGACGCGGCGGGCGGGCTCGGCGGCGAGCCGCTCGGCCACCAGCCGCGGCAGGTCGGCGTACGCCCAGCTCGCGACGTGCGGGACCGAGATCGCGTCCACCTCGCGCAGCAGCCGGGGCCCGGACTCGGTGGCGGTGTCCGCGGCCGCGGCGTGCACCGCGTCCACCAACAGACGCAGCGGCTCGCGGGCGCCCGCGACCGTCCGCTGCCGGTTGCCGAGCACCTGCCCGACACCGACCACCACCGGCGATCCGTCCGCGACCATCGGCGAAACCTAGGGGATGCCGCCGGGGCGGTCGCAGCCGGGCCGCGTGACCGGTGGGGCACATGAGGCTCGGGAGGACGGCGCCGGGGCGAGGTCGGCGCAGGCACAGGAACCTCACAGGAACCGCCCACCCGCGGCACAGTCCGATCCGCGACGCTCTCCTACCATGACCGAGGTGAGCGAGCACTCCGTCCCCCTCCGCCGCGCCGACGGCAGCCCGGTCCGCGTGCTCGTGGTGGACGACGAGGCCACGCTCTCCGACCTGCTCTCGATGGCCCTGCGCTACGAGGGCTGGGAGGTCCGCGCCGCCGGGGACGGGCTCACCGCCGTCCGCACTGCGCGGGAGTTCAAGCCGGACGCCGTGGTCCTCGACATCATGCTGCCGGACCTGGACGGACTGGAGGTGCTGCGCAGGCTGCGGGCGGACTCCCCCGACGTGCCCGTCCTGTTCCTCACCGCGAAGGACGCCGTCGAGGACCGGGTCGCGGGGCTGACCGCGGGCGGGGACGACTACGTCACCAAGCCGTTCAGCCTGGAGGAGCTGGTGGCGCGGCTGCGGGGGCTGCTGCGCCGGGCCGGGATGACGGCGGCGAAGCAGGGCTCCGAGCTCGTCGTCGGCGACCTGGCGCTGGACGAGGACTCCCACGAGGTCCGCCGCGGGGACACCGAGGTCGAGCTGACCGCCACCGAGTTCGAGCTGCTGCGCTTCCTCATGCGCAACCCCAAGCGGGTGCTGTCCAAGGCGCAGATCCTGGACCGCGTGTGGCACTACGACTTCGGCGGCCAGTCCAACGTGGTCGAGCTCTACGTCTCCTACCTGCGCAAGAAGATCGACGCGGGCCGCCCACCCATGATCCACACGGTGCGGGGCGCCGGGTACGTGCTCAAGCCGGCGACTCCGGCATGACGGCGGCATGGCACGCGTGACCGACCGCGGCCGGACGCTGCGTGCCCGGCTCGTCGCCACCGTGCTGCTGCTGCTCGCGGTGGTCGGTGCGGTGATCGGGATCGCCACCACGATCACGCTGCGCGGCTTCCTCTACGGCCAGCTGGACGGGGAGGTCCTCGGTGCCGCGCAACGGTTCTCCTTCTCCCGCGCCGACCCCGGCCCGCCGGGCGGGCCGACGCGGGACTTCCTCGGACCCGCCCAGCGGCCCGGCACCCTCGGGGCGGTCGCGATCGGCGGCCGGGTGCTGCAGGCCGCGGTCACCGACCGGCGGGGCTCGTCCAGCCCGGTGTCCGACGCCGACGTGGACGCGCTGGCGACGCTGCAGGTGGGCGACCGCCCGGAGACGATCGCGTTGTCCCTCGGGGACTACCGAACCGTCGCGGTGCCGGGGCCGAGCGGCAGCGTGCTCATCGTGGGGCAGCCCGCCAACCAGGTCACCGACGTCGTCAACCGGCTCGTGGTGATCGAGGTGATCGTGATCGGGGTGGCGCTGGCGGGTGCGGCTGGCGCCGGGCTGATCCTGGTGCGCCGCGAGCTGCGGCCGCTGGAGGAGGTCGCCGGGATCGCGGCCTCGGTGTCGACGATGCCGCTGGGCTCCGGGGAGGTCGAGCTCGCCGCGCGGATCCCCTACCCGGACGAGCACACCGAGGTCGGGCAGGTCGGCGTCGCGTTGAACCGCATGCTGGACAACGTGTCCGGCGCGCTGGAGGCCCGCCAGGAGAGCGAGACCCGGCTGCGCCGCTTCGTCGCGGACGCGAGCCACGAGCTGCGCACCCCGCTCGCCGCGATCCGCGGCTACGCGGAGCTGACCCAGCGGGACCCGGCGCTCTCCGCGCAGGTGGCGCACTCCCTGGGGCGCATCACGTCCTCGGCCGAGCGGATGTCCACATTGGTCGAGGACCTGCTGCTGCTCGCCCGGCTGGACGCGGGCCGCCCGCTGGAGCGCACGGCCGTCGACCTCACCCGCCTGGTGCTCGACGCCGTGTCCGACGCCCACGTCGCGGGCCCCGACCACCGCTGGACCCTGGACCTGCCCGACGAGCCGGTCACGGTGTCCGGCGACGGCTCGCGGCTGACCCAGGTCCTCACGAACCTGCTGGCCAACGCCCGCACCCACACCCCGGCGGGCACGCTGGTGACCGTCGGTCTGCGCGAGTCCCCCGGATCCGCGGTGCTCACGGTCCGCGACACGGGCCCCGGCATCCCCGCCGACCTGCAGCCCACCGTCTTCGAACGCTTCGCCCGCGGCTCGACGGGCCGGGCGCGGGCGGGCAACGACACCCAGAGCACCGGCCTGGGCCTGGCGATCGTGGACGCCGTCGTCGCCGCCCACGGGGGCCGCGTCGACGTGCGGAGCGTCCCCGGCGACACCCTCTTCACCATCACCCTCCCGAAGACCCCTGCCCGAAGCCCCGCCCCCGTCACCGCCTGACGTCCGACTCGCGGCCGCCCACGTGGGACTCGCGGCCTGAGGTGTGGGACTCGCGGGGAGTTGCGCGAGTCCCACACCAGCGGCCGCGAGTCCCACACCTCAGGCCGCGAGTCGGACATCTCCGGGGGTGGGCGACCGTGACGGGCTCACAGCGAGTGCACAGCTCCGGCACCGAGCAGGCATAGCCCGGGCGACCAGTCTCGATCATCGTGACGAGCACTCTGTCGGCCGGCCCCGTCGACCCGCCGCTTCCCGACGAGCCGCCGAGACCCCGCGGCAGGCTGGTCGAGCGGCTGAGCGTCGCGGCGCTGCTCGTCGGCACCGGGTTCCTCTACCTCTGGAACCTCGCCGCCTCCGGCTGGGCGAACGCGTTCTACTCCGCGGCCGCCCAGGCCGGCGGATCGAGCTGGGAGGCCTGGTTCTTCGGCTCCTCGGACGCCGCGAACGCGATCACCGTCGACAAGACCCCCGCGGCCCTCTGGGTCACCGGGCTGGCGGTCCGGCTCTTCGGGCTGAGCAGCTGGAGCGTCCTGGTCCCCCAGGCGCTCATGGGCATCGGCGCCGTCGCACTCCTGTACGCGACCGTGCGCCGCACGTCCGGGCACGCCGCGGGGCTGCTCGCCGGCGCGGTCCTGGCGCTCACCCCCGTCGCGACGCTGATCTTCCGCTTCAACAACCCCGACGCGCTGCTCGTCCTGCTGCTGGTCGCCGCGGTCTGGGCGACGCTGCGGGGCCTGGAGCAGGGCCGCACCCGCTGGCTCGTGCTCGCCGGGGTGTTCCTCGGCGCCGGCTTCCTCACCAAGATGCTGCAGGCCTTCCTGATCGTCCCGGCGCTCGCCGCGCTGTGGCTCGTCGCCTCGCCCACCGGGATCGGCAGGCGCACTCGGGACCTGCTGCTCGCGGGCGTCGCGATGGTGGTGAGCGCGGGCTGGTGGGTGCTGGTCGTGGAGCTCTGGCCCGCCTCCGCGCGCCCCTACATCGGCGGGTCGCAGCACAACTCCGTGCTCGAGCTCGTCCTGGGCTACAACGGGTTCGGCCGGCTGACCGGGGACGAGACCGGCTCGGTCGGCGGCCGCGCTGGCGGCGGCTGGGGGCAGACCGGGCTCACCCGGCTCTTCGGCCCGGAGATGGGGGCGGAGGCGTCCTGGCTGCTGCCGGCCGCGTTGGTGCTGCTGGCCGGGTTGGTGTGGCTGACCTGGACGCGGCCCCGCGTGGACCGGCTCCGCGCCGCGGTGATCGCGTGGGGCGGCTGGCTGCTGGTCACCGGCCTGCTGTTCAGCTACATGAACGGGATCATCCATCCCTACTACACCGTGGCGCTGGCGCCGGCGATCGGCGCGCTCGTCGGGATCGGGGCGGTGGAGCTCTGGCGGGTCCGGACCACGCCCACAGCACGTTTCGTGCTCGCCGCGGCCGTCGCCGTCACCGCCGTCTGGGGTCTCCTCCTGCTCGACGGCTGGCAGCCCTGGCTGGGCTGGACGTCGGCGGCACTCGGGCTGGTCTCCGCCGGGGCGCTGCTCGGCGTCCACAGGCTCCCCCGGCTGCTCGCCGCGGGCGTGGTGACCGGCGCGGTCGTCGCCTCGCTGGCCGGGACGGCGGGCTGGTCGGTCGCGACCGCCGCCACGCCGCACTCGGGCGCTATCCCGAGCGCAGGGCCGTCCGGGTTCGGCAGCGGCGGACCGGGCGGGAGAGGCGGCCCCGGTGGTGCGACGCGCGGCGGCGCAGGCGGCCAGGGCGGGTTCGGCCGGAACGGGCCGGGCCAGGGCGGCGTCGGCCGGAACGGCGTCGGCCAGAACGGCATCGGTCCGAACCGCTTCGGGCCGAACGGCCCCGGCCAGGGCCAGGGCGGCACCGCGACCCGCACCGGGAGCGGTCAGCAGGGCGGCTTCGGCGGCCTGCGCGGGGGCATGGGCGGCTTCGGCTCCCTCCTCGGCACCACCACCCCGTCCGCGCGGCTCACCGCCCTGCTCAGCGAGAACGCGTCGGACTACGCCTGGGTCGCCGCCGCGGTCGGTTCCAACGCCGCGGCCGGCTACCAGCTCGCCACCGGCCACCCCGTGATGGCGGTCGGCGGCTTCAACGGCACCGACCCCGCCCCGACCCTGGAGCAGTTCCAGCAGGACGTCGCGCAGGGCCGCATCCACTACTTCGTCGGCGGCGCGGGCGCGGACACGGCCGGTTCGGCTACCGGCGGCAGCGACGCGGCGGCCCGTATCGCCGAGTGGGTCCAGCAGACCTTCACCGCCACCACCGTCGACGGGGTGACCCTCTACGACCTGAGCGGCGGCCCCACAGCCTAGAAGCCAGTCCGAAGGAGACCGGCCCGCACCCGTCGGTGCGGGCCGGCCGCCGTCCACAGTGCTGTTCTCGAGCGCCGTCCTGCGCACCGCCGTCCGTTCACAGGCGACGCACAGGTCCGGCACACGGACCCGACAGGCACAGTGACCAGGGTCGACCGCATGTCGAGCGCCGAGTCCTGCCCTGTGACGGGCGACTCACCGGATCGGGTCGACCGCACAGCCGCCGCACAGGTCGACCACAAAGCCGGGACAGCCCGGCCCCCGACAGTGATCGGCATGAGCCCAGTCGCCACCGAGACCACCGGTCCGCAGCCTGCCGCAGGACGCGGTGGCCGCGCCGTGCTGGACATCGTCGTCCCCGTCCACAACGAGGAGGCCGACCTCGAACGGTCGGTGCGCAAGCTGCGGGAGCACCTCCGCACGACGTTCCCCTACGCGTTCCGGATCACAGTGGCGGACAACGCCTCCACCGACTCCACCCCGCTGATCGGCGCGCGTCTGGAGGCGGAGCTGCCCGAGGTCCGGATGTTCCGGCTGGAGCAGAAGGGCCGCGGCCGCGCCCTGCACACCGTCTGGTCGACCTCCGACGCCGCCGTCCTCGCCTACTGCGACGTCGACCTCTCGACCGACCTCAACGCCGTCCTCCCGCTCGTCGCGCCGCTGATCTCCGGCCATTCCGACCTCGCGATCGGCACCCGGCTCGGCCGCGGCTCGCGCGTGGTCCGCGGCGCCAAGCGCGAGTTCATCTCCCGCTGCTACAACCTCATCCTGCGCAGCACGCTGCAGGCCGAGTTCTCGGACGCCCAGTGCGGCTTCAAGGCGATCCGCTCCGACGTCGCGCAGCGGCTGCTCCCGCTGGTCGAGGACACCGGGTGGTTCTTCGACACCGAGCTGCTGGTCCTCGCCGAGCGCGCGGCCCTGCGCATCCACGAGGTCCCCGTCGACTGGGTGGACGACCCGAACTCCACCGTGGACATCGTCGCGACGGCCACCGCTGACCTGAAGGGCGTCTGGCGCGTCGGGCGGGCACTGGCGACCGGAGCACTGCCGATCGCCGAGGTCCGGGCACAGCTGGGCCGCGCCCCCCTCCAGGCGGACGTCGACGGCGTCCCCAAGGGCCTACCCACCCAGCTGGTCCGGTTCGCGGCGATCGGCGTGGCGAGCACGCTCGCGAACCTGCTGCTCTTCCTGCTGTTCCGCACGGTCATGGGCCCGATCGCGGCGAACATCGTCGCGCTGCTGCTCACCACGGTCGCCAACACCGCGGCCAACCGCCGCCTCACCTTCGGCGTGCGCGGCCGGGACCGCGCCGCGAAACACCAGTTCCAAGGGCTGATCGTGTTCGGCCTGGCCCTCGTCCCGACGACGGGCGCGCTGGCCCTGCTCGGCGTCCTGTGGCCGACCGCGCACCAGGGCGTCGAGGTGGCGGCGATCATCGCCGCGAACCTCGTGGCGACGGTCCTGCGGTTCGTTCTCTTCCGCGCCTGGGTCTTCCGCCCGCGCGCCGCCGCGGCCCCCGAAGCCGCCCCCACCACCCAGATCGCCGCCTGAGAGGCCTTCGTTGACCGCGACCCTGACCTCCGAGGCCGTCCACGTGGACGGCCCCGGCCCCGCCCCCCGCCGCCTGCACAGACCCGCGGTGCTCGTGCTGCTCGTCGGCACCGCCGTGCTCTACCTGCAGAACATCGCGATCTCGGGCTGGGGCAACTCGTTCTACGCCGCCGCCGTCCAGGCCGGGACGCAGAACTGGACCGCCTTCTTCTTCGGCTCGCTGGACCCCGGGAACGCGATCACCGTCGACAAGCCACCGGCGTCGCTGTGGGTCATGGCCCTGTCCGGGCGGATCTTCGGGTTCAGCTCGTGGAGCATGCTCGCACCGCAGGCCCTGATGGCCGTGGCGGCGGTCTGGCTGCTGTACTGCGCCGTCAAGCGGGTCGCGGGCTCAGGCGCCGGACTGCTCGCCGGGCTGGTCCTGGCGCTGACGCCGGTCGCGGTCATGATGTTCCGCTTCAACAACCCGGACGCCTTCCTCGTCCTGCTCATGGTCCTCGCCGGCTACCTCACGGTGCGGGCGATCGAGAAGGCCTCGTGGAAGTGGCTGCTGCTCGTCGGGCTCGTGCTCGGGTTCGCGTTCCTCGCCAAGATGCTGCAGGCCTTCCTCGTGGTGCCCGGCTTCGCGGTCGCCTACCTGTGGGCCGCGCCGACGACGGTGTGGCGGCGGATCCGGGACGTCGTGATCGCCGGGGTCGGGATCGTCGTCGGGGCGGGCTGGTGGCTCGTCGCGGTCGCGTTGTGGCCCAGCGACTCCCGGCCCTACATCGGCGGCTCCACGGACAACACCCCGCTCGAGCTGGCGTTCGGGTACAACGGGCTCGGCCGGATCTTCGGCAACGAGCGCGGCTTCGGCGGTGGCGCGGGCGGCGCGCGTGAGGCCGCGGGGGACCTGGCAGGCCGCACGGCGGGCGGCTTCCCGGCGGGTCTGCCCGAGGGCGGCTTCCCCGGGGGGAGAGGCGGGCTCGGCGGTTCGACGGGCCTCGGCAGGCTCTTCTCCACCGCGTTCGGCACCCAGATCTCCTGGCTGCTGCCCGCGGCGCTGATCCTGCTGGTCGTGGCGTTCGTGCTGACCCGGCGCGCCCCGCGGACCGACCGGCTCCGCGCGTCCCTGCTGCTCTGGGGCGGCTGGACCGTGGTGTCCGCGCTGGTGTTCAGCTTCATGAGCGGCACGATCCACCCGTACTACTCGGTCGCGCTCGCACCGGGCATCGCCGCGCTCATCGGGCTCGGTGGGCGGGAGGCCTGGCGGGCGCGCGACACGTGGCTCGGCCGCACCACGCTCGCCGTCTCGACGGCGGTGACCGCGGTCTGGGCGTTCGTCCTGCTCGGCTGGTCCCCGACCTTCCTGCCCTGGCTGCGGTGGGTGGTCCTCGTCGCGGGGATCGTCGTCGCGGCGCTGTTCCTCGTCCCGGCGGGTCGACGGCGGTGGGCGGCCGTGGTGGCGGGCGCGGCGGTCGTCGTGGGGCTGGCCGGGCCGACCGCCTCCGCGGCGGTCACCGCGACCACCGCCCACACCGGCGCGATCCCCTCCGCGGGGCCCGCGGTCGAGGGCGCCGACGGTGGGTTCGGTGGGACGCGGGGGGCTCGCACCGGTGGGGAGCAGGGCTTCCGAGGCGGCCCCGGACCGGACGGCGCGGCGCAAGGCGGGTTGGGCCGGGGCGGATTCGGCGGCCCGAGCGGGTTCGGCGGGCCGGGCGGGTTCGGCGGCCCGGGCGGGTTCGGGGGCGAGCCCGTGGACTCCGCGCTCGTCACGCTCCTGAAGGACGCGGGCTCCCACCGCTGGGCCGCCGCGACGAACGGTTCGCAGTCCGCGGCGTCCCTCGAGCTCGCCTCCGGCGCCTCGGTGATGGGCATGGGGGGCTTCACCGACTCCGACCCCTACCCCACGCTGCAGCAGTTCCAGGACTACGTCGCCGCGGGTGACATCCACTACTACATCGCGGGCGGCATGGGCGGCGGCCCCGGAGGGCCCGGCGGCCGAGGCACCGCGTCGGAGATCACCACGTGGGTGGAGCAGCACTTCACCGCCCGGACGGTCGGCGGCCGCGCCGTCTACGACCTCACCGCCCCGACGTCGTAGGCGCCATCGGATGACCGTGCGGGCTCCGGGCGGCCCGAAGTCGGGGGAGCATGTTGAATGGCGGCGTGGACGTCCAGCCGCTCCGCGCCGCCCTCCGCTCCACCCTCGGGACCGGGCGGGCGCTCGTCGCCCTGACCCGCTCGGGGGTGGTGCGGCCGATCCGGCCGGACCGGCTCGTCGGCGGGCTCGCCGGGCTGGCCCGCTACCGGCTCACCCTGGCGGGCGGGTTCGCGTTCGGCGCGGCCCGCCATCCCGACCGCGCCGCGATCGTCGACGACCGCGGCACCCTCACCTACGCCGAGGTCCACGACCGCACCGACGGCATGGCGCGCGGGCTCGCCGCGCGCGGCGTCACCGAGCGGACCCGGGTCGGGGTGCTGTGCCGCAACCACCGCACGGCCGTCGAGGCCATGGTGGCGGCGGCCAAGCTGGGGGCCGACGTCGTCCTGTTCAACACCGGCCTCGCCCGAGACCAGCTCACCGAGATCGCCGCGGAGCTGGACCTGCACACCGTCGTCGCCGACGACGAGTTCCTCGCCCTCGTTCCGGTCGACCGGAACCCGTTGTCGGACGAGGAGTTCGACGCCCTGGCGGACACCGCCGGCCGGACCGTCCCCCGCCCGGGCCACGAGGGCCGGATGATCGTGCTGACGTCCGGCACCTCCGGTCCCCCGAAGGGCGCCCGCCGCCCGCCGATCTCGGACCTCGGCCCGGCCGCCGCGATCCTGTCCGTGATCCCGCTGCGCGCCGCGGACCCCGTGCTGATCGCCGCCCCGCTCTTCCACACCTGGGGCAACGCCGGACTGCTGCTGACCCTGCTGCACGGCGGCACGGTCCTCCTGCGCCGCCGGTTCGACCCCGAGGACCTGTTGGACACCGTCGAGCGGGAGCGCGTCGAGGTGGTGCTCGCCGTGCCGGTGATGGTGCAGCGGCTGGTCGAGACGGGCGAGCCGTGGCGCGGGCACCGGCCCCGGATCGTCGCGGTCTCCGGATCGGCGCTGCCCACCGGCGTGGCCGAGGACTTCATGGACCGCTACGGCGACGTCCTCTACAACCTCTACGGCTCCACCGAGGTCTCCTGGGTCAGCATCGCCTCGCCTCGGGACCTGCGCGAGGCACCCGGCACCGCGGGCCGCCCCCCGGCGGGCACCGTCCTGCGGATCGTGGACGACGCGGGCCGCGCCGTCCCGCCGGGGACCGACGGCCGCGTCTTCGTCGGCAACGACATGCCCTTCGAGGGCTACACACGCGAGGGCACCGCGGTCGAGATCCTCGACGGCCTCTACGGGACCGGGGACGTCGGACACCTGGACGCCGCGGGCAGGCTGCACCTCACCGGCCGCGCGGACGACATGATCGTCTCCGGTGGCGAGAACGTGCACCCGGGGCCGGTCGAGGCCCTGATCGCGGCCGACGAGCGGGTGCGGGAGGTCGCCGTCGTCGGAGTGCCGGACGAGCGGTTCGGCCGGCGCCTCGCCGCCTACGTCGTGCTGCGCCCGGAGGCCTCGCTCGACGCGGACGGCGTGCGCGACCTCGTCCGCGCGGGAGCGGCCCGCTTCGCCGTTCCCCGGGACGTGGTGTTCCTCGACGAGCTCCCGCGCAACCCGACCGGCAAGGTCGTCAGCAGAGAGTTACCGTCCGTGGACCGAGCGCATTGATCCAGGTCACCCGTGCGATTTAGGGCAGCCTAAGGTACCGTCTTCGCATGGGACGCCCATCGGAGGACCGCTGCTCCGGGATCGCGCGCGCCCTCGCGGAACCGCTCGCCGGCACCGCCCCGACCGCGGAGAAGCTGCTGTTCGTCGAGAGCAACGGCGCCTGGCCCCGGTCCGTCGAGCGGCATCCGGACCCGGCCGTCGCGGGCCTCGCGGCGCGGGCCGCGGCGGCGGGCCGCAAGCTCTTCCTGATCCGCCGCCCCGGGCGTCGGGGCTCGGAGGATGCGCCGCGCACCGTGCTGGTCGCGGACGTCGCGCCGGGCGCCACCCGGGTGCGCCGGTTCGTGATCGCGGGACCCACCGACCTCGCCACGCTCCGGCTCACCGACCACGGCGGGGGCGAGGAGGTCACCCGCCCCTCGCTGCTCGTGTGCACCCATGGCGTGCGGGACGTGTGCTGCGCCGTCGAGGGCCGCGGGCTCGCGTCCGCGGTGGCGGAGACCGGACAGGTGGACGTCTGGGAGAGCTCGCACCTCGGCGGGCACCGCTTCGCGCCCACCGCGCTCGTGCTGCCCACCGGCTACGTCTACGGCCGGCTGGACGTGCAGCGCGCGGTCGCGGCCGCCAAGGCGGCGGGCGCGGGGGAGGTCGAGCACGAGAACTGCCGCGGCCGGATGGCGTGGTCGCCTGCGGGGCAGATCGCGGAGCTCGCGGTGCGCGAGCGCACCGGCCTGCGGGACGCGGACGCCCTCTCCGTGGTGGAGGTCACCGACCGGGGCGCCGTCGTCGAGGGCTACGGCGCCCGGTGGGGTGTCGGGCTCGAGGAGCTGGAGCGGGCGGAGCGGCCGCTGTCCTGCGGGGGTGCACTCGAGCGGTGCGCCCCGCTCGTCGCCACCACCGTCCGCCGGATCTATTCCACCGCACTACCGCACTGAACCCGCCCCAGAATCCGGGGAAAAGCGCGGGGCCCCCGTTCCGGAGGGAACGGAGGCCCCGATCTGTAGTCCCGACGGGATTTGAACCCGCGCTACCGCCTTGAGAGGGCGGCGTCCTAGGCCGCTAGACGACGGGACCAGGGACACCCACACGCTTCCAGCATCGAAACCGTAGCTGAGCTGCGGTTTCGCGTAGTCCCGACGGGATTTGAACCCGCGCTACCGCCTTGAGAGGGCGGCGTCCTAGGCCGCTAGACGACGGGACC
>Ga0068863_100003140_pt1 | contig 16319 bp, 14 predicted proteins | sample KBSSwiS62_FD_66596 | JGI IMG/M metagenome (GOLD analysis project Ga0068863, IMG submission 66596) | Switchgrass rhizosphere microbial communities from Kellogg Biological Station, Michigan, USA - KBS Switchgrass S6-2 | ecosystem: Host-associated > Plants > Roots > Rhizosphere > Soil ...
ATCTGCGCGCTGCAGGCGCTGCTGGAGGGCTTCCAGGTCGCGCGCCTGGAGGACGTCATCGAGCAGGCGGACATCGTCATCACCACGACGGGCAACAAGGACATCGTCACCGTCGAGCTGATGAAGCGGATGAAGCACCAGGCGATCCTCGGGAACGTCGGGCACTTCGACAACGAGATCGACATGGCCGGGCTGGCCCGCGTCGAGGGCATCATCCGGATCACCATCAAGCCGCAGGTCGACGAGTGGATCTTCCCGGACGGGCACTCCATCCTCGTGCTGTCCGAGGGCAGGCTGATGAACCTGGGCAACGCGACGGGCCACCCGTCGTTCGTGATGAGCAACAGCTTCTCGAACCAGGTCATCGCCCAGATCGAGCTGTTCACCAAGCACGGCGAGTACAACAACGACGTCTACCGGCTGCCGAAGATCCTGGACGAGAAGGTCGCCCGGATCCACGTGCAGGCCCTCGGTGGCGAGCTCACCCCGCTGACCAAGGACCAGGCCGAGTACATCGGCGTGGACGTGGAGGGGCCGTTCAAGCCGGAGCACTACCGCTACTGAGTCGGCGCCGGCCGGGTTAGGCTGACCTGATGAGTGCCGCCCCCGTCCCCACCGGTTCGAGCGGGGACGGGTGGCAGTACTGCGACCTGGGGCACAAGCACTGGGGGCGCTACGGCGCGGCCGGGCTCCTGGTCCGCGCCGGTGAGCTCGTGTTGCTGCAGCACCGCGCGCTGTGGAGCCACCACGGCGGCACGTGGGGGATCCCCGGCGGGGCCCGCCACCTGGGCGAGTCCGCCGAGTCGGCCGCCCGCCGCGAGGCGACCGAGGAGTCGGAGCTGGACACCGGCGCGCTGCTGGAGACCGCCCGGTTCGTGGACGACCACGGCGGCTGGAGCTACACCACGGTCGTCGTGACCGCGCCGGAGGCGCTCCCGGTGGCGATCCGGGGCGGGGAGAGCGTGGAGTTCTCCTGGTTCCCCGCGGCGGTGCTGGGCACCGACGAGGGCCCGCCGCTGCACCCCGGCTTCGCGTTCACCTGGCCGCTGGTGCGGTCGCTGTGAGACCGTCCGGGAGCCGCTGACCCCCTGCTCGCGGCGTGGATCAGCCGCCCGCGAGGCGCCCCGCGAGCGCGGTCGGGTCGGGGTCGCCGTCCAGGACCGTCCACTCGCTCAGCCAGGACCGGGCGGCGAGCTCGCGGTAGACGACGTCGGTGCGGGCCTGCAGCGAGTCGTCGGACTCGTAGGCGTCCCGGGCTCGGACGGGGTCCGCGGCGGCGCGGCGGCGCGCCCGCTCGGCGGCGAGCGCGCGGTCGGTGGCGAGCAGCAGCTGGTGGTCGGGGACCGGGATGCCGAACCGGTCGATCTCCAGCTCGCGCACCCAGCGGACGACCTCGCCGTCGGCCGTCTGGTGGAGCCGGGCGGCGTTGTAGGCGGCGTTGCTGGCGACGTACCGGTCGACCAGCACCACGTCGTGCTCCGCCAGCAGCGCGCGCAGCTCCGGCGCGGCGTCCCGGCGGTCCAACGCGAACAGCACCGCCATGCCGTGCACCGAGTCCGCCAGGTCCCCGAGCCTGCCGTGGAGGGCGTCGCGCGCGAGCCCCGCGTGCACGTCCGCGTCGTAGCGGGGGAACGCGAGCGTCGCGACGCTCGACCCGCCACCGGTCAGCACCCTCACCAGGCGTGCGGTCAACGTGGCCTTCCCGGACCCGTCCAGCCCCTCGACCACGACCAACCGTCCCATGAGCCGGACGGTAACCTGCGGCGGTCCGGTCCCACGCCGCACCCTGGGCGGCCGCCGTCGGGGTCCGCGCCGTGGCGCCCACCCGGAGTGGGATGCTCACCCCATGAAGTCGCGCGTTCTGGTGGTCGACGACGACCCGGCCCTGGCCGAGATGCTGACCATCGTCCTGCGGGGCGAGGGGTTCGACACCGCCGTGGTCGGCGACGGCACCCGGGCGCTGCCCGCCGTCCGGGACATCCGGCCGGACGTCGTGCTGCTGGACCTGATGCTCCCCGGGATGAACGGGATCGACGTGTGCCGGGCGATCCGCGCCGAGTCCGGCGTCCCGATCGTCATGCTCACCGCGAAGAGCGACACCGTGGACATCGTGCTGGGCCTGGAGTCCGGCGCGGACGACTACGTGGTCAAGCCCTTCAAGCCGAAGGAGCTGGTCGCGCGCATCCGGGCCCGGGTGCGGCGCACCGAGGCCGAGCCCGCGGAGCAGCTGACCATCGCGGACGTCGACATCGACGTGCCCGCCCACCAGGTCACCCGCGGCGGGGAGCGGATCGCGCTCACCCCGCTGGAGTTCGACCTGCTCGTGGCGCTGGCGCGCAAGCCGCGGCAGGTCTTCACCCGCGAGGTCCTCCTGGAGCAGGTGTGGGGCTACCGGCACGCCGCGGACACCCGCCTGGTGAACGTGCACGTCCAGCGGCTGCGGTCCAAGGTCGAGAAGGACCCGGAGCACCCCGAGGTCGTGCTGACCGTGCGCGGGGTCGGGTACAAGGCGGGACCCCCGTGACGTGTCCGTGAGGTCGCTGGTCGCCAGGCTGCCGCTCGCGCGCCGCGCGCGGCGTGCCGCCGCGTCGGCGACCGTGCTGTTCGCCGAGGTCAGGGCGGCCGCGCTGGCGGCGTGGCGGCGTTCGCTGCAGCTGCGGATCGTGGTGTCCACGCTCGCGCTGTCCACGGCCGTGGTGCTGGTGCTCGGGCTCGTGTTGCAGACCCAGATCGCGGACCGGCTGATCCAGGCGAAGTTCGAGGCCGCGGTCATCCAGGCCGAGTCCGCGCGGATCGTGTCGGAGCGGGACCTCTCCGGCGTGGACCCGGACCGCGAGGGCGGCCAGGGCACGCTGAACAACGCGCTGGACCGGCTCACCAACCAGTCCACCGCGGAGTCCGGCGCGCCCACGGCCGGGGAGTTCCGCGCGGCGCTGACCACGGGAACCGGCTCCGGGCCGGAGATCTCCGCGGGCGAGCTGGACGCGATCTCGCCCGAGCAGCGCCAGCTGGTGGCGGGCGGCGCGCTGAGCACCCAGTACACCACCGTGGACGGCATCCCCACGCTCGTCGTCGGGCAGCCGGTGCGCACCGCGGGCCGCGAGCTGCAGCTCTACCTGATGTTCCCGCTCGACGCCGAGCAGCGGACGTTGGGCCTGGTCCAGAGCACCCTGATCGTCGGCGGGCTGGTGCTGATCCTGCTGCTCGCGGGGATCGCCTCGCTGGTCACGCGGCAGGTCGTGCGGCCGGTCAAGCAGGCGGCGGAGGTGGCCGAGCGGTTCGCCGAGGGCCATCTCGACGAGCGCATGCCCGTGCACGGCGAGGACGAGGTCGCCCGGCTCTTCGAGTCCTACAACGAGATGGCGGGCAGCATCCAGAGCCAGATCCGCCAGCTCGAGGAGTTCGGCGCCCTGCAGCGCCGCTTCACCAGCGACGTCAGCCACGAGCTCCGCACGCCGCTGACGACCGTCCGGATGGCCGCGGACATCCTCTACGCCTCCCGGGACGAGCTCCTCCCAGCGCTGCGCCGCAGCTCGGAGCTGCTGGTCACCGAGCTGGACCGGTTCGAGACGCTGCTCGGGGACCTGCTGGAGATCTCCCGGCTGGACGCCGGCGTGGCCGAGCTGGGCGCCGAGCGGACGGACATGCGGCACGTCGTCTCGCGGGCGGTGGAGGCCGTCCGCGGGCTGGCCGAGGAGTCGTCCACGCCGCTGGTCCTGGACCTGCCCGGGGACGTGTACGCCGAGGTGGACTCCCGGCGGGTCGAGCGGATCGTGCGCAACCTCGTCGCCAACGCGATCGACCACGGCGAGAGCAGGCCCGTGCACGTCACGCTGGCCGGGGACGAGCATGCCGTGGCGGTCGTCGTGCGTGACCACGGCGTCGGGCTGCGGCCGGGCGAGGCCGGGCTGGTGTTCAACCGGTTCTGGCGGGCCGAGGAGTCCCGCGCGCGGCGCTCCGGCGGCTCCGGGCTGGGCCTGTCGATCTCGCTGGAGGACGCGCGGCTGCACGGCGGCTGGCTGCAGGCCTGGGGCGAGTCGGGCCGGGGCTCGGCGTTCCGGCTGACCCTGCCGCGCACCGAGGGCGGGCTGCTGGAGGCGAGCCCGCTGCCGTTGCGACCCGAGGGGGACGACCCCGAGCACGGGCACCCGCTGCCCGCCTCGGTCCCCACGCCGCCGTGGGGCACCCCGATCCCCGTCGAGGAGCCGGAGAGGGCGGAGCCGTGAGGCGCGTGCTGCCGGTCCTGCTGGCCGTGCTCGCCGTGCTGCTCGCGGGCTGCGCGAGCGTGCCGGGGGACTCGTCGGTGCAGGTCCTGCGCAAGGTCACGGAGGGGGACCCCCCGGAGCTACCCGCGGGGCCGGTCGACGGGACGAACCCGTTGGACCTCGTGCGCGGCTTCGTCTACGCCTCCGGCAGCACTGTGGACCGGCACGGCGCCGCCCGCCGCTTCCTCACCCCGGACGCGGCCGCGAGCTGGGACGACGGCGCGGCGCTGACCGTGCTCACCGAGCAGTTCGACACGGTCTACCCGCCCACGAGCGGCACGGACCCGGACGTCGCGACCGTGCGGATCCGTGGCGACCGGGTGGGCACGCTGGACACCGTCTCGGCGTTCGAGCCCGCGGAGGCGCCCGTCGAGATCGACGTGACGGTCCGCCGCGCGGGCGGGCAGTGGCGGATCGACCGGCTGCCCGGCGGCGTGCTGGTGCGGATGTCGGACTTCCGCTCGAACTACCGCACGGTCAAGGGGTACTTCGTCGACCCCGTGCGGCAGGCCACCGTCGCGGACCTGCGGTACCTCCCGGCGGTGCCCGCGCAGGCGCTGCCCTCGCGCACGGTTGACATGCTGCTGGCCGGGCCGTCGCCCGCGCTGCGGAACGCGGCCGAGTCGGAGATCCCGGCGACGGCGCGGCTGCGGACCAACGTCACGAACGCCCCGGACGGCACCCTCGTCGTCGACCTCACCCAGGTCGGGGACCTGGACGCGCAGCGCAGGCGGCTGCTCGCCGCCCAGTTCGTGCAGACCCTCGCCGAGATCAACGTGCCGCGGGTGCGGCTGCTGGTGGAGGGCGCGCCGCTGCTGGACACCGCGGACCTCACGGTGGACGCGGTGGCCGGGACCTCGGCGTCCGTGCAGCCCGGGGCGGACGTGTCCGCGCTCGCGGTCTCCGGTGGCCGGGTCCGGCGGCTGCCCTCCGGGGACGCCGTCGGCGGCCAGGCGGGCAACGGGGCGTTCGACGTGGCGTCGGCCGCGACCACCGCGGACGGCGCGCGGATCGCCACGGTCGTCCGCGACGGCGCCCGGCAGCGACTGCAGGTCGGGCCGACCGAGGGCCCACTCACCGCCGTCTCGCTGACGGCGGCCACGATGACCCGCCCCACCTGGTCGCCGACCGGTGGCGAGGTGTGGACGGCGCTGGGATCGGACGTCGTCGCGCGGGTCACGGTGGACCAGACCGGCGCCGTGCGGACCGGGCAGGTCAACGTCACGGAGCTCGCCGCGATGGGCCCGATCAGGGACCTGCGGCTCTCCCGGGACGGCGTGCGCGTGGCGGCCGTCGTCGGCGGCGGGCTGGTCACCGGGGCGGTGGTGCGCGCCGCGGACGGGGACGTGGCCGTGCGGAACGTGCGGCAGCTGCGGCCGTCCGACCTGGGCGGGGTCGTCGGGGTGGACTGGCGGGCGGACGAGTCGCTGATCGTCGTGAGCGCGCGGGCGGACCGGCCGGTCTCGCTCGTGTCCTCGGACGGGCTGACCCTGCAGCTCGTGCCGAGCGCCAACCTGACCCCGCCGCTGCGGGCGGTGTCGGCGGCCTCCAGCAGGCCGTTCCTGGTCGCCGACCAGGGCGGGATCTGGAGCTACGACGGCGGCGAGCTGGACAGTTGGCGGCAGGTGCTCGGCGCGGCGCCGGACGGGATCCCGCTCTACCCGGGCTGACCCGCTCCGACCCGCTCTGTCCCGCCCGTCCACAGGTGCCCGATCCTGTGGACAGCTCGGCCTTTCGAGGCCTGGAACCGGCGGTCCCGTCGGGCCGTTGGTCCAGTGTGGGGCGCATGGATCTCCGAACCGGTCTGGGCGCCCTCCTGGACATGCTGCTCCCCGCGACCTGTGGCGGCTGTGGCGCGCCACCCGAGCGGGCAGGCTGGTGCCGCGCCTGCGGTGCGGCGCTGCCCGCGCCGCACCGGGTCGTGCTGCCCGGGCTGCCCCCGGTGCTCGCGGCGGGTCGCTACCGCGGCCCGCTGCGCACCGCGCTGCTCGGCTACAAGGAACGGAACCGGCGGGACCTGGGGCCGCCCCTCGCGGCAGTGCTGGGCCGGCTCGTGCCCGTCGGTTCGCCGCTGGTGCCCGCGCCCTCCCGGCCCGCGGCGGCGCGCGCCCGCGGCGGGGACCACGTCCTGCGGCTCTGCCGCCGGATCGAGCACGCCGCGACCTGGCCGCTGCTGGGGCTCGCCCGGCGCGCCCGGGACTCGATGGGGCTGGGGGCGGCCGCCCGCGCGGCGAACCTGGCCGGCGCGGTGTACGTCCGCTCGCCGGAGAACCCGCCGGGGCCGGTGCTCCTGGTGGACGACGTGGTGACCACCGGGGCCACGCTGCGCGCGTGCGTCCGGGCACTGGCGGAGGTCGGGATCACCGTCGTCGGGGCGGTCGTGCTGTGCGACGCCAGTGGGCCCGCGGACCGCAGGCACCGAGCGGCACACTCTGTTCGCCAACCCCTCCAAATTACGGGTCTTGGCTGGTCAGGGGAAGGTCATCGACCGATTTCGCCCAACTCGTTGTCACTCACCGCTCAGGGCTGTCGCCCGGCCGTGAGGGGAGCTAACGTGCCTGGCACACGTAACCCACGCCACAACGGGAGGGGAACACCGAGCATCCGCTTCGGGTCCCCGGAGTGCCGCATCGACCCCGTCGACGGCACCGTCGCCCGAGCCACCGGCCGATCGCCGACCGGGCACCCGAAGTCACCCCCGACACCGAGTACGCACGGATTGCGAGGGAAGTCGAGTGGAGATCGTCGTCACCGGCCGGAACGTGGAGGTGCCGGACCACTTCCGGATCCACGTCGAGGAGAAGCTGAGCCGGCTCGAGCGTTACGACCACAAGATCATCGGCATGGAGGTCGAGCTCTACCACGAGCCCAACCGCAGGCAGTCCAAGAGCTGTCAGCGGGTCGAGATCACCGGCCGTGGTCGGAACGGCGTCGCCCGTGCGGAGGCGTGCGCCCAGGACTTCTACGCTGCGCTGGACGGCGCGATCGGCAAGCTCGAGAGCAGGCTCCGTCGCTCCCACGACCGGCGCAGGCTCAACGACCGCCGCTCCCGCGTGATGGCGGGCCGGGGCGGGTCGGCGTCGGTCGCCGTGCTCGAGGAACAGCTCGTCGAGGAGCGCACCGAGGCGCTCGTCCCGCAGCCGCGCGGGCACTCCGAGAGCCTCACCGACCTGCCGGAGGAGGAGTTCGAGGGCGACCTGCCCGGCCGCATCGTGCGGCAGAAGCAGCACTCCAGCGAGCCGATCAGCATCGACGAGGCGCTGTCGCGGATGGAGCTCATCGGTCACGACTTCTACCTGTTCGCGGACGCGGACTGCGGCACCCCGTCGGTCGTGTACCGGCGCAAGGGCTACGACTACGGCGTGATCCGGCTCGGCGGCTGAGCGACCAGACCTCCTCCACCGAAGGGCGTCGGGGTGCGGTGGGCCACCAGGCCTTCCGCCGCACCCCGGCGTCCGCCCAGCGCGCGGCCCCGGAACCCAGGCGGTCCCGGGGTCGTTGCACGGTGAGGGCGCGACACGCCGATGGCTACCATGGGCCGGGGCGTTCGCCGGTCCACGGTGTCCGCCCCGACCCGTGGCTCCTTCGCCGGAGCGGCGGGCCGCCCGAGACCGCGAGCCCGAATGAGGTCGATCCGTGCCGTCCCTGCTGAACCGCGTCCTCCGTGCCGGCGAGACGAAGCTGGTCAAGCGGCTCGGCCGGATCGCCGCGCACATCGACGACCTCGAGCCGGACTTCACGTCCCTCACGGACGCGGAGCTGCGCGCGAAGACCGAGGAGTACCGGCAGCGCTACGCCGAGGGCGAGAGCCTGGACGACCTGCTGCCGGAGGCGTTCGCCACGGTCCGCGAGGCCGCCACGCGCACGCTGGGCCAGCGGCCGTTCCCGGTGCAGCTCATGGGCGGCGCGGCGCTGCACCTGGGCAACGTCGCCGAGATGCGCACCGGTGAGGGCAAGACGCTGACCTGTGCGCTGCCGAGCTATCTCAACGCGCTCTCCGGGGACGGCGTGCACGTCGTCACGGTGAACGACTACCTCGCCAAGCGGGACGCGGAGAACATCGGTCGCATCCACCGCTTCCTCGGGCTCACCGTGGGCGTGATCCTCGCCGAGATGACCCCGACGCAGCGCCGCGAGCAGTACGCGGCGGACATCACCTACGGCACGAACAACGAGTTCGGCTTCGACTACCTGCGCGACAACATGGCGTGGAACTCCGCGGACATGGTGCAGCGCGGGCACAACTTCGCGATCGTGGACGAGGCGGACTCGATCCTCATCGACGAGGCCCGCACCCCGCTGATCATCTCCGGTCCGGCCGAGCAGAGCGCCCGTTGGTACCAGGAGTTCGCGCGGATGGCGCCGCTGCTGCGCAAGGACGTCCACTACGAGATCGACGAGCGCAAGCGCACGGTCGGCGTCACCGAGGAGGGCGTCGCGTTCGTCGAGGACCAGCTCGGCATCGACAACCTCTACGAGGCCGCGAACACCCCGCTCGTCGGGTACCTGAACAACGCGCTCAAGGCCAAGGAGCTGTTCAAGAAGGACAAGGACTACATCGTCCGGGACGGCTCCGTCCTGATCGTGGACGAGTTCACCGGCCGTGTGCTGGCGGGCCGCCGCTACAACGAGGGCATGCACCAGGCCATCGAGGCCAAGGAGAAGGTGACGATCCAGGCGGAGAACCAGACCCTCGCCACGATCACCCTGCAGAACTTCTTCCGGCTCTACGACAAGCTCGCCGGCATGACCGGAACCGCCGAGACCGAGGCGGCGGAGCTGCACCAGACCTACGGCATGCACGTCGTCGTCATCCCCACGAACAGGCCGATGATCCGCGGGGACCAGCCGGACCTCATCTACAAGACCGAGGCCGCCAAGTTCGAGGCCGTGGCGGACGACATCGCCGAGAGGCATCACAAGGGGCAGCCGGTCCTGGTCGGCACCACGAGCGTCGAGAAGTCCGAGTACCTGTCGACGCTGCTGGTCAAGCGGCAGATCCCGCACGAGGTGCTGAACGCGAAGCAGCACGAGCGGGAGTCGCTGATCATCGCGCAGGCCGGGCACGCGGGGGCGGTCACGGTCGCCACGAACATGGCCGGTCGCGGTACGGACATCATGCTCGGCGGGAACCCGGACTTCCTCGCGGACCTGGAGCTGCGCAGCCGTGGGCTGGACCCGGTGGAGCACCGCGAGGCGTACGAGGCCGCGTGGGACGCCGCCGTCGCGCAGATGAAGAAGCAGGTCGCGGCGGAGGCCGAGGAGGTCCGGGAGGCGGGCGGGCTCTACGTGCTCGGCACCGAGCGGCACGAGTCCCGGCGCATCGACAACCAGCTCCGCGGCCGCTCGGGCCGCCAGGGCGACCCGGGTGAGTCCCGCTTCTACCTCTCGCTCGGAGACGAGCTCATGCGCCGCTTCAACGGCGCCATGGTCGAGTCGATCATGAACCGGTTCAACCTGCCCGAGGACGTCCCGATCGAGGCCAAGATGGTCACCCGGGCGATCCGCAGCGCGCAGACGCAGGTCGAGCAGCAGAACTACGAGATCCGCAAGAACGTCCTGAAGTACGACGAGGTCCTCAACCAGCAGCGCAAGGTCATCTACGGCGAGCGGGCGCGGGTGCTCGCGGGCGAGGACATCGGCGACCAGACGCGCAACATGCTGCACGACGTGATCGGCGCCTACGTCACCGGCGCCACGGCGGACGGCTACGCCGAGGACTGGGACCTCGACAAGCTCTGGACCGCGCTCAGCCACCTGTTCCCGATCTCGATCAAGTGGCAGGACCTCGTCGAGGGGGACGCCGAGGACGGCGGCCTGGACGACCTGACCCCGGAGTCGATCACGGCGGCCGTCATCGCGGACGCGGAGCGCGCCTACGCGCTGCGCGAGGCCGAGATGGATGCGCTGATCGGCCCGCAGGGCGGCATGCGCGAGCTCGAGCGCCAGGTGTTGATGCAGGTCATCGACCGGAAGTGGCGCGAACACCTCTACGAGATGGACTACCTCAAGGAGGGCATCGGCCTGCGCGCGATGGCGCAGCGGGATCCGGTGATCGAGTACCAGCGCGAGGGCTTCGACATGTTCTCCGCGATGCTCGAGGGCATCAAGGAGGAGACGGTCGGACACCTGTTCAACGTCGCGGTGCAGGTCCAGGAGGTGCCGGCACCGGGCACCGAGGCCGCCGCCGCGAACGGTGCGGCCGCCCAGCCCACCCCCGCGGCGCTCCAGCAGGGGGCGGCCGCGGCCGTCTCGCAGGCGGGGTCCGCGGCGGACCCGGCGACCGCCCGCCTCCCGCGGGTACCGGCCGTGCAGGCGCCCAACGGCGTTCCGGACGACACCCCGACGTCGGTGCTCCCGGCCGCCTTCCGCGCCGGCCCGCAGACCCAGGGCCTGCAGTACAGCGGCCCGAGCGACGACGGCGGCGAGGTCGTCACCCGCAACCCGCAGGGCCGCGGCGCCCGCCAGCCCCAGCGCCCCGGCGGTCAGGGCGGCCAGCCCGGCCAGCAGGGCGGGGGTCAGGGCAACCGCGCCGAGCGCCGCCGCCAGGAGCGCGCCACCCGCAAGCAGCGCTGACCGGTCGGGTCCGGGCGCTTCGGCGCGGCGCCGGGGACGTCAGAGGATGCGGAACGCGGTGCAGCGCCAGTCGCCGGTGGGGGTGAGGTCGAGGCGGGCGGCGAGGGCGCGCGGGCGGGTGCCGAAGCGGCACACGGCCGCCACCTCCGCGGCGGTCCGGCTCACGGGGTGGCAGTGCACCGACTGCACGGTCGCGCTCGCGGTGCGCTCCGTACCGCGGCGGGGGACGCCGGAGCCCACGTAGCGGAGCACACCGGGGCTGGCGTAGGGCGCGAGCTGGGCGAGCGGCCGATGGCCGTCGAACACCTCGACGGCGATGCGGACCACCAGCTCCGCCCGCCGCCGGGCGGCCGCCTCCCGGGCACCGTGCCGCACGGACCCCGGGATCAGTGGGGTCCGGCGGTCCCGGACGTGGGTCCGCGGGCCGCTGCGGAGCGAGGCGGTCCGGGGTCGGCCGCGGCCGGGCGGCGTCCGCGCGGGCTCGAGGTCGTCACGGATGTCGTCGGCGGGACGCGTTCGCCGGGATCCCGCGGCCTCGTCGAGGTGCCTGGTCGAGGCGGGGGATCGCGCCGCGCCCGGCGGGCGGGGTGCGGAGGGTCGCGTCGGTCGATGGCGCGACGGGGCGGGGTCGGCGGTCTCGGGTTCGACCGTGACCAGGCAGAACCGCGGGGTGGTGAGCGACATGGGCCGAGCGTCCGGGCCGGCGGCCGGTCGCGGGTGTGAACGAACTCCTTCGTTCCCACACGGTCTTGCGCCGACCGATCTACCCTGCCGCCGTGCCCGAACCCCTCGACCGCCTCCTGACCCGGGCCGGTGCCGCCTTGGCCCGGTACCGCCGCACCGTTGCGGCCGAGCACGGGGTGTCCGCCGCCGCGCTCGACGTGCTCGGCGCACTCACGGCGAGCCCGCCGTCGCCGTCACAGCGGGACCTCGCCGCCCGGCTCGGCGTCACCCCGCCCACGCTCACCGCCGTGCTCGACGAGCTCGAGCGGGCCGGGCTCGCGCGGCGGGTGCGGGATGGGCGGGACCGGCGGCTCGTCCGCGTCGAGGCGACCGCGACGGGGGCGGCGCGGTGCGGGGCGGCCGCGGCGGCGCTCGCCGACCGGGTCCGCGAGGTGCTGCCGCAGACCGACCAGGACGTCGTGCGGCGGTACCTGTCGGCGCTGCTCGGCGCGGTCGGCCGGGCCACCTGAGCGCCGCGTCGACGTCAGGCCCGGCCGTAGGCCGCGTGAACCCGGCCCAGCGGTGCGGCGCGTTAGCCTGGCCCGCGTGCGCGGGCTGATCCTGGACTACGGCGGCGTGCTCACCGACGGTCCGGACATGGCGGACCTGCCGCGACGCGCGCGGGCGTCGGGACTGCGGGTGGCGCTGCTGAGCGACGCCCACGCCGTGCCGGACGACCTCTCCGGCCTCTTCGACGCCGTCGTCCTCGGCCCGCGGCTCGGCGTGCGCAAACCCGACCCGGAGGTCTTCCGCCGCACCGCCGAGGTGCTCGGCGTGCCCCCGTCGGACTGCGTGGTGGTCGACGACGTGCCGGTGAACGTGCGCGGCGCGGTCGCCGCGGGCGCGGTCGGCGTGCGGCACACCGACCCGGACTCGACGCTGCGCGAGCTGGCGATCCTGTTCGGATGGTGAAGGGCGGGTGAGCGGCACCGCTCCCGGGTGGGAGCGATGCCGAGGGGGCTACGGCTGCGGGGGCGGCGGCTGCTCGCCCTCCGGAGGGGGCGGCGGGGCCTCACCCGCGGGCGGCGCGGCGGTCGTGTCGCCCTCGCCGGTCTTCTCCTGCGCGAAATCGACGGCCTTGTCGATCTGGTCGTCGTGCCCCGCGAACCGCTGCTTGGCCAGGTCACCGGCCTTGTCGAGTCCCTGGTCGACCTTGTCGTCGTGCTGGCCGAGCAGGTCCTTGGCCTTGTCGAGGAATCCCATGGACGCAGCGTGGACCCCCGCGCCGCCGCGCGCCACCCCGAGGTCACCCGATCGAGCGTAGCCGGGCGTGCTCGCGCCGGAGGTCGTCGACGGCCGTCACGCCGATGAGCTGCAGGGTCCGGGTGATCTCACCGGTCAGGATCTCCACCGCCTTGGCGACCCCGGCTCGTCCGCCCGCCATCAGCCCGTACAGGTAGGCCCGGCCCACGAGCGCACCGCGGGCCCCCAGCGCGACGGCCGCGACGACGTCCGCGCCATGCATGATCCCGGTGTCGACGTAGACCTCGGCGCGGTCGCCGAGCGCGTCCACCGTGGGCGACACGAGCTCGACGGGCACCGGCGCGCGGTCCAGCTGGCGGCCGCCGTGGTTGGACAGGAGCACGGCGTCCGCCCCGGCCGCGACCACCCGGCGGGCGTCCTCGACGTTCTGGATCCCCTTAATCATCAGCTTGCCGGGCCAGGCGCCGCGCAGCCACTCGACGTCGTCCATGGTCAGGGCGGGATCGAACACCCGGTTGATCAGGTCGGCCACCGTGCCTTCGGTGGTCTGCAGCGTGGCGAAGGTCAGCGGCGAGGTGGTCAGCAGGTCGAACCACCAGTGCGGGTGCAACGCGCCGTCGACGAAGGTGCGCAGGGTCAGGGCGGGCGGGATGGTGAGTCCGTTGTGGACGTCCCGACGGCGGTGGCCCCCGACCGGGGTGTCGACGGTCAGCATCAGCGTGTCGTAGCCCGCCGCGGCGGCGCGCTCGACCAGGTCCTTCGCGAACGAGCGGTCCCGCCAGAGGTAGAGCTGGAACCAGCGCCGCGCCGCGGTGGGGACGTCCTCGATGGTCGTGGTGCCCATCGTCGAGAGCGTGTAGGGGATCCCGGCGGCGGCGGCGACGGACGCGACCGCGGGCTCGCCCTCGGTGCCCATCATGCGGGTGAACCCGGTGGGCGCGAAGGCGAACGGCAGCGCGGAGCGGACGCCGAGCATGTCCCGGCCGAGGTCGACGCGGCTGACGTCCCGCAGCACGCTCGGCGTGAACTCGATCCGGTTCCAGGCCGCGCGGGCCCGGTTCAGCGAGAGCTCGCCGTCCGCGGCGCCGTCGGTGTAGTCGAAGACCGCGCGCGGGGTGCGGCGGCGGGCGATGTCGCGGAGGTCGGCGATCGAGGCGGCGCGGCGCAGCCTGCGCTCGGTCGCGTCCCGGACGAAGGGCGCGGGCTTCAGCAGGGGGAGCAGCTCGCTCGGGCGGGGCAACCGACGCTCGACCATCCCGGCACGGTAGCCCCCCGGGCGACCGGTCAGGGCGCACGTTTCGTGCGCTGAGCGTGGTCCGGGAACGCTCAGCGCACGGAGATCGTGATCTCACCACGCTGGGAGCACGAAACGTGCCGGGGCTCAGGGGCGGCGGCGATGCAGCTCGTACGCGGCTACCGCGGCGGCCGAGGCGACGTTGAGCGACTCCACGCCCCCGAACAGCGGGATCGCGAGGATCTCGTCGAGCAGGGGGCGCACCTCGGGGGACAGGCCGTCCGTCTCGTTGCCCAGGACCAGGGCCACCCGCTCCGGGAGCCGTGCCTCCAGCAGGGAGTCACCGCCCGCGTCGAGCCCGAAGATCCCGAAGCCCGCGTCCTTCAGCGCGGACAGGCCCTCGACGGCCGTGCCGGAACGCAGGACGGGCGCGGAGAACGCCACCCCCGCCGAGGCCTTGATCACCAGCGGGTCGATCGCGGGGACGCCGCGGCGGGGGAGCAGCACGCCGTCCAGGCCCGCGCCCGTCGCGGTGCGCAGGATCATCCCCACGTTCGACGGGTTCGTGACCCGGTCCAGCACGAGCACCGACGCGGGCCGTCGGGAGCCCAGGTCGGACAGGAACACCGACACCGGCGCCATCCGCGGCGCGACGACGTCCGCCAGCACCCCCTGGTCGTGCCGCCCGTTGCCCGCCAGCACCTTCACCCGGTGGGCGCTGACCCGGGAGACCGCGACCCCCCGCCGTCGGGCCGCCTGCTCGATCTCCCGGACCGAGTCCCCGCGGCTGCCCTCGGCGATGAGCACCTTGTCCACGGCCAGCGCGTCGTCCGACAACGCCTCGAGGACCGGCTTGCGGCCGTACACGGTGATGAAAGCGTCCTTCGGCGAAACGGTCACCCCCGGAGCCTAGGAGGCGGCCGAACGACCCCGGCCGTCCCGAGCGGCGGCGCACTGGGCCGGGGCCCGCAGGGCACGGCCTAGGATCGGCCCATGCCGCCCCGGCTCTCCGCGCTCGACGCGTCCTTCCTCTACCTGGAGCAGGCGACCACCCCGATGCACGTGGGCGGGGTCGCGGTCTTCAAACGCGGCGCGGACGGGCTGGACTACGACACGCTCGCGCAGCTCGTCGAGCAGCGGCTCGCGCTGGTCCCGCGCTACCGGCAGAAGGTCCGCCACGTCCCCGGCAACCTCGCGCGCCCGGTCTGGGTGGACGACCCGGACTTCGACGTGGCCTACCACGTCCGGCGCTCCGCACTGCCCCGCCCGGGTACGGACGAGCAGCTGTGCGAGCTGGTCGCGCGGCTGATGTCCCGCCCACTGGACCACACCCGCCCGCTGTGGGAGATGTACCTGGTCGAGGGGCTGGAGGGCGAGCGGGTCGTGGTCGTCACGAAGACCCATCAGGCCATGGTGGACGGGATCTCGGCGATCGACCTGTCCCAGGTGATCCTGGACGTCTCGGCGGACACGCGGCCCGGCGTCGACGAGGTCTGGATGCCGCGCCCCGAACCGAGCGACGTCCGGCTGGTCGCCGAGGCGATCGGCGAGGCCGTGTCGCGCCCGGGGGTGATCGCGGACAACGTCCGGTCGGCGGCCGTGGACGCCATGGCGACCGCGGGCTGGATGGCCGGGATCGCGAAGAAGGCCGTCACGATGGTGCGGGCGGCGTCGCGGCCCGCGCCCGGCACGCCGCTGAACGTGGAGGTCTCGACCCAGCGCCGGTTCGCCGTCGCGCGGACGGACCTGGAGGACTACCGGCGGGTCCGCAGGGCGCACGGGTGCGCGGTGAACGACGTCGTGCTCGCCGTCGTGGCGGGTGCGCTGCGCAGCTGGCTGCTCTCCCGCGGCGAGCCCGTGACCTCGCACTCCACGGTCCGGGCGATGGTCCCGATGTCCGTGCGCGGGGACGCGGACGTGCCCAGCTCGGCGGGCACGCTGGGCAACCGGGTCTCCTCGTTCCTGGTGGACCTGCCGGTCGGCGAGCCCAGCCCCGTCGTGCGGCTGCACCACGTCACGCACGCGATGCGGGAGCACACCTCGACCGGGCAGAACGTCGGCGCCGACACCCTGGTGCGGATCGGGGGGTTCGCGCCGCCGACCCTGCACGCGCTCGGGGCGCGGGCCGCGAGCGGGATCGCCAAACGGATCTTCAATCTCGTCGTGACGAACGTCCCCGGCCCGCAGTTCCCCCTCTACGCCGCCGGGGCGCGCATGCTGGAGATGTTCCCCGTGGTCCCGCTGGCGAAGGGGCAGGCCCTGGCGATCGGCCTGACCAGCTACGACGGCGGGGTGTACTACGGGTTCAACGGCGACCG
>Ga0068863_100003143_pt1 | contig 16298 bp, 15 predicted proteins | sample KBSSwiS62_FD_66596 | JGI IMG/M metagenome (GOLD analysis project Ga0068863, IMG submission 66596) | Switchgrass rhizosphere microbial communities from Kellogg Biological Station, Michigan, USA - KBS Switchgrass S6-2 | ecosystem: Host-associated > Plants > Roots > Rhizosphere > Soil ...
GTAGGCGCGCGACAGCGCGTCGCCCTGCGCGGCCGCGCTTTCGGCGCTTGCGAGCGTGGCGCCGGCGGGCAGGATCTTCGCCAGCGCGGCTTCCGCCGCGTCCCGGTCGGCGAGCTTGAGGTCGAGGCGGTCGAGCAGGCCGAGGCGGCCGAACCGCCATTGCGCCGCGGCGATGTCGATCACGCCGATCGCCTGCTCGTCGCCCACGCCCGGCAGCGTGCCCGCGATCGTCAGCTCGACGGTGCGGCCATTGGCGGTGACCCGGATGCTCTGCCCCGATTGCGCGCCGGTGGCGCGCATCGCCGCGCGCGAGAGGAACAGCGCGGAGTCGTCGAACATCCGGTCGGTCTGCGCACCGGGACCCTGCGGCCGGATGCCGATCAGGCTGGGCGTGACATTGGCCGCGCGGATGATGTCGAGGCCGAGCAAAGTGAAGTGCCTGTCCCCCGCCCGCGCATCGAGTTGCACGACCGGGCTCGCATCGGCCACGCCCGGCGCCAGCGCGACACGCGGGTAGAGCGCTTCGTCGAACCCGAGCGGACTCGCCGCGCGCACGGCGAGATCGGCCGATCCGTTGACGCTGCGCACGGCGCCGTCGAACGAGGCCAGCGCCGAACCGTTGACGAGATGGACGGCGAAACCGAGCATCACGCCGACCGCGATCGCGACCGCGGTCAGCAGGAAGCGCGCCGGGTGCCAGCGCCACTCGCCCGCGATCAGCCAGCCGAGCGCGAGCCGGGCCGAGAACAGCCCGGCTTCAGCCGGCACTGCGCGCGACGAGGCCATTTGCGGTCAGGTGCAGCACGCGATCGGCAACCGCCGCGGTCGCCTCCGAATGGGTGACGAGGATCGCCGCCGCGCCGCCGGAGCGCACCGCTTCGCCGAACAAGGCGATCACCCGCGTCGCGGTCTCGGGGTCGAGATTGCCGGTCGGTTCGTCGGCGAGGATCAGGGCCGGCGCATGGATCAGGGCGCGCGCGATCGCCACGCGCTGCATCTCGCCACCCGACAGATCGCGCGCATAGCCGTTGCCGCGCCCGCCGAGCCCGACGCGTTCGAGCATCGCCTCGGCGCGGGCAGCCGCCGTCCGGGCGTCGGCGGAGACCAGAGCCAGCGGCAGCGCGACGTTCTGACGCAAAGTGAGATAGGGCAGGATGTGAAAGGCCTGGAACACGAAACCGATCCGCTCGCGCCGCAGCCGCGTACGCGCCGCCTCGTCGAGCGGCCCCAGCGCTTTGCCTTCGATCAGCACGTCGCCGCTGTCGGCGTCGTCGAGGCCGGCGAGGATGTTGAGCAGCGTCGACTTGCCGACGCCGGATTCGCCGGTGATCGCGACCAGTTCGCCCGGCGCCACGGCAAGATCGAGCCCGCGAAAGAGCGTGCGCGGGCCGGGGACCGATTTGGCGAGGCTATGGACGTCGAGCAGAATTTGATCGGTCACGGTGTCTCGCTATCGGCAATCGGTCCTGCTGGTAGCATGGCTGATCGCCGGCGTCAGGAGTCTACGGCTTTACCGGTCGTGGCATGATCGGCAGCGAAATCGGCCCGGATGACGTCGGCACGGAACAGACCGAGCGCGAAACGATTGTACAAATTCGGCTGGTTCGTCTAGGTTCCCCACATGCTTGATTGGTTTGTTCGTCGCTATCTCGACCTCATCGGATCGATCTACATCTATAATGAGCATCGGGGTTATACGGCGATCGACCGCGTGCTGGAGGCGGTGCGGGCGCGGGCGCCCGACGATCTGGCGCTGATCGCGGCGATCGAGAAGCACGGTGCCGACGAGCGCAAACATTATGAGATGTTCCGGCGATGGTTCGAGCTGCGCGGCATGATGCCCTACGCGGTGGACCGGACCTGCGGCCACATCGACCGCTTCGTCGAGATCATGTTCCGCTCGACGATCGATGGCCTCGACACGCATGCGGTGGTCGCATCCGATGCGATGTTCGAACGGCTGTGCCGCGTGATCGCCCTGACCGAACGACGCGGTTATCGCCAGGTCGACACGCTTTTGCGCCATCCGCTGATTCGCCGCGACAAGGCGCTGATCAAGATCTTCCGGGTCATCGAGCGCGACGAGCCCAGCCACTGGGCGCCGTACGAAGGCTGGCTCCGGTCGAACGGGAAGCGCGAGCCGCGATGGTGGGAGCGCGCGATCGACGGTTTCATCCATTCGGAACTGCTGTTCGTCAAACTGCCGATGTTGTTCCTGACGCCGCGGCTGCCCCGGCGCGCCGAATGGGCCGATGGCCGCGAAGGCGACGGACGTTTGCCGCTTTCGGCATCCTTCGCGACCGCCCATTAAATGCCGGAAAGCGCCGGCGCCGATGGCGGTGGTTCAACGGGCGGCGCGGAAAGTCGTCCGGTTCGGGGGCTGGCGGTTCGCGGGCTGGCCGTGCGGCTGTTTTCGCGTAAGGCCGCGGCGATGCTCGCGCGCAACACCGTGGTCAGTTGTGGCGCCTTCGCGTTCGATCTCCTGCTGCTGTGGGCGCTGGTCAGCCTGGCCGAATGGGGAAAGCTCGAGGCGGCGGCGCTCGGCTTCGTCGCCGCGAACACGCTCCATTACGCGTTGGGCCGGAGCTGGATCTTCCGCGGCACCGAGCGCGGCATCGCCGGGGGCTATGTCTATTTCCTGATCAATGCCGGCATCGGCCTGTGCGTCACGATGACGCTCTACGCCGCCTTCCTGCGTTACACGCCGATCAACTATATCGTCGCCCGCGTCGTGGTCTCGGTTTTCGCCGGACTCGCGGTGTTCGTGCTCAACGCCGTGCTCAACTTTCGCCGCCTCTGATGCGAATCGCGCTGTTCTGCGGGAATTATAATTATCTTCGCGAGGGCGCGAATCAGGCGCTGAACACGCTGGTCGCCTATCTGGAAAGCGCCGGGCATAGCGTGCGCGTCTATTCGCCGGTGACCGACACGCCGGCGTTCGCGCCGGCCGGCACGCTGGTCCCCGTGGCATCGGTGCGGCTTCCCGTCCGCGGCGAATTCCGGCTCGCGCTCGGGCTGCCGCGCGCGATCCGGCGCGACGTGACGGCGTTCGCGCCCGACCTGATCCATGTCTCGACGCCCGACATCCTCGGCACGCGCGCGCAGACGTTCGCCAGGCAGCGCGGCATAAAGATCGTCGCCAGCCTCCATACCTTGTTCGAGACCTATCTCGATTATTACGGCATCGGCTGGACGCGACCGGTGGTGGAGGCGCATCTTCGCCGCTTCTACCGGCGCAGCGATCATGTCCTCGCGCCGACCCCGACCCTGGTCGCCGATCTGAAGCGGATGCGCGGCGACGATCATGCCAGCGTCTGGAGCCGCGGCATCGACCGCGCGCTGTTCCAGCCCGCCCGCCGCGACCTCGACTGGCGCCGCGCGCAGGGCCTGGGCGACGACGAGGTCGCAATCCTGTTCTTCGGCCGCGTCGTCCTCGAAAAGGGCGTCGCCATCTTCGTCGCCGTGATCGATGCGCTCCAGCGGCGGGGGCACAGGGTGCGGCCGCTGATCGTCGGCGCGGGCCCGGCGCTGGGCGCGTTCGACGGGCTGACGGGCGTCGTCGCGGCCGGCCATCTGACGGGTCCGGACCTTGCGCGCGCCGTGGCGAGCGCGGACATCATGCTGACGCCGAGCACGACCGAGACGTTCGGCAATGTCGTGCTGGAGGCCATGGCCTCCGGATTGCCGGTGGTCAGCGCGGACGCGCCGAGCGCGCGCGCCCTGATCGACGATGGCCGGACCGGTTTTCTGTCTCCGCCGCGCGATGCCGACCATTATGCCGCGACGATCGCGACTTTGGTCGACTCGCCCGCATTGCGCCGCACGATCGGCGCGGCGGCATGGCACGCCAGCGAGGCCTATTCATGGGATGCTGCCTCGGCGAGCGTCGAACGCGCCTATCGGCAGGTGCTGCAGCTATAGCCGGCCGAGCGGGCCTCGCCCTTGAAACCGTTCCGGCGACAACCGACTGTGTACCGTGCGTCACCGACAAGGACCTTCCATGAGCCCCCCAATCCTCTTCACCCCATTCGCGGTCGGCAATCTCGCTTTGGCCAATCGCATCGTCATCGCGCCGATGTGCCAATATTCGGCGGTCGACGGCTGCATGACCGACTGGCATCTGATCCATCTCGGCCATCTCGCGCTGTCGGGCGCGGCGTTGCTGACGATCGAGGCGACGGCGGTGCTGCCCGAGGGGCGGATCACCTATGGCGACGTCGGGCTGTGGAACGACGATACCGAAGCGGCGATACGCCGGACGCTGGAGGGCGTGCGCCGCTATTCCGACATGCCGATCGCGATCCAGCTCGCCCATGCCGGCCGCAAGGCGTCGTGCGAATTGCCGTGGAAGGGCGGCGCGCAGATCGCGCCATCGAGCGCAAATGGCTGGCAGACGGTCGCGCCCTCGGCCCTGCCGTTCGCGCCCGGCGACGCTGCGCCGACCGCGCTGACCCGCGACGCCATGACCGCCATTCGCGACGCGTTCGTCGCCGCCGCGATCCGCGCCGACCGACTCGGCCTCGACGCCGTGCAACTGCATGGCGCCCATGGCTATCTGCTGCACGAATTCCTCTCGCCGCTCTCCAACCGCCGCGACGACGCTTATGGCGGCAGTCTCGAAAACCGCATGCGCTTTCCGCTGGAGGTGTTCGACGCCGTGCGCGCCGCCTTTCCGGCCGACAAGCCGGTGACGATGCGCGTATCCGGCAGCGACTGGGTCCCCGGCGGGTGGGACGCCGAACAGACCATCGCCTTCGCGCAGGCGCTGGAAGCGCGCGGCTGCGCCGCGATCCACGTGTCGAGCGGCGGCCTCTCGCCCGATCAGCAGATCCCGGTCGGCCCGAACTATCAGGTGCCGCTGGCGCGCGCGGTCAAGGCCGCGACCGGCATGCCGGTGATCGCGGTCGGCATGATCACCGAGTATGAGCAGGCCGAAGCGATCGTCGGCACCGGCGACGCCGACCTGGTCGCGCTGGCCCGCGCGATGCTCTACGATCCGCGCTGGCCATGGCACGCGGCGGCGCATCTCGGCGCGCGGGTGTCGGCACCGGTCCAGTATCTGCGGTCGCAGCCGCGGCAATATCGGGATTTGTTCGACAAGAGTTGAAGCGGCCCGACGCAAGTCCTCATCCCTGTGTAGTATCGCGGTCACCGGAATGACCTAACACGCAGCCGCTGTGGCGGGATCCGATCGGGACCCTTGCGCCCGCCCCCCACGCACAGCCTCCGGAGCGCCCCTGCCCCGCGTCGCCACGCCAGCCCCTGCGCCCGGCGGCGCGCGCGGCGGTTGCCGATCGATGGTTGGTCGGCATCGCGGCATCGGTCATCCGCGGCATCGGTCATCCGCCGCGGCCTCTGCCTCGACCTCTGCGACCCCGCGCGCTGCTTCGCCCTGCGCCTCCGGTCTGCCCTGATCCGGCGCATCCGATGGCGCGGCCTGGAGCAGCGCCGGATGCGCGCCCAGCACCGCCATCATCTTCTTCCCGGCGCGCGGCGAGACCTCGCCGACGGCGACCGCGGCGACCAGCGCCGCGGAGGCATCGACCACGTCGGATGGGGAGCGCAACGTGGGTATGTCGAGCTCGATCCGGTCGCGCGGCTGTCGCGTCGTCCGGTCGAGACACAGACGGGTCGCCGGGATGCTGCCGGCGAGCGCGCGGTCGATCAGCTTGTCGACGACCGTCTTGACCTTCTCCTCCAGCATCGCCTCGGCGACGAGCATGGCATGGCCCCGCGCGCCTCTCGGGCGACCGGCGGGGGTGCCCGAGAGAGCAGACCCGAAGCGGCCGTTTGACCTGTTTTCACCTGTTAATTCGGACATTCGCCGTGCCCCCGAACCGGATGGCGCCCCCGCGCCAAGTGAGTCTCATGGACCCGCATCAAGTGAGCTTTAGAGAACGTACCATGAACGACTGTCGATGGCAAGTCTGATGCCACGGCGAGGGCGCGGGCGCAGTTCTTGCCCGCGTCACGCCCGAGAACCGGTACGCGTTCGATCAGAGGTGCCGAGTAGCGGCCATCGAAGGCGCGGTAGCGGCGGGCATATTGGAGACTGACGCCCGGCTCTCCATCAATTTCCTTCCCAACGCCGTCTATTCGCCCGCTGCCTGCATCCAGTTGACGCTCAAGACAGCGCGCGAGAACAGTTTTCCTATCGATCGGGTGATATTCGAGTTCACCGAGAACGAGGAAATGACCGACACTGCCCACGTGAAGAACATCGTCCAAACCTACCGGAAAATGGGTTTCGCGACCGCAATTGACGACTTCGGAGCGGGGCACGCTGGCTTGGGGCTTCTGGCGAACTTTCAAACCGATTACATCAAGCTCGACATGGATCTGGTCCGCGGGATCGAGGGAAGCCTGCCGCGCCGATTGATCATCGAAGGGGTGATCCGCATTGCCGATTCGCTGGGTATCACGATCATTGCCGAGGGCATCGAGACCGAAGCCGAATATGACGCGCTGCGGGCGATCGGGGTGCGATACATCCAAGGCTATCTCTTCGCGCGCCCCGGTTTCAAGTGCCTGCCGGCGGTCACCGTGCCGGGACGACGCAATGAGGCAGTTGCTTGAAGCGTGCGGCTGATTACTGATCCTTCAGCCTGCCGTGCGGCAAAGACCGTCGCCGGCGTAGGGCCGGCTGGCCCATGCAAAAATCTCAGACCCCGCGCGCCGCTCGCGACCACGCCAGCGGCGATCCCGGTGCTTCCCCGGCTGGTGCTATCGCAGTTCGTCCAGCAACGGATCGACCGCCTGGACGATCTCGACGGCAACGCGGACCTCGAGCACAGAGGAAGATCGGAACAGCGCCGCCGACGACGGCTGCGGAATCTTCCTGTATGGCCAGCTCTCCTGGGGCTCGGAGCATGACGACGGTGCGGGTCGGGACCGCGATCGCCGTGTCGACAATGAGATGCTGGCCCGGCTTCAACGCCGGGCCCTTTGTTTTTAGTACCCGCCGCCGAACTTGATGTCGGGAACAGTGACCTTCGCCGGATGCTTGGTGGCCTCAGGGGGTGAGGCTGGAAGCGTCGAAATTGTGGTTGCGAGGTTGCCGCCGGTCACCTGACCCAGTTCGTCGTCCGACAGTTCAGTTGGCTTGTGCTTGTCCGTCATGCCCTGCCCTTCCTTCGGCTATCCCTTGCTGCGGACGCTGTGCCCGGCTGCGCCGCCAACTCTATAGCGGGTCGCCCGGAATGCTGTGTTGCGGATCACAGGGTGCCCCGGGTTGGACCGCCTGGCTTCTTTGGGGTACGCTAGCATTATAATGATGCCTCAAGACTGGATCATTCTTGTCGGCGCCACAGCGGCTATGCCGTTTTGGGGTTATGCCCTATTCAACCAGTGGAGCAGTCGCCCGGGCGCGACGAGGCGCATGCTTCGCGGATGCGCCGGGTTCGTGGCGATTCTGTCAGCCACCATGATTGCGGCTTACGTGACCAATTGATGCCGCAGGCCATGGGTTCGGCGGCGTTTGAATGCCGACGGCGCGACAGTCGCGTCCTTACTTCGGCCCAAAGTGGCGGATTGCTGACTGACCGACCGGTTAGTAGCAGACATTCGCGCTTCCCGACTCCTGAAAGCGGGTCGAGAAGCGCCCAAGGTTGCCGAATCGTGGCGACAAATCTTTCATTCCCTCAGCCTGCTTTATGTGCGATTCTTCGCATGACGCGCGTTCGAGCGGATCATCTGCTCCGTAGATGTGCGAAAGTGGAATGTGGGGGGTGCGACGAACAGTAGAATGGCGGATTACAGCGCAATCGAATGGACCGACGCAACTTGGAACCCGGTAACGGGCTGCACGAAGATCACGGCGGGTTGCGACAATTGCTATGCCGCCCGCTTCTCTGAGCGATTTCGCGGCGTGCCCGGCCACCCGTTCGAGAACGGCTTCGACCTCACGCTACGCCCAGAGCGGGTCAACCAGCCGCTGCGCTGGAGGCGCGGTCGTATGATCTTCGTCAATTCAATGAGCGACCTTTTTCACAAGGCCATCCCGAATTCGTTCATTGATCAGGTATATGACACGATGGAGGCGGCAGACTGGCACACCTATCAGGTGCTTACCAAGCGAAGCCCGCGCCTGCGCGATTACCTGAAGGGTCGCTATCTGGATCGAGCACCGCCCGCGCATATCTGGAGCGGGGTCTCAGTCGAGGATCGAAACGGCTCCGCGCGCGTCGATCATCTTCGCGACTCGCGGTCGGCGGTTCGCTTCCTCTCTGTCGAGCCACTAATTGGACCTGTAGGCGCGATCGATCTCACCGGCATACACTGGGTCATTGCGGGCGGCGAGAGCGGACCCGGCGCGCGGGTGATGCATATCGACTGGGCCCGCGAAATCCGTGACGCTTGTCGCGATCAAGACGTGCCATTTTTCTTTAAACAATGGGGTGGATTCCGGCCAAAATCGGGCGGCCGCAAGCTGGACGGCCGCGAATGGAGCGAGTGGCCGCAATCGCAGCAGGTAACCGGCTGAATGCTCGACCCACGATGGTATGAGGGCCGTGAACAGGCCCTGGTGAAGCACACCTTTCTCGACACCTACATGCCGGCGCAGATTCCCAAGGTCGTCAGCTGGGCCGACGAGTTCACCTATGTCGATCTGTTTGCGGGTCCGTGGCAGTCGCAGAGCGACGACTACGCTGACACCTCCTTCGGGATCGCGCTCCGCCGCATGGCCGAGGCGAAGGTGATGCAGGCGAATTTTGGCCGCAACGTCAATATGGTCGCCTATTTAGTCGAAAAAGACCCCGCAAACTATGCCAAGCTGACGGAGGCGGTAAAGCGCTTCCCCACAGTCGAGGTTCATTGCTATCCCGGCGTGGCCGAGCAGCATGCAGCAAATATCGCCAAGCAAATATCGCCCCGCGCGTTCCGCTTCGTGGTGATCGACCCTAAAGGCGTGCCTGACGTCCGAAAGTTCAAATGCTTGATCGAGCCCCGCAATACCGAAGTACTGCTCAACTTCATGTTCCAGTTCGCCAACCGATTCGCGGGCTCGCAGGATCGGATGCCCACGCTTGAGGGCTGGCTCGGCGGCCTAACCGACGAGGAGGGCAGTTGGCGGAAGGACTTTGCTGAGTTACGAGGACAAGACCGTGAGGCGGCGATTACCGAACGTGCGCGCCAAGTTCTTCGAACATTAGGCGGCTATAGATATGCGCCCGCCCTGACCGTCGATGAAACCGCGTCCGAGCGACCGCTGTACAAACTCATTTACCTGTCGCGTCACCCTATCGGGCTACGGGTGTTCCGTGATGCGCATGTCAAAGCGCTGGAAGCGCAGGCCACCTACAAGTCGGCAAGAAAAGCCGAGAACCGCCGTCAGAAGACCGGCATGGACGATCTGTTCGCGAACTCAAGCATGATTGATCCCAGCGACCGGAGCGCCCTTGAGATAGCCAAGGGCGTGATCGACGCGCAGTCCACCATGATGCAGATGCTGAAGGAGAGCCCCGGGGGCCTCGACTGGAAAGATATATGGCCGCGCGTGCTGGATGCCTGCGTCGTGACACACAACCAACTCGGCGAGTGTGTCCACGACCTACGCAACAACACGAAATTGAATATCCCGGCTTGGACAGGCAGAGCGGTCAAGCGACCAAAGGGTGAGTTCCGAATCTCCTTGATTTGAGTTCGCTTGGGATCAGTGCGCTATCATGCCAATTGCGATCGAACTTCGGTGATTGGGGTTTCCAGCCAGCGGCCGAACGGTCGTTTGGGCGCAGACTTGTTCGACTCCACATGGGAAGCGAGGAGCCGCGGACCTCCGATTTCAGTGCCCGCCGCCAGCGTCAGCGCGACTTCGACGTTCACGCCGAGATAACGCACGGTGTTTGTGCGGCCCTAATGGCCGAAGGAGAAATGGGGGTTCCCACGCCACGGTCTACGACAGGTGTCGATCATACTCGGCCATTCAGTTCTGCTTCGCCACGCCCTGAAGGCGGAAGTTGAATCATCTCATCAGCTTTTGTTGGACTGCCGTTGCCGTCTGGATTGTGGCCGAGGTCAAACGTCAACGTTCCGGCGTCGGTCGGTTCGTCTCAGGAACGCCGCGTTTCTTCAGCTCCGCAGCGACAGGTGCGAAAGCATCTTGATAGGGCCCCCTGTCAGATCGCCGTTTCGCCAGGTCAAGCGAGGTGAGGCCTGACGGCGTTCGCTGCATCACGTCGACTTTCAGATCAAGCAAAAGCGCCGCAAAAGCCGGTGACGGGCTTGGATGCGGACACTCGTCGCTATAGCTGTAACTTAGCGCGTTCAGAATCAGCATACATTCGTTACCGACGTCGAAACTGAATCCGTGATCGGTGAAGCTTGCGACGATGCGTTTTAGGATCTCTGGATCGCGATCGAGAGGGCCAAGGTCATCGCCGAAGACCTTGAGAACATAGATGACGTTCTCCTCGGCCGTCGAAAGCCCGATGTGGTCAAGGACAAATTCGAGCTTCGTATCGCCATCGCGCCCGCATTTTTTCGCTTCAGAGCAGACATAGGTCATGTTGCGCGTGACATTGTATAGAAGGTCGGCCTGTTCCTTGGTGTTCTGCACGTTTAAGCGGCCGACCCAGTATCGCAATTCGTCGATCGACCCTCCGGCTGCCATCGCCAGCAGCGCCTTCCGGTTCCGCTCGGCTTCGGCCTTGGAGATCGCACGAAACGCGTCGGAAAGATCGAACTCGCGAGCGTGCTCGACGAGTTCTTCGAAGGGATCGATCTGGCTATAGCCCTCGGGAGATCTGAGCACACGGCTCAGGGCATCGGTGAACAGCCGGCGATGCCCCGGGCCATTCCCGAGGGCTCTGCCCATCCCGAGCATCAGCCGCAGTTCGGCATCGGCCGAGGTCGCGCTGTCAGGGGGTTTCGGGCATTTCTTTTGTGGGTCGGCGGCGAGCATGAGGTCCACGATGTCGCTGTGCCCGGCCCGACTTGTGAGAGCGAGCGGTGTGTAGAAGCGATCATCGTAGAAGATGTCGCCGCTTTTGCCCGGCGGAACAAAGCAGCGTGCACCGGCCCACGGATCTGCACCTTTCGCGAGCAACTGTACGACCAGCTTGCGCGAGCCGCGCATGCCAGCCCAAGCTAATGGTGTTAAGCCGAAGGTGTCAGGCCGGTTCACTGCCGCCGAATCAGGGAAGTCAGGCATCTCGCCATTCCGGATCGCGATGACCGCCACCTCGCCAGCGACCATTGGAAGAGCCTTGCGATTGGAAATGCGCGAAAAATTGGGTTCGACGGGTTCAGCAGGGTCTCCGGTCGGATTTGAATTGGAATCGACGACGCAAAGATCGCCGAAGGGAAACGACTCTTCCATGACCATCGCGCGGTTGTATCGTTCGGCGAACTGGCGGTTCGGCTGGGGCCCGGAAGGTCCGGCATCGTTAATGAAATGCGACCAGACGGCGCGCTGTACGATCGGTTCGATCTCGTTTGGGATCGAACAGCGCAGTCCTGGGAACCGCGGCGTATGATCGGCACCGAGCGCGTAATAGTAGAAGGCGATAAGTCGAGGATTGCCCCTCGCTGCGGCACGGTGCGCGCTGCCTTCGGGATCGCGGCTGATCTCGGCGTAGCTCGACATTTCAGCATCAAGGGCGTCGCGCGCATCGCTAAGGCGGCGCAGGATCGCTGTGTCGGGATCACCAGTGTGCGAATCACAGCCTTGGATGACCATCGCCAAGCTGCCGACGACGATGGCGAATACGATAGGCGGGATACACACGAATTTCAACTCTGCCCCTGATTTCGCAATCAACTCCAAATGGAGTCGGTAGAGGGTCTTGGTCATCTGTGCCTATGCGTAGAATGCAAATAAATTCTAAAAGCCACGCTCCTCAGGAGCTATTAATGCGGCTTGATTGAAAACTGGAAGGGCAGCTAGCGCCCTTCGCCGCTCAAAAGCCGACTGACCGATAAGTCCCGAAGTCAGCCATGCAATTGAGCTGATTTCATATTGTGAATGTATGCCTGCTTTCGGGACTTGCGACCTAGCCGCTCTACGGTTGCGGTGAGGGGCATAGCTGACGTCGCCGTCGCGCCGAAAAGCGTTCGCTAAGGCCCGCGGAAGCAAGCCAAAGCAAGTCCTGTTCACCCTTTACACCGCCGCCACGCTTCACCCTACTCCGAAAACACTCCCCACCCGCCGAAATGCGCCGCCAGATGATCGATCCACGCCCGCACCAGCGGCGGCAGGCCAGTCCGTGTCGTGAACACCAGGTGCACGATCCCCTCCTGCCCGCGCCAGTCCGGGAACAGCCGCACCAGCGCGCCGGAGCGCAGGTCGGCCATGCAGGCATGGTCGGGCAGCAGCGCCACGCAAAGCCCCGCGGTCGCGGCGCGGCGGATCGCCTCGAAATCGCCGCAGCTCAGCCGCGGATGGTGGACGATCGCCTGCTGCGCGCCGTCCGGACCTTCGAGCCGCCACGTGACCGCGCCTTCGTCGCCCGAGGAACTCAGCGTCGGCGCGCCGGCGAGCTCGTCGATGCCCTGGCCGGCAAGCTGGTTGGCGAGTGCCGGGCTGGCGACCAGGATGCGGCGGCTGCGCGCGAGCGTGCGCATCGTCAGTTCGGCATCGCTGTCGAGGCGGGTGCGGACGCGCAGGGCGACGTCGATTCGCTCGTCGATCAGGTCGACCGGGCGGTCGGCGGCGACGATGTGCGCATGCCCCTTGGGATAGAGCATCAGGAACGCCGGCAGCACGCCTGAGACGATCAGGATGAGGCCGTCGGGCACGGCGCTGACCAGGGGCGAACGTAGAAGCCGTTCTCGTGCAACGGCCCTGGGAAGCCACCGCCAGCCGATTGAATCAGATCAAAAATAGGAGGACGTGTCGCCAATAACCCACATTCACTGCAAACCACTGAACGGCGCTTGCAGGGAGCTTATACTTCAGGCATCATGTTTAAATGACGGAAGGCTCTGGGGGGAGCGCTGGCGATGCCGGGCGTACAAGATAACTCAATAAAGCGTTCGACAGCCCTTCTAGCGGCGATCGCTCTAGCAATTATTGCGGGGTACGGGCTTTGGCGCCTGTCAGTTGAGTATCCACGACATTGGGCAACGATCGTCCCCGATGCTTCCTCTGATGAGTCTCCCAGACTTGCGATCGATAGAGTACTCAGATCAATCACCGACAACGAGGGGCGCCCCCGTGCAGGCGCTAACGTTCCACTCGCTACCTTTATTTCTCGTGATGGGCAGCGTATCGCCGTGAACATTGTGGAGGGCCAATTCTATGATCGTTCGATCGAACCGCACTCCAGTTGGCAGAAGCTGGGCACGGATATCCTGCTCGTGTCCTCGGTCGATGAACGGAGATCAGCCCGTGGCGGGCTGGGCGAGGCCACCACATTAGGTTGCTCATTGCCGCCCACGCCTGATGCCACCCAAGCACTAGGCGAATCTTCGATCGCTCCATGCGGCGGTATTTATAAAAGGCATTTCGGAATTACCCGGATTGCAAGACTATCCGTTATTGTAGATGACAATCCTGGTTCTGATAGCCCGCCTTGCTGGAAAAAATTCGGACTTTCACTTTTAGAGAACGGATATCAAGACTGTGTCCGCAAGGCGGTTGAATCAAGTCTAGACAATTTATTCGGGCAGATAAATGATCAACGCTATCGCCCTTTGCATACGATCGTTTTTCCTGCGATCGGGACTGGCATAGGAGGCTTGAGCAAGCCGGCATTTTACGACGAGCTACTAAGGAACGCGCTGGTTCCTGCTCTGAAGCGAGGTGGTTTGCCATCGATGACGCTGTATATTCAGGTCACGCGATACGATACTCCGCAGCGTTGGGAAGATACGAGATTTGCTGTTGCAAGTGCAGTGAACGAGGCGGTGAGCGACTGGGAGACTTCCGATCATGCAGTGCCATCCTCCGAGTGGCTCACGCTCACGGGCGTGTCGCTTGGAGGTGCGGCACTGCTATTTGCAATGACGATGGGCTGGCGCCGTGGTGCCCTCAGCGCGGGCTTTAGGGATGCCATTGGCTCGACACCGCTCTCACTCCTCGCTTGGGCCGCCGCCGCCGTAGGCGTGGCCTCCATGTTCAAAGCCTTTGTTACATTAGTACCAACTTCGTATGGGCCATACGTTCAGTTAGGGGCGGGCGTCATCGCGGCACTTCTGGCCGGTCCGCTGACGGCCGCGTCCGAGCGGGCGAAGGACGCGCTCAAGCCAAGACCTGCCGCCGACGTAGGAGATTCCAGTGCATCTGCAACTTAACTCTTGCAACCTCGCCACGATACTCATCGCACTTGGCGTCGCGACAACAACTGCACCCGCGAAAGCGGACACAGTGACTTTTCAAACGGAGCACTTTGCATGTGATTTGACCCTCGACAACGTAGCCAAGGGGCATCTTGAGCCCGGAAAACCCCTTGTTATCAACGTGCCCCGCAGAGTCGAATACCTTGTACAGTGTGAGAGCCACGAAATTCCGGTGAAACTCTATGCCCGCTCTTACCTATTTTCCGTTTCCGGTATGCCCAATGGGCCGCTCAAACCAAGTATCAACCTTCTTCCCGTTGCCGTCCTTCCAACTCTTGTCCGAGCTTCTTCATCGCCTGGCATGGAAGTTACCACTACAACAACGGTACGCAGCGTCGGGTGCAAAATTTCGCATGGAGCAAGCTTCGGTCTGAAAGAAGGAAGGCTGATACGACAAGCAAAGATTAGAACGATCGCTTCAGGCACGAGGGTTCGCCTGACCAAAGCAGAACCTATCCATTGCGGCGATACCAACCTTATCGAGATACAGGGGTCGAACTGGCGCGCATGGTTCCCGAACAAGGCGTTTAATTTCAGCTTCCGTGGCAGAAAAATCGAGGTTTTCCCTCCAAGCCAAGACAGCACATGCTGTTGGATTGGGTGATATTCTGCATGGCCGTTTCACCTTAGCTCCACATACGAGCAATAGATGGCAATTAGCCGCGACTGATAGAACAGCATTTGGATGGTCAGATATAGAAATCTCTGCCGAAAATTGTTTCGTGAAGCGGATATTGGGGGGGGTTAATTTAAAACGCAACCCAGCAAGCGGAGCCCGCCACTGGCAGGGCGCCCTTTTTCGACCCAGCAAGAACTACTCAAAAACACCCCCGCCCCGCCAAAATGCGCCACTAGATGATCGATCCACGCCCGCACCAGCCGCGGCAGTCCGGTCCAGGTCGTGAACATCAGATGCACGATCCCCTCCTGCCCGCGCCACTCCGGGAACAGCTGCGCCAGCGCGCCCGATCGCAGGTCGCCATGCAGGCATGGTCGGGCAGCAGCGCCACGCCCAGCCCCGCGGTCGCGGCGCGGCGGATCGCCTCGAAATCGCCGCAGCACAGCCGCGGATGATGGATGATCGCCTGCTGCGCGCCGTCCGGCCCGTCGAGCCGCCAGGTGACCGCGCCTTCGTCGCCCGAGGAACTCAGCGTCGGCGCGCCAGCGAGCGAGTCGATGCCCTGGCCGGCAAACTGGTTGGTGAGCGCCGGGCTGGCGACCAGGATGCGGCGGCGGCACGCGAGCGTGCGCATCGTCAGTTCGGCATCGCTGTCGAGGCGGGAGCGGACGCGCAGCGCGACGTCGATCCGCTCGTTGATCAGGTCGACCGGGCGGTCGGCGGCGACGATGTGGACATGACCCCTGGGGTAGAGCGTCAGGAACGCGGGCAGCACGGCCGAGACGATCGGGATCAGGCCGGTCGGGCAGGCGAAGCGCACCGTGCCGCGCGGCTCGCTGAGGCTAGTGCATCCCGTCACCGATTTTGCTGAGCCCTGCGCTGCTGAGTTCTCAGGGCGAAAAAGCGGCAGTTCCCCGGCGAAAGCCGGGGTCCAGGAGTGACACGCTCCGAGTGTGCGACTCCTGGGCCCCGGCTTTCGCCGGGGAACAGGATGGGTTGAGACTGACGCCAGCAATTTCAACGACGAGATGCACTAGCCGCGACGATCGCCTCGGCGCGCTCGGCGGCGGCGACGGCGATCCGGCATTGCGCATGGAAGACGGCGCCGATCTTGGTCACGCGGAAGCGGCGTGAGGAGCGCTCGATCAGGCGGGCGCGTATTTCGCCGAAATAGAATTTGAAAGATCGAGGCCTGCCCCTGCCCCTCCACCAGCCTGCGGCTGGTCCCCCTCCCCGTTCCGGCTGAACGATGCACACATCTTCATTTTCGATGAGATGTCAGCTGCTTAAGCCCCTCCCCTTCAGGGGAGGGGTTGGGGTGGGGCAGTCGGGAGAGCCACTCGTTGTCGATCGAAACGCGCGAAAAAATGGCGGAAATGCTCGCTTCGCTCGCCCCCACCCC
>Ga0068863_100003144_pt1 | contig 16296 bp, 18 predicted proteins | sample KBSSwiS62_FD_66596 | JGI IMG/M metagenome (GOLD analysis project Ga0068863, IMG submission 66596) | Switchgrass rhizosphere microbial communities from Kellogg Biological Station, Michigan, USA - KBS Switchgrass S6-2 | ecosystem: Host-associated > Plants > Roots > Rhizosphere > Soil ...
GTCGAGCCGCAGGACGAGCGGCTGACCGGAGATGTTGCGGACCAGCACGGCGACCCCCTTGGTCAGTAGAGGTAGGAGTGAAGCTCGATCTTCTGGATCACGACGCCGACGGCGCCGTCGTCGTCGACGTCGTAGTCCTGCGACCAGCTGCCCAGCGCCGCCCACAGGAAGTTCGGCACCGTCTGGGACAGCCCCGGGTCGGCGGCCAGGACCCGTTCGACAACGGCCGCCAGGCCGCGGGCGGCGTCGATCGCCTCGCCGGCGTCGGCTCCGGGTAGCCAGGCGGTGCACACGACCTCGAGGGTCGCGGTCTCCTCGCGGGCGACCCCGGTCGCGACGATCTGGTCAGCGCTGGTCAGCGACCCGCCATAGATCACCCGGCGGTTGGCGGTGAAGGCCTTCCCGGACCAGGCGGGCGTGACCGCGACGTCGGCGAGTTCCGGGTCGCCGTCTAGCCGGCGGACGAGCTCCAGCCAGGCCGGCCACGCCGGCGACGTCGCCGCGGCGCTCACCGGCGCCCGCCATGGAACAGCGAGCCCCACTGGGGGTCGTAGGAGAACGTCCGCGACACCGGCGTCGGCCCGCCGCTGGTCGTGGTCCCGGCGGCGCCGGCGGTGGCCGGGTTCTGGTCGCCGCGCTGCGAGTAGCGGGCATAGACCGCGTCGACCTCGGGCACGCCGGTGCGGTATTTCGCCGGCAGGGACAGCCGGTAGGTGCCGCCAGAGGTGGCGGTGAACGACTCGGCCCGGTCGGGCACCTGGGAGCGGTGCAGGTTGAGCCGGGAACGCAGCCGGATCAGGCAGCCGCGGACCAGGTCGGGCGGCGGATAGTCCTCGCCGTAGACGTATTCGACGGTGACCAGGGCCCGGCCGTCGGGCCAGATGTCGTCGGTGCGGCGCACGACGCCGAGCTCGTCGACGGTCAGCGCGGCGAGCTGGGTGTTGGTGAGCGCGACCGGGGTCGCGCCCGGCCGGGCGGCGACCAGAACGGAGCGAATCGCGCGGACCGCGTTGACGGAGCGGTCGTCTTCGGGGTGGATGAGCTGCAGCTCATCGGTACCGACGCCGTCGACGACGACCCGGGCGTACCGCGCCACCCACGCCCGGTCCGTGATCCGCTCGCACTCGCGTTCGACCTCGAGGCGGGCGCCGCGTAGCTGCTCAGTGGTGTAGCGGGCGGTGTCGGACAGCGACTCGTCGGAGGCGCGGCCCTCGGCCAGGGTGAAGAAGTGCCCGCCGCACACCTCGACGATGTCGTGCTCGACGACGGTCGCGCCGGCGATCGTGGCGGTCCAGGTGACGGTGAGCAGCGTCGGGTCGGGCTGGCCGGCGAGCCGGTAGGTCGCGGTCCCGCTCCCGGCCGGGCCCGCCGTCGCGGTGGCGCTGTCGATCTGGGTTCCGGCCGCGTCGATGACGGTCACGGCGATGGTGCCGGTCGGGTCGACGGGGGTCTCGTCGTCGAGCCAGGTGTGGGTGAGCGTGAGCGCGGCGGTCGCCGCGACCCGGTACAGGGTCATGTGATCCTCAGCTGCTCGGGGGATTTGCGGGCCGGGATCTCGGGGGTCATCGTGACCTTGACCCACACGTCGTAGGCGCCGGGGACGAGCGTCACCGCGCCGCCGGGGCCGAGCAGGCAGCGCGCCCACCAGCCGCCGCGGCCGTCGGCCTCCCAGCTCGCCGTGTACCAGGCCGCCGGCGCGGCCCCGGACCGGGGAAAGGCGAGCTGCACGGACAGCAGCGGATTGGTGGGGTCGACCAGGACGCCGGAGATGGTCGCCGACCAGGCGACGCGGAGGTACTCCAGCGACAGCTGCGGCAGCTGCACCAGCACCCTCCTAGACGAGATCGCTGATCGTGACGGTGCCGGCGAGACGGCCGGCGCTGACCCGTCCCGCCAGGTGCCCGACCGTCATCAGCCCGGCGGGCCGGGAGGACTGCGGCCAGGGCGGCTCGACGAACCGGCCACGCCGCCATGGCCGGGACGGCGCCCGGCGGGTCGCGATCACCGGCGGGGCAATCCAGGCGCCCTGGTTGCCCTGGGGCCAGGGCGGCTCGCAGAACCGGCCGCGACCGGGGCGTACCGCGGCCGGTCGCCGGCGCGAGAGCGGCGATGGCGACCAGGACGCGCCCGTTGCATACGGGCCGGCGAGGAACCGGCCACGGCGCACCGGCCGTACCGGAGGCCGCTGGCGGGCAGGCCAGCTCTGCCGGTAGGAGACGTCGACCTGCGGCCACGGCGGCTCGGCGAACCGGCCACGCCGGGCCGGCCGGGACGGCACGCGACGGGTCGCGGCCACGGCCGGCGGCACCCAGACCCGCTGGGGACCTTGCGGCCAGGGCGGCTCGAAGGAGTGGCCGCGGCGCAGGTAGGGCGCCCACCGGGGGCGGCTGCCCGGAGGCGCGACCGGCGCCGGCAGCCACTGCCCCCGGGGCGCCTGCGGCCAGGGCGGGTCGAAGGAGCGGCCGCGGCGCGGCAGCGGATGCCACCGCGGCCGTGCCCCCGGCTGGTCGAAGATTCCCGGGAACGGCTGGCTTTGCGGGCCCTGCGGCCACGGTGGCTCGAAGGAGCGGCCGCGGCGTAGCTTCGGCGCCCAGCGTGGCCGGCTGCCGGCCTGGTCGTAGATCCCGGGGAACGGCTGGGTCTGGGCCGCCTGCGGCCAGGGCGGCTGGAAGAACCGGCCTCGAGGCTTCGGCGCCCAGCGCGGCCGCGAACCCGCCGGCGCGGTGAAGCTCGGCCACGGGGCGCCTTGCGGCGCCTGCGGCCAGGGCGGCTCGGCGAAGCCGCCGCGGCGAACCGGTCGCGGCGCCGGCCGGCGGCCCGCTGTCGACGTCGACGGCAGGAAGGTGCCCAGCGGCGCCGGCGGGACCGCGAGGACCTGCCCGCGGCGGACCGGCCGGGCCGCCGCCCGGCGCGTCGCGAGCGGCGGGAACACCGGCGTCGGCGAGGACAGCGCCGGCCACGGCGGGTCGAACAGCCGGCCGCGTCGCGGCAGCGGGAACCAGCGCGGCCGGGCGCCGGCCTGGCGGGTCTGGTCAGGTAGCCAGCCGCCGCGCGGCGCCTGCGGCCACGGCGGCTCGAACGACCGGCCACGCCGCGTCGGGCGGGACGGCTGGTGGCGGGCGGTCAGCAGCTGCGGCGGCCAGACGGCCGGCGGGTACCACGGCGGGTCGGCGAACCGCCCGCGGCGCACGAGCCGGACCGGATACCACCGCGGCCGGGCGCCAGCCGGATCGGTGAACGACGGGTAGGGCAGGCTCTGCGGGCCCTGCGGCCAGGGCGGCTCGACGAACCGGCCCCGGCGCGGCCGCGGATGCCACCGCGGCCGGCCGCCGGCCTGGTCGTAGAGGCCGGGGAACGGCTGCGTCTGCGCGCCCTGCGGCCACGGCGGCTCGTGGAAGCGGCCGCGGCGCAGCTTCGGCGCCCACCGCGGCCTCGAACCGGGCTGTTCGTAGATCCCCGGGAACGGCTGGGTCTGCGGGCCCTGCGGCCAGGGCGGCTCGTGGAACCGGCCGCGGCGCAGCTTCGGCGCCCACCGCGGCCGCGAACCGGGCTGGACGGTGACCGACGGCCACGCCTGGCCCTGGTTGGCCTGCGGCCAGAACGCGAGGTACCGGCCGCGGCGCGGTAGCGGGAACCAGCGGGGACGTGAGCCGGCCTGCCGCGGGTCGGTGGGCCACGGGGCACCCTGGGGCGCCTGGAGGAGGTTCGGCTCGAACCGTTTGCTGCGGCGCGGCCACGCGCCGCGCCAGCGCCGCAGCATGGTCTACCTCCGGCTCCCCACGGTCCGACGACCCAGCTGGCCCGGTCGGCCTACTCCTCCCACTCGAGGCTGGCCGTGTAGAGGTGCGAGGACGGCAGCGCGTTGCCGACGTTGAGCAGCGCGATGCCATTCGCTGTGCCCGACGCGCAGATCAGCTCCTCCAACAGCTCGAACGGCAGGTCGACGCCGGACTGGCTGTTGAAGCTGACCTCGTACAGGTACGGCGCGGTCCAGGTCGCGGTCGGGACCGTCGACCAGGCGGTGTCCAGGCCGGTGATACCGCTCGCGGCGCTGTTCGGGTCCAGCTTGTTCCCGGTGCTCGTCGCGGTCGCGGTACCACGGGCCGTGGTACGCACCATCGCGACGGTCAGCTGCTGCGAGGTCGGCGCACCGGTACCGGCACGGACGCCGAGCGTCACGCGGCGCAGCTTGAAACCGGCCGACGCCCCGGCCTGCAGCGACCCGAACAGGGCGTTCGCCGAACCGCCGGACGGGGCGGTCGCGACGATCGCCGCTGCCGACTCGACCGTGACGTTGTAGCGGGCCATTCCCATGTCCTCTCATCAAAGGGACCCGCCGGATTTCCGCGCGGGCAAAAAAAAGGGGGGCGGTGCGGCCTAGAAAAGGCTGCTGTACTGGCCGACGATCGGCGGCACGAGGACGGGTAGCGACGCGCCGAGCCAGGTCGTATCGGTAAAGCCGACATCGTCGATGTTCACCGTCGTGTTGGACGCACCGGTGGGCATGCCGACGCGCAGGATCGTGATCGCGGACGCGGTGCCGGTGTTGGTGGCGCCGGAGTCCTTCTGCTCGGCGATGGTCGCCGAGTCCGGCGACGTGTAGATCCGCAGGCTCGCCGAGCCGTTGGTGCCGGTGCCGGCGGTCGCGACCATCTCCAGCCGGTACCACTGCCCGGTAGACAGCGTCGTCGAGGACGTCACGGAACCCGTCGTCCCGTTCCACAGGAGCGTGACCGTGCCCGCGCTATTGAGCCGGATCGACGCGACGTTGGTGATGCTGGACATCATCGTCGCGACGACGATATTGCTGGACAGGCTCGACGGGAGGAGCACATACAGCCGGCAGTAGGTCGTTGTGGCTGAGATGCCGGAGGTCCACGCGGTGTAGGGGCTGCCGGAAAGGCCGGTCGTCTGGTACTGGCCCGACAACGACCCGCGAAGCGCGAACGACGAGTCGTATTTCGCCGTACCGATGGTCGTGGAGACGGAACTCCACTGGGTATCGGAGGCGCCGGAGTTGCTGGTAGAGATCGCCGTGCCCGAGCTGAGCCCGGACTCGTACGAGTTGGTGAGGGTCGCCACCGCGACCTCCTAACGTGGCCGCGGGTTTGCGGCTCCTATCCGATCCAGACCGAGCCGGCGAGCGTCCCGGTCGCGGTCAGGTAGATCCCGTTCGCGACCCGCAGCCCGTCGGGCAGCGCGAACGACACCGCGCCGGCGGCCGGAATGACGATCTTGGCGAGGATCGTGCCGTTCGCGCCGGTCGCGGAGTCGTAGAGGGTGACCGTGTCGCCGGGGGTGGAGAACAGCGACCAGCCCCGCAGCGACCCCGGCGCGGGGGCGACGAGGCCGGTGCCGGTGACCGCGACGGCGGACGCCTGCGCGCTGCCCACGGCGTCAGTTGAGCTGGTAGGCGACGCGCACCAGGCCGGCGGGCAGCGCCACGCCGGAGGCGGTGTGCAGCGCCTGCACGGTGAGCACGTCCCCGGCCGCGCAGACCAGGTCACTCGCCGTGGACGACAGGGTCATGTCCTCGGCCACAAACGCCGATGAGTTGGTCGCCGCGTAGGACCGCGACGCCGGCAGCACGCTGCCCGCGCCGGCCGCGCCCCGGTTACGCACGGACAGCGTCGTGTAGTTCGTGCCGTTCGCGGTGACGGCCGCGTCCGGTATCCACTTCACGCCGATGATCTTCGCGGCGCCAGGGAGAGCGTCGAGGTTGACCTCGAGATCGGTCGTCGCGTTGGCCATGGCAGGGATACGGGCCGAAAGATAGCGGGGCCCGGAAAGCTCGGTGGACTGCGTCATTCCCGTTGTCCTTTCTGAGGTAGGGGCCAGGAATGGCCGTCAGCTGTTGCCCCGTTGGAAAGCGCGCCAGTCGAGGATCGCGCCGCTGTAAATGTGGCGGATCTTGTATGTGAACTTGTCGGCGTTGAACATCGAGCCCACCGACTGGTCGGACTGGGTGAACAGTTCCGGGTCCTGCTTGCCCATGTAGAAGCCGAGCTCGATGGTCGGGGCCAGGTTCGGGTCGGCGGCGACGTACCACTGGGTGGTCGAGCTGGCGGTCCAGTAGTCGACGACGACGAGGTCCAGGCCCTCGTGGATGTTCGGGATGTTCGTCGCGGCGCCGAGCGGGGCGCCGGAGGGCAGCGCGACCGCCGAGCGGGACAGCTGCCAGCCGAGTTCCTCGAGCGCGCTGTTGACCAGCAGCGTCTTCGGGGTGAGCGACAGGATGTTGTAGCTGTCGCCGTAGGCGGCCTGGGTGCGCAGCTTCTGGCGGGTCGCGGACAGGGCGCTGCCGGACAGGGCGGTCGAGGTGGTGTTGGCGTGCGCCGAGTTGAACAGCGCGACCGAGTCATACAGGGTCGGGTTGGTGGCGATCAGGTCCCAGACGAACCGGTACAGCGTCTGGCTGGCGGCCAGGCCCAGCTTCTGCGGGATCCGCGAGATCGCCCGGACATCGTCGTTGGCGATCATCTCAAGGGTCAGATCTTCCGTGCCGCCCCGCTTGTTGATCGCGTAGGTGACTTCCTCGTTCGTCGGGGAGGTCAGCGGCTGGTACGGCGCGCCCTGGTTGACCGTGGGCAGCACGCCGTAGCCGCCGACCCGGTCGATCCGCTGCGTCCGGAAGTCGTTCACCGGGACGATGCTGCTGACGATCTGGCGCCAGGTCTGCAGCGACGGCTGCCCGTACTCGGCGATCATCCGCCGGGTGATCGAGTCGCCGAGGACCAGCGACCAGGACGCCGAGGTCATCGACTCAGCCGCCCGCACACCGACCCGGCCGTCACCGAACGACTCGGTCAGGATCGTGCGGTTGAAGTCCTCGAAGTCCAGCGCCCGGGCCCGGCGGCCGGTGAAGTCGACGTACGCCTCCTTGAAGGAGTGGTAGCCGTTCGCGAAGTCGCCGGCGAAGAACGCGTCGAGGGCCTTGATCTTCTTGTCGTGCGCCTCCTGGGTGACGGTCGCGGTCGGGCCCTGGCCCTCGAGCTCGCGGACGAGGCCGGCCTTCTCCAGGCCGGCCATGGTCGCCTTCAGGGAGCCGACGTGGGCGGTGACGTCGGCCTCGGTGAACCGCTCGGGCATCGCCGCGGTGACGGCCTCGACGACGGTGTCCGGCAGGCCGGCGTCGGCGACCGCCAGGCGCAGCAGCTGCTTGCCGAACACCGAGTCGCGCGCGAACAGCGGCGGCGCGACAGCGGCCTCGGTCGCCGGCTCGCCGGGCTCAGGTGCGGCAGCGGGCTCGCCGAGCAGGGCGAGCAGGGCGGCGCGGTCGGCCGGGTCCGCGGACCTGACCGCCTCCATGACCTGTGCCAGGTCCACGGGTTCCTCCTCAGATAGGGGATCGGCATCGGTGCCGCCGGCGACCATGCGCATAACGGCGCCGCCGGCGGAGGGATGAGCGACCAGATCGACGGAGTTCACGCCGACGATCTTGGTTGCTTCGACGATCTGCCGGCCGCCCTCCCGGGCGGTCCGGAAGTGTGCCTGCACGTCGTGGGAGACGCCGGCGAGCGGTTCGCGGCCGGCTTCCTGCGCGGCGAGCGCGGCCTGCATGACCTCGGAGGCGTGCGTGGCGGAGGGCAGCAGGTGCAGGTCGCCGGCGAGGCCGTGTTCGTTGACGTGGATGTCCTGCAGATGGCCGACCAGGCCGTTGATCGTCGAGGAGGTCATCTCGGCGCGGTCGCGGTGGTGGTCGTAGGCCCGGGCGCCCTCGTAGAGCGGGGCGGCCTCGGCCAGGACGGCCGGGGTGTAGCGGCGGCCGTTCCTGCTGACCCCGGCCTTGATGATCTGGAGGCGGAAGACGCGGCCGCCGGCGGCGTTCGTGCCGCGGGCCTCGACGATCCGCCCGACCTCGCAGACGGCCGTCGACTCTTTCCGCGTGGCGTCGACGTTGATGACCGTGGTCCGCTGTGATCCCGCCGGTCTGCCGGTCGTGCGCGGGGCCGGCTTCGGCGGCTTGGGTGGCTTCGGTGGCTTGCCGACGTCCTTACGCCGCAGCGGGTGCTCGGCCATCTGCTTTGTGGTGGCCTCGTCGAGCTGACCGGTCACGGGCAGGCCGTTGTCCCGCTGGTACTGGCGGATCGCGTTGCGGGTCTCGGGCCCTTCCTTGCCGTCGATCGTGATGCGGTAGCCGAGGTGGTTGAGCTGGGCCTGCCACTTTTTGGTGTCGGCGCTGGAGGCTTTTACGCCCTGGCCGTCGTCGCCCTCGCCGCCCTCGCCTGGGGCGAATTCGCCGGCCGCGGAGCGTGGGTGCTTGTTCCCGTCCCACGCGGCCTCGCCGGCGGCCAGGAGCTCGCCGTCGTCGTCGAGGGCGCCGGGCTGGCCGGGGGCGTCGCCGTCGGGTGGCATGCCTGCCGGCGCCGCGGTGTAGGTCCGCACGACCCGGGCCGGGTCGCCGACGGTGACCGCGCCGGCGTCGTCGATCGTGTAGGAGGCCTGCCACAGGTCGTCGCTGTCGAGGTCGTCACAGTAGACGACCTGGTCGCCGGTGAGGTCCTGGATCGCGAACCAGCCCCGGTTGCCGTTGCGGGTCCGCAACACGTCGCGGATCTTCGCGGCGATGTCCTGATAGGACCACTGACCGGCGATCATCGCCTCGGCGGAGGTTTCGCTGGTCGAGGGCGGCGGGTCGTCCGCGGCGGCGAGGTGCATGGCGGCGTGCAGCTCCAGATCTCGGGCGATCTCGTCATGGGACATCGGGGTGATACCGGCGCCCCGCTGGGACGCGCGGATCTGGCGCACCTTGGCCTTGCCCCGCTCGGGCAGCTCCCGGTAGGTCGACGCCTGCCGGTGAACCTCGACCTGCTCGCCGGGCTTGAATTTGATCAACGCGTTGTTCCCGACGTCGGCGATGACGCCCTTGGTCGGGTGCGGGACGACGGCGCGGATCTGGTGGCGGCCGCCGTGGATGACGTCGCCCGGGCGCAGGTCCTCGGCGGCGACGCGCGTCTTGCGGCGGGGCCGCAGGTGGGTGGCCTCGTCCGGGTGCGGCGTCGCGTCGAGCGACATGAACCGGCCGAACGGGTCGCGCGGCTGGTGGGGATTGAACGCCTCGGCGACGTCGAGCAGCGCGTCGAACAGGGCGTCGAACAGCGCCGGGTCGAGCGCCTCGGCCGACGTCGCACGCCGCCCCTTGCCACGCGCCCGCGGCTTCTTCTTTGCGCCCTTGGCGCGGTCCATCGCGGCGTGCTGGGACGGCCAGTAGCCGAGCGCCTGGTGATGGCGGTTCGCGCAGAACCCTTTGACCTGCTCGGGGGGTAGATGCTGCGAGGCCTCGGCGACGCAGCGGTCGAAGTCGCCGTCCGTCCCCCAGCCGATCTTCGCGCCGCCGATCCCGGTCGACCACCAGCGAAGCAGCGGCGCGGCGTCCCCGGGGCCGTGCCGCTCGCTCACGGCGGTCAGGCCTTCGGCGCGCCGGTGCCCGCGGGCGGCTGCTGGTCACCGGCACCGCCGGCGGGTGTCTTCTCGCCGCCGTCGCCGGTCTTCTCGACCTTGACGTCGCTCCTGGCCGGCCGCCGCGGCTTACGCCGCTCGCCCGGGCGGGCGGGGCCGGCGTAGAGGTCGACGCGCAGGTTCTCCGGGTGCTTGGTCGGGTCGGCGGCCGGGCCGCCGTACAGGGTGACGATCGGCTCGCCGGCGCGCAGCGCGTCGCCCGTAGCGTCGTGACGCAGGACCGTGCCGTCGTCGTCGGTGGCGATGTGCCAGATGTTGGCGTCGTGCGTGGTCGCCAGGGTGCCGTCGATGACGTCCTCGACGTCGAGGACCTCGCGGGTGGCCATCCGCAGCGCGGCCGCGGCCTCGGCTGTGTCCATGGGTGTCCCTTCCAGGGTTAGCGGCGGCCGCCGACCGCGGTCAGCAGCGGAGGCGCCGTCTGGGTCGTGTCGTCCACGTGGGTGGCGACGTCGTCGGGGGCCGCGTCGGGCTTGTCGAGGTCCGCGACGTAGGGCACGCCGACGTAGTCCTCCCAGGCCTTGCGGGCGGCCACACGGGCGGCGGGGGCGGTCATGATCCCGGCGTCGACGAGGTTCTGCAGGCCGGTCGAGATGTTGAGCAGTACCTGGGCGGTGATCTGGGCGTCGGCCGCGGCGACCTCGGGCCCGGTGACGGTGAGCGCCTGCGCCGCCCTCGTCTTGCGGGCCTCGCCCGTGCGCGGGTCGACGGTGTCGACCATCGCCGGTAGCCGGCCCGCCGCGACGGCCCGGTCGATCGCGAAGCGGGTCCGTTCGGCCTGCAGCGCGAGCCAGATCTTCTGGGTGCCCTGCACCCGGCGGCGCACGGGTTCGGCCATGGACTGCGAGGTCGCGCGGTTCGCGCCGTCGGGCTCGGCCAGCCAGTGCTTCGACAGGCCGGCACCGCCGGCGACCTGGGTCAGGATGGAGCTCGCGGCCTGGGTGTCCTCCTCGGCGCCCGACGGCGCCGACTTGGCCTCCCACTGCACGGTCTGGTTGTGCACCTCGACGCTGCCCGAGCGGGGCACGTGCGTGCCGCCGCGCTCGCGGATGAACTTCTCGACCTCGGGCTGGCCGCCCTGCACGGTCACGTCCCACACCAGGTAGCGGGCCAGCGCGGTCCGGTCGACAAGGTTGGACAGCACCTCGTCATAGGAGTCGAGAGAGTCCAGGATCGAGGCCAGGAACGGCTGCGAGCGAATGTCGGTGTCCAGCGCCCGGAACGGCCGCCACAGCGCCGCAGCGCCGGTGCGTAGCCCGGTCAGGTCATCGACGCGGACCACCGACAGCGCGTTCGGGTCCTCGGCGGCGCCGCCCTGCGCAAACGAGATCTTGTCGAGCCAGTGCGGGTTCCCGCCGACGGTCGTCACGTCGGAGATGAACGTCGGGTCGACCGGCTTGAACCGCACGACACCGCTGGTCTCGCCGGTCGCGTAGACCAGGCACTTCTCGCCCATGAGCAGCAGCGACCGCAGCTCGATCTCCTGGATCCCGGCGACGTCGTTCCACGGGTCGGTCCAGAAGTCATCGACGATCTGCTGCACATCGGCGTTCATCGCCTGCGCCTGGATGCCCTTGTCGCCGGCAATGAACGACACGTAGGTGTCCACGATCGCCTTGGCCATCGGGTTCGCGCGGTAGGCGGCGACCGAGTAGATCCGGGCCTTCTCCTGGGTCCACCAGGGCACCTCGCGCCGGCCCGCCGTGCCGACCGGCCGCCAGCCGACATCGGAGGACGACTCGGCAGGGTCCGCTCCCCACGCGCCGCCCGCCGCACCGGTCAGCACGACCTGCTCGATCGACGCCTCGGCGGCGTGCGTCGGGGTCGCTGGCCGGGACGGCCAGGAGAACAGCGACCTCACCCGGCCGCCCGCAGACCGCCCCGGGCCGCCGACGCCGCTGTGGCCGCGACCGGCGCGGCGCTCGGCGCCGCCGCGGCCGCCGCGTCCTGGCGGGCCGCCAGGACGGCCAGGGCGACGGCGCACAGGCCGCCGACCATCGGGACCAGCCACCAGCAGCCCACCAGCCCGGCCAGGCCGACCACGAAGCCCGCCACGCCAGCCAGGCCGACCACGTTCCACGCCAGCACGCGTGTGTCTGGACTCACCGGGTCCTCCTCACAGCTTGAGGCGGCCGCCGCCGCGCCACGGATTGCCCGATACCGCCCGCTCGGGCGTGCTGGGCGCGGTCGCCGGCGGCGGAGTCGCCCGCGCCTCGACCGCCCACAGCGCGAGAGTCACCGCGACCAGCGGGGAAATGTCGATGCTGGTCGAGCGCCTGGCCCAGCCCCAGGCGTCGCCGAGCGGCCGCGACCGCGCGCCGGCGACGGCCGCGGTCAGCGGCAGCTGGTCGAGGCGGCGGACCTGGCCGTCGCGGACCAGCGCGCGCAGCCGGCCGCAGGCTTGGGCGTACTCGCGGCTGGTGACCTGGACGACGTCCAGGCCCCGCTCGGCGAGCGGCACGAGCAGCGTCCCAGCCGGCCCGGCCGCATCGAGCGCGACCGCGGCCGGCCGGTGGCGCGCGACGAGCTCGGCGAGCCGGTCGGGCAGCCAGCCCGTACCGGGCCGGTGCTCGACGAGCTCGGCGTGCAGCCCGCCGCCGACCGCCGGGCCAGCCGCGGCGATCGAGGCGTGCTGCTGGTCGGGCGTGACGTCGACCGCCATCGCGAGCAGGTCACCGAGCGTGCTGCCCCCATCGAGGGTCGAGGCCCACTCACGTTCGGTGATGACCTCCCAGCCATCACCGTCAGCGGGCCAGTCACCGATGCCCAACCGTTCGACATCGAAGTCGCGGGGCGACATGCTGCCGAGCTCGCCGAGGATCGCCTCAGCGTCGATCCGGTGCGGGTAGGCCGGGTTCGCCCGGGCCCACATCTCCGGATCCCGGCGCAGCCGCTCGCGGTCCGTCTCCGCATGCGGATCCTTCTCCGCGAGGGCTTCCCAGCCGTCGCGTTCCATCGCCGACCAGCCCAGGTACACCAGCCGCCCCGGGTCGTTCGACTGCGCCCGGGCGCGCAGCCGGCCCAGCACCGCGCCGTGCGGGTGCGTCAGCCGATCCACGGAGCTGCTGAGAAACCAGATCTGGCGGTTGGGCCGCGCGGACAGGGTCGGGCGCAGCGCGGCCATCGCGGTGTCCGCGATCTGGAACGCCTCGTCGAGGATCAGGCAGTCACAGGTGAACCCGCGCCCGGAGCTGCGCGAGCGGGCGATGAACCGCAACCGCTGACCGGACAGCAGCTCGACGCCTTCCTCTCCGTGGCTGCGGTTGACGCGCTTCACCTCTTTACGCAGCCAGTCGACGTTCGTGAACAGCTGCTCGGCGCGCAGGAACGCCTCGCCGGAGGTCTTCACCTCATGCGCGGTGTGAATGATCATCCGCTCGCCGAGCAGGAACAGACCGGCGAGCTCGCGGGCCTCGATGATCGAGCCCTTGCCGTTCTGCCGGGGCACCTCGACGGCGACGTCGGAGGCCGCCCAGGTGCCGTCGGGCCGCTCGCCGAGCGCGTCGACGAGCGCGTCGGCCTGCCACGGGTCCAGCTGCAGACCGGCCGCGGCCGCGAGGTCGACGGCCTCCTCACCCGAGCCGGCGGACGACGGCGGAACGCAACGCAGCGTCGGCGGAGCCGCGCGCAGCAGCGTCCCCTCAGCTGGAGGCACGGCGCGCCTCGCGGCGGGCCCGGACCTCGTCGAGCGGGTTCGCGGTCGCCCGCGCCGCGGCCGCCCGAGCGCGCAGCCGCTCCATCGCCGCCTCGAGCTCACGAGCGACGGCCGCGGCGCCCGGGCCGGCGACGTTGTCCAGGCGCGCGGCGAGCGCCAGGGCAGTCGCCGCCGAGGTGTCGCGGGCGAGGTCGAGGGCCAGAGCGGCGAGCTCGACACGGGCCGCGCTCTCGACCGGCCCGGGCCCGTCGTCACGCCCCGTCACCAGCGCACCCGGCCGCGATCTTCGTCACTCCGGGTCACTAGTCACCCTCCGTTACTCATGACGCTCCGTCACGAGTAACGGAGGGTGAGCAGCGCCGTGGCGCGGGGGGAGATTTGGCTGGTGTGTGGGGTCCGCGCGTCCCGCCCCACGGACATCGACCCCCGCCCCTTCCTGGCATGCGATTGAGAGCGCTCCGGCGGCCGGCTCGGGCCTTGCTGTGCACGCTGCGTGCACTTCGATCATGCTTTCCTCTGCTCACGCGTGCAGAGGGAGGGCGTGAGTGTCGAGATGCTGACTCTTGGTCAACCTCACTCTCCAAATCCTGGCTACGATCTGTCACCATGCCCGAGAGGTCGGGAACCTCGTAACGCTCTGTTGCTCCCATCGCTTCTTACCTCCTGCGATGGCGTTACACAGGGCATGTGACCAGCCCAGATACGTCCTGCGGTCGTCACTGTGGTCGAGGTTCAGCTGCTGACCACGCTCCATGAGCTGGTCACAGCGTGCACAGGGCGTGCCATAGGCCGACTCGATCGTCGAGGCCCGTAGCCGCTGGTGATCGCCACCATAGCCACGCTGTGTAGTGCTGCCCTGGCGAGGCATCGCTCAGTGCCTGGCAGCGATGGCCCCGGCCGCGCGGCGCAGCGCCTCAGCGACCGCGTCGCGGACGTCGTCATGGGTCTCCGCGATCGGCTCGCGGAAGAACGGCCACCCGTCCTGGCCAGCCCAGTACCGCCGATTGCCGAACACAGGATGACGAAACCGCTTGCCCTCGTCGATCCGCCGCAGCAGACCACGCGCGTTCCTACCGCTGATCCCAGTCGCCGAGGACGTGATCCGCACACCGTAGCGACCAGCCGACACACGGATGTTGTCGGCGATCTTCTGCCGCAGGAACCGCGGCCGCGCGGCCGTGCCGTGGTGCGCCCGGTGCAGCCCCTGGGACGGCATCTCGCGGATACGCCGCCGCGCGACGTCGGCGCCGATCTTCCCGGCCTCACGAAGGGCCCGGTCGAGTTCCCGGGCCAGCAACGGCGAGAACTCGCGTGCCTGCTCGCGCACGATCCGGTAACCGCCCGCTTCAACCCGGACCAGCTGCCCGGCCGGCTCGGCCATCAGCCGACCAGCGGGTGTCGCGCGTTGTCGTCGGCGCGGCAGGCGAACACGACCGGTCCGCCGGACGGCGAATCGTCGGCGGTCAGGGCCAGGCCTACACAGATGCCGATATGACCGGCCGACAGGATGCACGGCCCGGTGCCGTCATGCTCGTCCGGGTCGCAGCCACACAGCGGCGTGCGCGCGGCCGCGATCCGGTGCAGCAACTGCTCGTGACGCGGCCCCGGCAGGCCACAGAGCGGGCAGCTACCCGTGACCGTCGATATCGGCAGCCCAGGCAGTGGTTGCGCGAGCGGGACGGTCATAGTCGCCCCCTCGCATGGTGTGGAGGCCCGGAATCGAACCGGCCCGCCGAGCCGCCCGACGATCCTGACGTGGGCGTCGGGCCCTCCGCCGGCGGGTCGTCACCCCTCCGGGTTCGGGTGTGCGGCCAGCGTCACCGGTGCCGTCCCGGTGGCCACCACACGTCAACGATCCACAGGCAAAATGCTGGGATCGTCAGGACTGTACCCTTCGCCCCAGGTCAGAGCGTTACAGCACCCGTCGCGACACGCCGACGATGCCGCTCGGCCGCGACGTCGACGAGCCGGTACAGCGGCCGGCCACGTGCGTCCCGGCCGGCCGGGCGGATCGCACCCTGGCTCTTGTAGCGCCACACGGTCCCGATCGGGATCCGCAGCGCCCGCGCTACCTCGCTCGCCGTGCCGGTTTCAGCAGCAGCCATGGCTCAGCCCGCCCGTAGCGCGAGTGTCCACGGGTGGTGGCAGACGCAGCCCTGGCCCTCCAGCATTCCGGACGGCCGGACGCGGTACCACGCCCAGCTCCCGCCGCATCTGCAGGAGGTTCGGAGGATGTGCCACGAGCCAGGACGCTCGCTAGCCCCACGAGCCGACTGCTGACGCAGCTCGCTCTCTTCCATCCCTTCATCCTCCCGTCTGAGCCTGCAGATGGGCGATCACCATGTCGGAAATCTCGACGCGCGCCGGGTCGATGACCAGGTCGCAAGACATGCAGCGCACGAGCGGCATTTCCTCATCGCGCGGGAGGCCGAGTCGCGAGCGGCGCCAGATCTCCCGTTCGCCGCCGTCGTCGACCATGGCGGCGTGGTCCAGCGTCCAGCAGCCGACCTCGCCGACCAGCGTGACGAGCTGCCCGTCGACCCGCGTGAGCACGTCGACCGGCACGTCGAATGTGGTCGGGCAGTAGCCGAGCCAGAGCACCGAGCGAGATTGACCGAGGACGTCACGCGCCCGCTGACGCTGCGCGGCCAGTGTCGCCGGGGCGCGCCGGCGTAGCGGATGGTCGGCCGGGAGGCGGTCGACGAGGTCGGGCAGCATCGCCAGCGCCCGGGCGCCGTCGCGGTGCCGCCAGACGTCGCCGAGCGCCTTCCGGGCCATGTCTGCCAGCACGCACACGGCCCGGTCGATTGCTTCGGACACCTCGAGGGCCTGCAGCGCCGGGCCCGGGAGCGGCGGCCGCGAGCCCGGCACGCCGCGGCCGCCACTGGATGGCGGTGCGGTCGCGGTCACGGCTGGTGTAACGAGGTGCGTGGCTCGGCGCGGGTCGCTGCCCGCCCGGCAGATCTCCGACCATTCCGCGCGCCGGTGCGAAGCACGGTGCACCGTGCACCAAAGCAGCGCCGGGCGCATCGACGATGACCGAGACGGCAGATCGACCGCATCGACCACGCCGGCGAGATCCTGGCGCAAGCTGGCCAATTCCACACACAGATCCCGCAGGTCAGCGCCCATATCGTCACGATGTCACGCCATTCGCGGCCGAACACTGATCGGCCGCGCGCCTT
>Ga0068863_100003145_pt1 | contig 16294 bp, 11 predicted proteins | sample KBSSwiS62_FD_66596 | JGI IMG/M metagenome (GOLD analysis project Ga0068863, IMG submission 66596) | Switchgrass rhizosphere microbial communities from Kellogg Biological Station, Michigan, USA - KBS Switchgrass S6-2 | ecosystem: Host-associated > Plants > Roots > Rhizosphere > Soil ...
GTAGACGTGAGGGATGCCCCAGGTATCGCGGATGATCGTGATCCCCTGGGCCTGTTTCTCCCAGGCGCTGACCGCTTTGTCGGCGGCCGCCTGCGGCGCGCACGACACCGCGAACACAGCCAGAACCAGAATGATCTTTTTCATGAAAGCTCCAGATCCGGCTAACCGCCGCCGCCGAGGTTACGGCGGTCAAGAAGCCGGACGACACGTCGTACCGAAATGATGCTCTGCGAAATCCTACTCGCGGCGCAGGTGAAATGCGACGACGGAGTCGCCGGCTTCCCAGGCGCCGCCGCCACCGACCGAAATGGCCACGAATTGCTCACCGGACGCGAGCCGGTAGCTCATCGGCGTTGCCTTGCCGCTCGCCGGCAGGCCGCCACGCCACAGCTCCCGTCCGGTCTCGATATCGAAGGCGTGCAGCGACCGATCGAGCGCGGCGCCGATGAACACAAGGCCGCCGGCTGTCACGATCGGCCCGCCAAGATTCGGCGAGCCCGACTCGGGCAGCGCCCGGACCCTGCCGTCGCCATCGCGTGCCGCAATCGTTCCGAGCGGGACCTCCCAGGACCGGGCGCCCGTCTTGAGATTGATCGCGACCAACGTTCCGAACGGCGGCGGTGTGCATGGGATCCTCGACGGCGCGAGCAGGATGCGGCGCCGCATGATGTAAGGAGTGCCACGCATGAAGTTGTACTCGTAGCCCTCGCCCAGCCGCTGCTCCGCCGCTCGCGCGCGCGCGAGATCGAAGCCCTCGCGCGGAATCAGCTGCACCGTTGCGGCAAGCCGGTTGACCGGAACGATCGCAATCTCCCTCACCGGATCCACAGCCACGCCGCCCCAATGCGCGCCGCCGATGTTCGACGGCATCACGACCGTGCCCTGCGTACTTGGTGGGGTGTAGATGCCGTCGTTCCGCAGCCCTTCGACTGCCGCCCGGCACGCGGCGCGATCTGCATCGTTGAGGCCCCACACCTGATCAACTGTGAATCGATGCGGGCTGAGCGGCGCGATCGTCAAGGTAAACGGTTGCGTTCGCGACGCCTGTTCCGTCGGGATGTCGCTCGCCGGCACAGTGCGTTCTTCGATCGGAAAGACCGGCGCGCCGGTATCTCGGTGGAGTACGTAGAGCATTCCATTCTTGTTCGCCTGCAGAACCACCGGCACGCGTGCACCGTCCTTCGTGATTGTCGTCAGCGCCGGTGGCGACGCATTATCGTAGTCCCAGAGATCGTGATGCACGGTCTGGAACGCCCAAACCAAACGGCCGGTCGACGCCTTCAGCGCGACGATCGAGTTCGCGTAGCGGTTGTCGCCAAGTCGCAGGCCGCCGTAGTAGTCCGGCGCAGCGCTGCCCGTCGGCACGAACACGAGGTCGCGCTCAGGATCGGCCGCGAGAGCCGTCCAGGCATTCGCACCGCCGCCTTTCTGGGCCATCTCGCCGCGCCACTCGCGATACGCGGGGTCATTGGGGTCCTGAGGGATCGGATCCCACGTCCACTTCAACGCGCCGGTGCGCGCGTCGAAGCCGCGCACCTCGCCGCTGGCCATGTTGGGCGTGCTGTTGTCGGCGATCGACGAACCGGTGACGACCACCCCGTTCACGGCCACCGGCGGTGACGTCATCGAATACGCCTGCGGCTCGAACGGTGGAATGCGAAGGCCCGCCTTGAGATCCACGAAGCCGTCCCGCCCGAATCCCGCGCAGCTGTTTCCGCTGCGCGCATCGAGGGCGAAGAGTTGCGACTGCGCGGTGGCCACGAAGATCCGCCGGTGGCACGCCGCGTCGGCGGGCGACGACTCGTCCAGCCATGTGGCGACGCCGCGGCTGGCAAAATCGCCGTAGGTGACATCGCGAAGGATCTTCGGATCGAACGCCCATCGCTCGCGGCCGGTCGCCGGGTCGAGCGCAATCACCCGCCCCAGCGGCGTGCCGACGAACATCGTCCCGTCGACCACGAGCGGCGTCGCCTCGAAGGAGGTCGGCTTGCGCGTCGCGAAGCGGGGGTCGGTTTCTCCGGTGTGGTACGTCCAGGCGACTTCGAGACGCCCCACGGTCTCGCGCGCGATCTCCGAAGCAGGCAGATATCGAGTGCCCTGGACGTCACGACCGTTGGCCGTCCAGCCAATCTCCTGAGCATTGACAGCCGTGAATAACGCGACGATGAACAGAGCCGTATGCCGTATCCGCATGGTGGTTAAAGTCAAGAGTTAGAAGTTAAAAGTTAAAACCAAAAATGTGAGTCCAAAAGCTAGAACGAGGAATATAAGGAGACGAGATCACCTTTTTCATTCTTTTGCCCTTTAACTTTTGCCCTTTAACTTTTGCCTTTTAACTTTTGCCTTTTAACTTTTAACTTTTCACTTTCCCTGTCAACGCCACTCCGGCGCGTACCCGCGGCGGCGGACCTTCTCTTCGACTTTGAGGCTCACAGAGAACAGGACCATGACTTCGAACAGCCCGATGAAGGCGTAGATCGCATATCGCGTAAACGCGCTCGGATCGGGCCAGCAGGTGTATCCCTGGTCGAGGCACTGCTGAGCGAGGCGCTCCAGCTGCAGCCGCTCGCGCAGGATGAAGCCGACAGCAGCGCTGAAGATCACGGCTGTGCCGGCGAGGTTGCCGAAGATCGGTTCGCCGCGCAGCCAGATCGGCAAGGCGACAAGACCGCCGGCGAGCGGCGGCACTGTCAGCTCCAGAACGATCCACCACCAACTCAGATCATGCATACCAATTACTTGAGCTCTCGTTCTATTGTGGCGAGATCCGCCTTCGCTTCCGCGAGCGTATCGCGCATCGTCGTCGTCGGCGCGGATAGCGTACCCGTTCGCGCCCCTGAACCGACGTAGGCCGTGATCAGCCCGTTGAGCCGCTGGCGCACCGGCGGCCTGGCGCCCTGGCCCCCGCCTCCCCCACGTCCGCCGCGGCCTCCTGCGCCGCCGACCAGCCGCTGTTCGAGCCCTCGAAGCCGCGCCGCTTCCTCTGCGTTCGCCGTCGAGCGCCGCGCGCCGAGGTCGGTCGCGATCTTCTCGACCCGCGTCTGCAACTCCATGACCTCGATGACGAACGCCTCGCGCGCCTTGTGCTGCGTCAGCGTCACCGTCGACCCCGCATCCGGGCGCACCTCGAACATCCGTGATTCGCCGGCGACGCCATCGACTTCGAGCGTCACCTTGAACGTGCCGGGGGCGACGTGCGGGCCGCGGGGCCCGATGTCGTGCGACGGCACCGGCAGCTGGACGACACCCGGCTTTTCCGTGCCCGGGCCGCCACCGCCACCGCCTTCTTCCCCGCCACCACCGCCGCCGCGGCCGGTACCGGGTGGAACGGGATATCGGAGATCCCAGTTCACCCGATGGATCTGGCCGGCGGAGGCGGGCCCGGTCACATCACGAATCACCTTCCCGGCCGCCCCGGTGACGACGAGCCGTACTGTCTTCGCGGGCCGCGCCAGGTGATACGTGAACGTCGCGCCCTCGGCGGGATTCTCCGCGGCGAAGAAGTAGTGGTCCATGTTCGACACATCTTCCCAATACAACTTCAGGGTGACAGGCGGCACCGTGAAGAGGTGCGAACGTTTGTCGGCGACCGCCGGCGTCCACTCGCCGATCGGCGACGCATCGTCGAGTATCCAGATACCGCGCCCGTGGGTCCCCAGGATCAGGTCTTTCGTTCGCGGATGCACCAGGATGTCGTCGTAACGCGTCGTCGGCAGGTTGGCGGCCAGCCGATTCCAGTGCGCGCCGCTGTCGTGCGTCACGAACAGCGCCCGCTCGGTGCCTGCGAAGAGCACGTTCGGTTTGCCGGGATACTCGGCGAGGCCTCGCACGGACGCGTCATCGGCCGGCAGCCCGCTGGTCACCACTGTCCACGTCTTGCCGAAATCTGTCGTGCGGAAGATGTACGGCTTGAAGTCGCCGTCGCGATGGGCGTCGAACGACACGTAGGCCGTGCCGCGCGACGCCTCGGACGCGACGATGTCGCCGACGAAGGTGCCGTTCCTGACGCCCGTCAGCGACGCGCTCAGCTCCGTCCACGTCGCGCCGCCATCCGTCGTCAGCTGCAGGTTGCCGTCGTCGGTCCCGACCCAGAGAATCTTCGGGTCGAGCGGCGACTCGGCGACATTCGAGATCTCGGAAATGCCGTCTCCGTCATTGCGCGACAGCTTGATGTCCTTGTTGAGCACGCCCATCATCGGCAGCTCGTCGCGGCTGACCGATCGGGTCAGGTCCTTGGTGCGCGTCCAGGTCGAACCGAAGTCCCTCGAGATGAACAGGCGGTTGCCGCCGAGATAGACCGTTCCCGAGGTATGCCGCGACGCCATCACCGGCGCATCCCAGTCGAAGCGATAGTTCGGCTCGCCCGCCGGCGGACGCGGTGTGATGCCCATCGCGTCGCCGGTCATCGGATCGACCAGCGACAGGTTGCCGTTGCTCGACGAGGAATACACCTTCCGCCAATCGCCCTTGTCGACGGCTTTTCCGGTGCCGTCGCTGAAGCCGATCTCGACCCAGTCCTGATTCAGGATACCGAGCCAGTGGCGGGTCGCGCTCGGACCCATCCAGGAATGGTTGTCCTGCAGACCGGCATATACCCAGTACGGATCGCGGCTGTCGACCGCGATTCTGTACACCTGCGCGACGGGGATATTGTTCACGCGGATGTAGGTCTTGCCCATGTCGAAGCTCTCGTGCAGCCCACCGTCGCCGACCACGTAGATGTGGCTCGAGTTCGCGGGATCGACGCGCAGCACGTGGTGATCCGTCTTCAGACCGACGTCGTAGGTTGGCGACGTCGGTTCCTCCTCGAAGGTCGTGCCGCCATCCTCGCTCTTGACGATGTACGTGCCCGGAAGCCAGATGCGCTTGTCGTTGTTGGGATCGATGGTCGGCTTGCTGTAGTACATCGGCCGCGGATTGGTCGCGCTCATCCGCTTCCAGGTGGCGCCGGCATCTTCGGTCCGATACGTGCCGCCCGCCGCGGCGTGCTCGATGGTGGCGATGAGGACGTCGGGCTTCGAGCGCGCAAGCGCCAGGCCGATGCGTCCCTTGTCGCCGGTCGGGATGCCGTTCTCGAGCTTCTTCCACGTAGCGCCGGCATCGACGCTCTTGTAGATGGCGCTGCCCGGACCGCCGCCGTTGAACCCAAACGCCTTGCGCAGGCGTTGATAGGTCGCGGCATAGAGCACCTTGGGATCGCGTGGATCCATCACGAGATCGGTCGCGCCGGTGAACGCATCCACGAAGAGCACTTTGGACCACGTGCGACCCGCATCCGTCGTCTTGAAGACACCGCGCTCGGGGTTTTCGGTCCAGAGGTTTCCGACTGCCGCGACGTAGGCCACGTTGGGGTCCGCGGGATCGAGCACGACGCGGCCGATCGCACGCGTCTCGTGCAAACCGAGATACGTCCAGGTGTCGCCGCCGTCCGTGGACCGGTACACGCCGCCGCCCCAGGACGAGCTCTGACGATTGTTGTTCTCGCCGGTGCCCGCCCAGACGATCTTCGGATCGCGCTCGAAGATCGCGAGCGCGCCGAAGGTGTTGTCGGGCTGGGTGCCGAACACATCCTTCCAGGTGACACCGTTGTTGGTCGACTTCCAGATGCCGCCGCTCGCGGTTCCTGCATACAGGACGGCCGGATTCTTCGGATCGATCTGGAGATCGTGGATGCGTCCGCCGGTGGCGGCGGGTCCGATGTCGCGGAATCGAAGGGCATCGAAGGGCCCGCCGGCCGGACGACCGGACTGCGCCAGCATCGCCGCCGGCGCGAACGAGAACGCCACTGCGACGGCGATGAACCCAATGGCGGCCACGAGGCGGTATGCGATGCGCATGATGGCGGGAGCCTACGCGACCGCCGGCTCGGCTGCAACCCAAAGTGTCTACCGTGTAGAAAGGGCCGGCCTCTCGTAGCGCAGGCCTTCAGGCCTGCCCTCGGCCGGCGGCAGCCCTAAAGGGCTGCGCTACGTTCAAAATCTGAAACGCGTTGGGGCCGCTCCGCCGGCCGCTGTCGCGCCATGCGCGCACACAGCGGATACATCGCCGCGACGACGCCTGCCCAGAACAGGTAGACAATCGGCAGGCTGAATCCCCACCCCGGCGGTCGCGTGAACGGAAACTGATCGAGACGCGGCGACTCGAACATCCAGTGCGCGTCGCCGTACTGCAGATAACAGACGACCACAGCGAGAAGATGAATCAGCGTCAGGTGCACGAGGAAGTAGAACAGAGGCACACGGCCGAACGTCAGCAGCGGCCGTAGAACGGCGTGCGTGCGTCCATCCAACGCGGCAAGGATGCAGAGCGCCGGACCGAGCGTCATCAGGAGGAACAGCAGCGACGGCGGGTACTTCGTCGCGTTCAGAAACGACAGGGCCGTCCGCGTCGCGGATGACTGGGCCGCCCACGGCGCGGGGTCGCCGTAGATATTGAGCGCGCGCAGCACGATGAACGCGACCGCGCAACCGAGGCCAATCCTCCAGAGCGCAGCGACGCGCTTCGGCGCCGGCCAGGTGAACACTCCGGCGAGCGCATAACCCGCCGCGGCGACTCCGACCCACGGAATCAATGAATAGGCCGCGAAGACGACGAACCGCGGGCTCGACACGATGACGCCCTGTCCGTGAAGCACCGTCCACAGTGGCGCGAACACCCCGAACGTCGAGGCCGGCACTCCGTCAAACAGGTTGTGCGCCGCGATGGTGACAACCCCGATGATCCCGACGGCCGCGGCCGGCAGATGCACGAGACCGGCGAGCGCGATCATCGACCAGCCCAGCGCCCAGAGCACATTCACCATCGTCGTGCGATAGTCGACGTTGAACTGCAGTCCCAGGCAGCGGACGACGACAATCTCCAGCGCGATGAGCCAGACGCCGCGCATGAGCAGATATCGGGACAGCTCCCCAGCCGGCTTCCTCCGCCCCGCCAGAAAGGCGCCCGCGCCCATCAGCAGGAAGAACGTCGGCGCACAGATGTGGGTGACCCAGCGCGTGAAGAACAGGGCGACAGTGGTCGTCGCCGGATCGGTCGGATTGCCGGCACTGCCGAAGAAATCGCGCACGTGATCGAGCGCCATCACCACCATCACGCCGCCGCGAAGCACGTCGACCGATTCGAGACGTTTCATGGGTGCCGTTCGACGGTCTTGCGGATTCTGGCGAGCTGCCGCAGGTGCAGCAGATCGTGACCGGCGTACAGGCGGACCATGAGCGCGACGCTTTCTTCACCACGCTCGGCGTGCACACCCACGCGTTGCAGATCGTCCGGCGTCGCGTTGGCGAGCAGCCGGAGATTGGATCGGCGAAGCACCGCGAAGCGATCCAGGGCCTCGTCGATTGGCAGCCTGTCGTAGTGCAGGCGCTCGGACCACAGGTCCTGGTCGTAGCCGGTCAGCGGCGGTCGATCCTGCGCGAGCACGAGCCGGACGCGGTAGCCCCACACCAGATCGGAGTCCGCCAGGTGCTGGACGACGTGGCCGATCGACCACTTGCCCGGAGACTCCGGCTCCGAAAGCCGGGCGGGCGAGAGGCCGGCGATCGCGCTCCGAACCGCGTCCGGCGTGCGTTCCAGCACATCGATGGGGTCGCGCGAGCCGAGCAGATCCAGGATCGCCGCGGTGTATTCCCGCGCCTGCTCGGCCGAGCGCGACGCAGCATTCGTAAAGACTGACATCTCTGGAATTATATCGACGCGCACCCACCAACCCTTCCGGCGTGGCGCTCGTCAAAGAGGATCTATGGACAGCTTCGTTCGCGACCTCAAGTACGCCCTGCGATCGGTGGCGGCGTCGAAAAAGTTCGCCGCGATCGTGATAGTCACGCTGGCGCTCGGGATCGGCGCCAACACCGCCGTGTTTGGCGTGTTGAACGCCGTTGTCCTGCGGCCGCTGCCATACGACCACCCGGAGCGGCTCGTTCGCGTCTATCACTCGGCGGGCGGCGACGACAACAGTTACCTGACTGGCCTGGGCGCAGTCGGCTACCGGGAACAGAGCAAGACTCTGGATCTGGCGATTCTGTACACGTACAGCGTCGAAGGCGCCGACCTGACGGATCGGCCCGAGCCCGAGCGCGTCAGGGCTCTGCCGGTCAGCGCCGACTATTTCCGCGTTCTCGGTGTGCGCCCCGTTCTCGGTCGAATCTTCGCGCGCGGGGACGAGCGCCCGAACGCACCCCTCGCCGTCGTCAGCGCGCGGATTTGGCGCAGGTATCTGGACGGCGCTTCCAACGCAGCGGGACGGCTCCTGCAGATCAATGGAACACCCTACCAGGTCGTGGCCGTGCTGCCCGACGGATTCGACGATCCGTTGGAATCGGGCGTCGACGTATGGGTGCCGCTGAACACCCAGCCCGGCGGCCCCAACTCGTTCGACAACTTCTACCTCAGCGCGATTGCCCGATTGAGACCCGGCGCGACGGTGGAACAGGCGAAAGCCGAGCTGGCAACGATCTCGGCCGGCATGCAGCCGAATCGTCCGGCAGCGACCATCCCATGGACCGCAAACGTAGTCCCCCTGCAAACGGACACGGTTGGCAGTACCGGACCCATGCTCTGGATCCTCCTGGGCGCCGTCGGCCTGCTGCTGATCATTGCCTGTGTCAACGTCGCCAGCCTCTTTCTCGCGCGCGGCGCGGCACGGGAAACGGAGCTGGCCGTGCGCGCGGCGCTTGGCTGTTCGGGCTGGAGACTCGTGCGACAGCTGCTGATCGAAAGCGTGCTCCTCTCATTGACGGGCGGTCTCGCCGGCCTGCTGTTGGCCAAGGTGATCAGCGGGACGTTGCTGGCGGCGGCACCGGGAACTGTCAGTCGCATCGGCACCGACGCGCTCGAACGTACAGTCCTGGCATTCAGCTTCGGTGTTGCGGTACTGGCGGGCATCGCCTTCGGCGCCGCACCTGCGATCCAGGCGACGCGGCCGGACCTCGAAGGGATGCTGCGGGAATCCGGGCGAAGCAGCAGCGGCAGCCGTCGACAGACACGCGCGCGCAACGTGCTGGTCGTCTGCCAGGTCGCTCTGGCTCTCGTCCTCCTGATTGGCGCCGGGCTGTTGCTGCGCACCTTCGATCGGCTGCGCTCCGTCGACCTCGGTGTGCGGACGTCGCACGTCCTGAGTTTTGCCGTGCATCTGCCAATGGGGCGCTACGGTGACGCCGAGCAGCGCGCCAGATTCCATCGCGACTTCCAGGCTCGACTCTCGGCGCTGCCGGGCGTCCGCGCAGCGGCTGCCATCTCCAGACTGCCGGTCACCGGCACGTATCACAGTTGGGGCACGAGGCGAGCCGACCTGCCTCCTGACGCGCGCGGCGCACAATCACAACAACGCGTGGTCGAAGGCCGTTACTTCCAGGCCGTCGGCATTCCGCTGCTGCGCGGACGGACGTTCAGTCCTGAGGACGACGCCAAGGCGCCGCGCCGCGTCGTGATCAGTCAGGAACTGTCGAGGCTATTGTTCGCGTCAGAGGATCCGATCGGCAAACGGCTGCGCGTCGGGGGCGGGCAAGCCGAGATCATCGGTGTCGTCGGCGATGTCGCGCTCGGCCCGCGGGCGGCGCTTCGCCCTTATGTCTATCATTCCCATTCGCAGTTCGCCGGCGATCGCAACTGGGCGCTGACGCAGGTCGTCGCGCTCGACGCCGGCGTTTCGAATTCATTCCTCGCCGACGCCCGGCGCGAGCTGGCGCGGATCGATCCGTCGCTCGTGCTGTACGAACCGAAGATGCTCGACGACGTGATCGGCGCCGGCGTGGCGCAGGAGCGATTCGCGCTGCTGCTCGTCGCGATCTTCGCGCTGCTCGCGCTCGTACTCGCCGCCGTGGGTATCTACGGCGTGCTCAGCTACGCGGTCAGCAGACGGAGGCGCGAAATGGGTATCCGCATGGCGTTGGGCGCGCCGGCCGCGTCGGTGCGAACGCTGATCGTCCGCGACGGCGGACGCCTCGCGGCGGTGGGAATCGTCCTCGGTTGTGCCGGTGCCTATGCCGCCACGCGGACGCTCCGGTCGCTGTTGTTCGAGGTCAGTGCCACCGAGCCGCTCGTGTTCGTGTCAGCGGCGGCGGTTCTGGGTTTGGTCGCCATGGCGGCGAGCTGGATCCCGGCACACGCCGCGACGAGAGCGGACCCACTTCAGGCGGTAAGGGATTGACTAATACTCAATCGAAGCCCTGAAGGCGTGCCAGCGCCTCGATCTCCCGGCGAACGACTAGTCGTTCCGCGCTCGGCACCTTGAAGGGATCGAGCCAGTCTCCAACCAACTCCGCCGCGGAGTACCTCGGGCGCATCAATCCACGATCCCGATGTCCGGCATTCAGCAGGTAGTGACCCAGCTCGTGCGCGGTCACCCGACCGATTGCCTGCGCGATGAGACGTTCACGAAGCGCACGTGTGAGTTTCTTGACAGGCCTGTCGAACGCCTCGGTGGCCAGCACCGTCTCTGTCACCGCCGACAGAGAAACAAACAGCAGCGGGGCCAGCCCGCCGGCCACACCCGGAGTCACCCAGGCAAGGATTCGTTCCGCGCCGTCTTTGGCAGGCGGAGGCATCAAAAGGATTCGCACGGAAATGGTCGCGCTTTCGGCGTTCTGGCCGAGTGGTTCACCGTAGCGCGCCGACGTGACATTGACGCGCGCATCGCTCCAGATCTTCCGCACTTCCTCGACCATCAGCTGCAGTTGCAGGGCGGAGAGCCTGCCATCCTGGTCGATGCTCAGACGGACGGTCAGCTGCGGCTCGACCGGTCCGTTCAAAATCAGCGCCAGCGCAAGCGTCGCAACCATGCCAACCGCCCTTCTCGAAATGTCGGGGCGGATACTGGCAGCGGGCGAGCCACTGCGTCAGGTCTTTACGGTGCTTTACCTGGTGTAACCGGGCACAAGATCAGCGGAAGTTGTCGACGACCAGGATGTCCCGATCCCACCGATCGATATGAGCCGCCAATGCCCATCGCCCATCGCGCGAGACGGTCAGAACGCGTGGGACGCCATAACGCGCCACCGAGAAGGGCAGCTGGCCGAGTCGTTGGATGCGTCGGTCGGCGAAGCTAAAAAGATCAAGCGTGTCGGGACTGCCGGACGAGCCTGCCACTCCAGCGGCGCCGCTGACGAAGACAATGCCGCGATCGGTCACGTCCCATGCGCCGGGAGGGACGCCGTTGAACACGACCGTTTCAGGACCGCCCGCCGAAGACACCTGTTTGAGTGCAGCCGCAACGCCCAAGCCGTTCCGCGCTGCCGCATCGACGTAATAGATGACGCGGCCATCGGACGACTCGCGCGGCTCGAAGCCACCGCCGGTCGTGAGACGCACTGGCGTGCCTCCGGTCGCGAGCACTTTCCAGATCTCGGAGCGTCCGGACGCGTTCGAGGTGTAGTAGATCCAGCGACCATCGCCTGACCATTCGGGATCGCTGTCGATAGCCGGGTCCTCCGTCAAACGTCTGGATAATCCGCCATCGACGCTGACGACAAAGATGTCCGTGTTCCCGTGCAGGGCGCCACTGACAGCGACAAAGCGTCCATCAGGTGACCACGAACCCGCGTTCTCGAATCCATCGGCCAGGCCCGACACGCTGCGAAGTCCCGACCCGTCGCGGTCGGCGACCCAGATCTGCGGCTCTCCGTTTCGATCGGATGCGAACGCCACGTGGCGGCCGTCGCGGGAGAGGCGGCCGGGCATGTCGATGCGCGTCGCGTCGCAGAACGGCGTGGCCAACGCGAACACGCCAGCCGGCGTCACAGCGTCCAGGTCGACCAGACGAAGGCCGACATCAGATTGGCCCCACCCGAGCGCCACACGGAAGGTCTGTCCAGTCCGCATCGGCGACACCGACAGCATGTTGACGCCGATCGGGATGTCGGGCACGGCGGTCGCCCTCTGGCCTGGCGAGGCGACGATGCGAAACACACGGAGGCCGCTCGTGTCCACCTGGGGATAGAGAATCTCCCGTCCATCGGGCGTCCAATCGAAGCGGCCGACCCCCACATCGTCCGTCAGCCGAACCGGCTCGCCTCCGCTCATGGGCATGACGAACAGCGCGTTCTTTTTCAGGCCGGACGAGCGCCCGAAGGCGAGTGTCTTTCCATCCGGAGACACCTTCGGGTAACTATCGAGAAATCCAATCGGGGGGCGCGTCAACTGTCGTCGTGTGCCGCGCTCGAGACGCTGCACGAAGATTCCCCTGTCTTCTCCCTCGCGATTGGTGGCGATCACGAGCGACTGACCATCAGGCGTCCATGCCGGATCGATGCCTCCGCTTGTTACTTTTCGCACCGGCCCTCCGAGCGACGAGACGAGGAATACGCCGCTGCTGGTACCGCCCTCTGTCGTGTAGAAGGCGATCTGCCGTCCATCCGGCGACCAGGCCGGCATCGCTTCGTGAAGTTGCGGTGTGTCGGTCAGGCGCCGCAGCGCGTCGCCATCGACGGCCTTCACCCACAGGTCGTTGGTCTCGTTCGGGTCTGGCCCCCTCCTGGTGAAAACGACGAAGTTCCCGTCAGGCGAGAAACTGGGCATGCCTTCTCCGCCAGGAAAAGACGTCACGGTCAGAAGCCGAGGGGCGGGGAATTCAGGTCGCGCACGCCAACGGCCGACCGCGACCCCGGCAAGAGCGGTCGTCACGATGATCGCCGCGCCGACTGTCCACGCGCGTGGCAGTGTCGTCCGGGGCGCTTCCAGCGCGGGAGCGACGACGGTCCCGTTCATTTGAAAGAGCGGCGCATAGCTGCCCTTGGGAACAGCGATGACCACAGGGTCGTGGGGCGCGGAGCCGTAGTACTCGCGCAGCTTATCGCGCAACCGCCGCGCATCGACGCGCACGATGGGATCGAGCCCCGTATCGAAATCCGCGGCCTTGCCGTAGACCTCCATTGCCAGTACGTGCTCTTTGAGGGCAGCGCCGTGTCCGTCCAATGTCTGCTCGACGATGTATGTCAGGAACGCGGTGAGACGATCCGAACGCGAGAAGATCTCGCTCGCCAGAATGCGGGCCAGCTGCGCCCGCACGACGTCAGCCGGAAGGGATCCAGCAGCCAATCAGTCAGCCTATGCCGTACGTCGTGATGTCCCGCACCGTGACCCAGCCAAGGGTGCGTTGTGCATCGTCCTTGACCGGCGACGGCCCCCTTTCTCAGAGCCCGGGGCCCACCTCATTACGGCCAATTCGTTCTCCAGTAGCTGATCAGATTCAGCAGTGCCTGGCCGCCGGCGCAGATATTGTTGCCTCCGAACTCATTCGGCACGCCACCACTATCCGTTCCGATGACGTAAGGGAACCCGTCCGGCCAGACCCCAAAGAACGGTCCACCCGAATTTCCGTAGGTCGAGTCGCCCTGGTGCTCCAAAGCCATGGCGTCGCCTTCCACATCATTGGCGAGGACCGGTATCCCAGCCTGGAACGACGGACGATCGGAAGTCACCGCACTCGGGTAGCCGACGAGGGTCCAAAAACTGCCGTCCTGCCAAGACTGGTCGTAGAGCTTCGCGCCAAAATATCCGAGTTCGTCTCCAAGCGGGTCGTAGAGTCGCAATAGGCTCATGTCGTGCGGCCCGAACGCATCGACTCCCGGAGCTAAGCTGCGAAAATCTGAGACCCAAGAATTTGCGCCGGAACCAACGACGGAAGCCCCATCGTAAAAGCCGGGTACAAACAGCATGCTCCAGTTCGGCGAACCCCAAGGCGCTATGTGTGCCGCAGTCAGCACATGTCGTGGGCCCACAAGGACGCCTGCGCCGTAGAAGCTCCAACTGTTCGGCGGAGTAGCGTCCCTCCAGGTGAAGACTCGGCCTATACACTGCCACGGATATCCCGACGGATGGTATGACTTGCGATCATCCGATCCGAATACGCCGTAGTGGGGGCGAATCATGCGGCCTTTGATCGTACGCAACACGTTCGGCGGCGCATCCGGCAAGCCACTCAGTTTGGGATGAAACACATGATCGGCCCAAAGCGGTCGAAATGCATCGAGGTGATTCTTCCCGAGAAGATTCTTCGGCATTGACTCGGGATCCGTCAGATCTGCCGTACGGCCAGGCAGACCGGCGACACTCTTCGCGGGGAGATCCAGCCTCCACACGCCATCGCCGTCGGCGACTCGCTTCAAGTGCGCCGAGAGGTCGACTTTTGCATCAGCCAACGACAAGTAAATCCGTCGCTGCGCCAACCGTCGAACCATATCGGCAGGCATCTGCGTCGTTGCAGCGGAATTGTCGCGGGAAACCAATTGGCTTGGCGTGAGAGGTGGATTGTCACGAACCGGATATGTTGTCGACACGGTTTGTCCTTTCGAGTTTCAGCCGGAGGGGATCCAGCAGCCAATCAGTCAGCGTATGCCCGGCGGTGGGCCCGATCAACCATGAATTCGAGGGTCAGTTGATCACATTAGTCAGCGGTCGTGGAGCCCATCGAAGAGGTCCGTCAACGGTGGCTTGTGATCCTCCCGGTAAATCTCGAAGTGGACGTCCTTATCGAAGACGTCGTGAATCTTCGTCGCGGCAATGATGTCCGCGTAGGTCACGTAGCAGTCCAGCGCCTTGTGAAACCGTTCCATGTCCGCCTCCGAGGCGTCGAAGACGCAATCGATCTCCTCCGGCTTCGTGACGTTCACATGCCACGGAAAAACGGCGGGCGCCACGACAAGCGTGAAGAACGCCAGTCGCTGCAACCAGGCGTGCTCCGGACCGCGCAATTCGAGGTAGACCCGCGTGACAGCCGCGTGTGTCACGATATGGTCGTGGAATCCGCTGATCCCGTGAATCGGGAACGTGACGACGACGTGCGGTCTGACGCGCAACATTTCCTCCCGGATGGCGTTCTCAACGCGCCAGGGGTCGAGCTCCTTCAATTGGCCGTCTGGAAGATTGAGAATCCGCATGTCCGCGAGCTCGAGGGTCGCCTTCACACCCTGCATCTCGCGATGGCGCGCCGCGCCCATCTCTTCCAGCGACCAGCCGAACTTGTGCCGCACCTTCGTGGCTTCACCCCGAGTCAAGGTCAAGAGGTAGACCTCATGGCCCTGGCGGCGCTGTCCCGCCATGGCACGCGCCGGCCCAAATGACTCGTCGTCCGGGTGCGGGAAGACATAGAGGATCCGCACGCTTCAACCTCCGGTGATCGGTTTCCTCACGTGGCAGACGCCGACAGCAGGGCGCCAACGATAAACAGCGTCGTGTTGCGGAAGTGTCGCGGTCCGTCACCGCTCGGCCACATCGCGCCTCTCACAGCCGCTTTCGCCTCCTCGCGGCGCTCGGGCGCTAGCGCGGCGGTCGTCACGCCAGCCAGGATGTCCCAGGCCGACGCGAAATCGTCAACATCGAATCCCAGCACCTCTGTCTCGACACGCGCATGGACGCCGACATCCGACAGCTGTTTCAAGAACGGTCCGGTCTCCGCAAGCGCCCCGGGGCCGACACCCGGGACGAGTGACGGAGGCGCAAAGCTGCCCGCCGTCTGTTGAAACCAGACGATGTCACAGTCCGCAGGGCCGGCCCAGACAGCTGCGACGAACCGGCCGCCCGGGCGCAATACCCTCGCGATTTCGCGAGCGGCGGCCGCTCGGTCAATGACGTACATCAGGCTGAGCGACGCCAGCAGGACGTCGCAGCACGACGAGTCACCAGGTATCGCCTCAGCACGGCCCTCGCGAAACTGCACGTTCCCTCGTCCGAGGGCGACCGCTCGTTCCCGTGCGAGCGCCAGCATCTCGCCGCTGATGTCCACGCCAGTGACGTGCCCGGCGGCACCGACGAGTGACGCCGCTCGAATGGCAACCTGGCCAGTGCCAGTGCCGAGATCCAGCACCTGCTCGCCCGGTTGCAGGCCGGCCCGTTGGACGACACCTTCAACAACGGATCTGAAGCGCCGGTCCACGTCGCGCTCGTAGCGCTGCGCCATGGCATCCCACACACCGATCTGCCAGGCGAGCCCCGTGTTCTCAGGGCCTGGTCGCATGCCTTGATTCCATCCTCAGTCTAGAACCGCCGTGGCCTCCACCTCGATCAAGAAACCAGGATCGGCCAGCGCTGCCACGCCGATCCAGGTGGACGCGGGTTTGACCTCGATGGCAAAGAACTCTCTGAAGGCACGGGCCACCGACGTGGCTTTTTCTCGTCTGTAGTCCCCAATACTTCAATACACGCTTTCTCCAGCGCGCAGAACAGACTCCGCTTGCCGAACGCCTCGTCATCGTCGCACTCCCGGTCCTTTTGAGGAGCCTGCTGCTGCAGCTGATGCGCGGGATCGACATCTCGAGTCCAACCCAGGAGAGGAAATGATGCTGCGAGCCCGAGCGCCAGA
>Ga0068863_100003149_pt1 | contig 16287 bp, 13 predicted proteins | sample KBSSwiS62_FD_66596 | JGI IMG/M metagenome (GOLD analysis project Ga0068863, IMG submission 66596) | Switchgrass rhizosphere microbial communities from Kellogg Biological Station, Michigan, USA - KBS Switchgrass S6-2 | ecosystem: Host-associated > Plants > Roots > Rhizosphere > Soil ...
CTGTGCGAGGAAGCCGTCCGCGAAGAGACCGGCGACGCGCCCCGGCTGCCGTCAGGCCCGCTGCACGACGCGGCCGAAATGGTGCCGCACATGCCGGTGGTGATGATGTTCGCGTATTCGTCGAACGGTCTGTCGCACTGCAAAGAGGAAGACACGCCAGAGGACTACCTCGAGAAAACCATCAGGGCGTATCTGCGGCTGGTGCAGAAAACCATCGCGCACGTGGCCGATAAAGAAGTCCGCAGGGACTCGGGACAAGGAGCTAGGAGCTAGCCGTTCTCCGTCGTGACCTTCGACGATCTCCGAAACATCTTACCTGCGCGGTAATCCAGAATTACGCAAGTTGTTGTCTGGCCTCAGTTTGCATCTGGTATCGACGTTGCTGGATGCATCAGCATGAAGACTTCTCTTTTCTCAGGTACCGGCATCGCCATCGCTGGAGCGATTCTGTTCGCCAGCTGCGGCGGCGGCGGTTCGACGTCCACCGCGGCGCCACCGGCGGCTCCCTCGGCTCCTTCGGCGGCGCCAACGCCATCGACCGTGACGGTCAGCATCGTCAGCTCCGCCGGGAACACCGCTTACAAACCGAATCCGGTGATGGCGAACAGCGGCGACACCGTCGTTTTCAGAAACAACGACGTGACCATGCATCACATCATGCTGGACGATGGCTCGGCCGATCTGGGCGACGTCAACCCGGGCGCGACCAGCAAGGGCGTGACGCTGAAGAATTCGAACGCGGCACGGTTCCACTGCACGATTCATTCGACGATGGTCGGCAGCATCAACGAAACCGCCGCGCCGCCGACGCCGCCGTGTCCGGATCCGTACGGCTACGGTTGCTAGGGTACCCCCGCGGTGCTCTTCGCCGGGGCGCCGAGCTGTTTCAGCAGCTCCGCCACTGCGGCGTCGAGCTGAACGTCAGAGCCCGAATAGCTTTCGCCGACCGGTCGCGTCACGGGGACGTCGACCGGTCGCGGATGCATTTCCATCGGCGTGCCGTCGGCGGCAAAGATCTTCGTCGAGGGCATCCGCAGTACGGAGCCGTCGATCAGCGTGACCGCGCCGGTGTAGATAATCCAACCGGCCGTCGGCTCGCCGACGACTTTCCCCAGCTTTAGCGTTCGGTACCCTTCGGTGAAATCTTCGGCATCCGAGAGCGAGTGCTGATTCGTGACGAGGATCGTCGGCAGCTCGAGCGCCCGCTGTCCGAGCAGCGTTCGCGACGAGACCGACGGCAGACCGCGCGTCCGCATGTTGAAGTAACCCCGCCGCGCGAACATGTCGATCGCATAGACGTTGACGAAGCCGCCGTTGTTGTTGCGCACATCCACCACAACGCCCTGACGGGCGTGATTCTCGGCGTCGAGATCGAGCTGCAGCTGCGACAGCGCATTCGCCGACATGTCGTACATGTGCACATAGCCGAGCCGGCCGCTGCTCGCCTTGGCGACGTAGGCGCGCTTCTGCTCCACCCACTGGCGATAGCGCAGCCCGCGCTCCGTGATCTGATCGATCGGCTTGACCACGACGTCGCGGGGCGGCGCCGTCGGCGATGCGGCAACTGACAACGTCACCCGCCTGCCGATCGTGTGATCGAGCAGCTCGTCGAGATTCAGCCGCGGTCCGAGCGCACGCCGCTCGATCTGCGTCAGGTATTCCCCCGGTTTGATCCCGCCGATCGCGGCCGGTCCCAGCGCGACGACAGTCGTGACACGGAGCCGGCCGGTCCGGTCGTATTCGTCGCGATCGAAGTCGAGTGCAAGGCGTCCGAGCGTGCTCTGCGAGCCCTGGGCCGGCTCCGAAATCCCCATGTGCGAGGCGTTGAGCTCACCGAGCATCAACGACAGCACGCGGCGCATTTCGTCCGGCGTCCGGACACCGGCGATGTGCGGCTCGTAGACTCCTCGGACGGCGGCCCAATCCACGCCATTCATCTTCTCGTCGAAGAACTGATCGCGCAGGTAACTCCAGGCCTGACGAAACGCCTCGATCTTCTCGCGCGAGAAGTCGACGTCGAGCTCCGCGCTGACGGCAACCGCCCGCGGTTCGCGCCGCTCGAGCGTGACGTTCGACACCCGTCCGCGATCGAGGTAGTAGACCTCCTTGCTGTCCGGCGTGAAGTGCGCGTGGCGTTTCAGGCCGGGCGTCGACGTCAGCTGGCGGGCGACGGCAGGCTCTTTCGACAGCTCGTCGATCGGATAAACGTACAGGTTCTGCTGTCCCGCAGCAGACGCGGTCAGCAGAAGCCATTTGCCGTCAGGACTGATCTCCTGGCGCGAGACGTCCACGCCAACCGGCAGGACGCTCGCGCGCCGGCGAATGTCGTCGTACACGATCTCCACGGGCCGCCCGCGCCCTGCGGCCGCGACCGGTGAGTCGGATGGGCCGGGTGAGTCGGGTGGGCGTGGGTTCGGCACGCTCGCCGGCGTCTTCGGCTGCTCTTCCTTGAACAGATCGCGGAACTGATCCTCGCGGAACTTCGGCGTCCGCGGCAACAGATCGATCCGGACGAGGCTGCCGGGCTCGGTGCGCTGGCCGGAGACGAAAGTGAGATACGTGCCGTCAGGACTCCACGCCACGGAGCCCGCGTTGGCGTTCGCGAGGAAGCTGGCGGCTCGGGCGCGGTCCGCTGACGGAGCGGAGCCGGATGGTACGGGCGCGATCTCGATGTTCTGAAATGTCTTTGCGGCCGCCGTCAGGTACGCGAGGTAACGCGAGTCCGGCGACCAGGCCACGTCGCGCGAATCGACGAACGGTGGCGTGTCGAAGACCCCGGTGGCCACCAGCTTCTCTTCCTTGGACACCGGATCGATCACGCGCAGCTCGCGCGAATCGCGCTCGAAGGCGATCCATTTGCCATCGGGCGAAAACCGCGGCACATCGTCGCGGCCGGGTCCGGAGGTGGCTTGAAACTCGCGCCCGGCGCCGAAATCGTAGATGAACAGATGACGCGCGCTATCGCGGTCGGACACGTACGCCAGCCGCCGGCTGTCGGGCGCCCACGCCAGTTCCGCCTCTTCGCTCGCGCTCGCTGTGATCCGCATCGCGTCGCCGCCGTCTTTCGCCGACGCTGAGAAGATCTCGCCGTGGACGGTGAACGCGATCTTCTTGCCGTCGGGCGAGAGCGAGAGCTCCTGGATCTGATCGCTGAAGACGCGATGCTCGATCGCCGCCGCCGCCGGTGCGCCGCGGAGGGCGATCGAGAGCTCGTGGGTACGGCCGGTGGACGTGTCCACCGTCCAGATCCCGAAATCGCGCTCGAAGGCGATCGTCCTGCCGTCCCTGGAGATCGACGGCCACAGCACACGTCCCTCTTTGAAGGTCGTGAGTTGCTTCGCGGCACCTGGCACCGTAGCACCGCCGATGCTCCAAATATTCTGAGCGCCGCTGCGGTCGGACATGAAGAACAGCGACTTGCCGTCGCCGCTCCACATCGGCCACGCATCCTTCGCGCCACCCTTCGTCACCTGGCGGTACTGCGGGGCACCTGGCACCGTAGCACCCGGCACCGCTGGGTTCTGGACAATCCAAATCTCGCTCTCGTCGAGATGACTGTGGCCTTTGCGCCACCACTGCGAGCCGGCGTTGGCGCGCGCGGTGATCGCGACGACGTCACCCGCCGGCGAGGGTGCGGCGAAATACTCCGGGGTGTAGCGATCGGCCGCCACCGGCATCGGCATGCCGCCGTCTGCCGGTACGCGATAGACGTCCGTAACACCCGACAGCTCGTGGCTGTTCGAGGAGAAGTAGATCCACTTGCCGTCGGCCGACCACCCCGTGGCCAACTCCGCCACGTCGTCGAACGTCAGGCGAGCGAGATCGCCGGTGGCGATGGTCACCACGTAGATGTCGCCCGCGCCCGTCCGCGTCGACGTGAAGGCGAGACGCTTGCCGTCCGGGGAGAACAACGGACGCGATTCGGTCGCCGGATGCGAGACCAGCAAGCGGGCGTCGCCGCCGGCCGCCGGCACTTCCCAGATGTCGCCGCCGCTGACGAATGCGATCGTCGCGCCATCGGGTGAAATGCCCGGTTCGGCAAAGGACGGTAGCGGGGAGACCGCGCCTCGCGGCGCTTGCGCGGAAGCAGCCCTGAAGGGCTGCGCTACGAGTACGGCCGCAGCCGCAACTGCGGCGACGAACATCTTGCTCTTCATCATTCACCTAGCCCTCGCCCCTAGCCCCGACTCGGCTCCTGACAGCCAGCCCCCAGCCCCTACTTCTCGTCCGTGCTCTTCTTGTAGAACACCGAGACGTCGCGCTTCCCCTTCTCGAGATACGGCACGCCTCTCTCCATCCACTCCGGCTTCGTCGCGTCCTTGAAGAAATAGTCGAAATACTCGGCGAGATGGACCGTCCAGTGCTTCTGGTTCTCGCGCTGGCGCAATCCGTGTTTCTCGCCGTTGTAGGTGAACATGTACGCTTCCTTGCCCAGCCTTCGCATCGCGGTGAAGAACTCGATGCCCTGCTGCCACGGCACCGCGTCGTCTTCGTCGTTGGCCATCGTCAGATACGGCGTACGGATGTTCTCGATCCAGAAGAGTGGCGAATTCTCCATGTAGATCAGCGGATTCTTCCACGGCGGCACACCGATACGGCTCTGCGTCTTCTCGTACTGGAACGCCCGCGACATGCCGGTTCCCCAGCGGATGCCGCCGTAGCCGCCGAACATGTCGACCACCGACGCGCCGGCTTCCACGGCACGGAAGATGTTCGTTTTCGTGATCATGTACGAGATCTGATAGCCGCCCCAGCTGTGTCCCTGTATGCCGACCCGCTGCGGATCGACGAATCCCATCGTCAACACCTTCTGGACCGCCGGCAGCACGCATTTGAGCGCGCTGTCTCCCGGATACCCAAGGTCATAGACGATGTCGGGCTGCAGGATGATGTAGCCGTTGCTGACGTAGCGCGTGACGTTGATGCTGCTGCCGCCTGGCGCGGGTGGCACGTAACGGTGGAGGTTGTTCGACAGCTGCTCGTAGATATACACGAGCATCGGGTACTTCTTGGCGGGATCGAAGTTCTCCGGTCTCGTCAGAATCGCCTTGAGCGTCTTCCCGTCCGCGTTGACGTACTCGATCAGCTCCGAGCGTCCCCAGTTATAGCCGGTCTGCTGCGGGTTCGCGTCGCTGACCTTCTTCATGTCAGTGAACGCGCCGCTCGACGTCCACAGATTCGGGAACTCCTCGAATCGTGACAGCGTGAACACGTACACATCGGCGTTCCGCGCTTTCAGCGGCACGCCAATGGCCTTGTCGAGCATCACCACCCGGGCCGGCTCGGCGTTCCCGGCGAACGATACGCGGTACAGGCCGCTGGCCTTGGTGCGCTCGTCGACGGCCGACAAGATCAAAGGACGCGACGTGGCAATCACCGGCTCTTCGGTCTGGCGGGCGGGCCCGGCCTCCTCGCCAGGTTCTTGTGTGTTCGCCGCCTGCTCAGTCCGGCGGTACCGGAAGGCGATCTGCTGCCTGCGGCCAACGCCGCCGGTCAGATTACGCGGGGCGGACGAATCCGGATGCACTTCCCAGATGTCGTAGCGATCGTAGAGGAGGACGGACTTGTCGCCTTCGGTCCAGCCAGCTTGACCGTACGGGCTCGGATGCTCCGGGCGGTCGTCGGTTTCGCTCTGGAATTTCACGCCGAGGCCTTTGGTGATGTTGGTCTTCAGGCCGTCGCTGACACGCACCGTGTACCAGTTGTCGTCGTCTTCGTCGAAGTAGAGGATGTAGTTTCCGCCGGGCGAAACCGTGGCGCCGAAGTGCTCCTTCTCCAGGATCTTTTGACGCGATCCGTCGGCGAGCTTTACCAGGTAGTAGTCGTCGTAGTTGCCGTCCCACGACGCCAGTTGGCGATACGGCACGTTGCTGACGCCGAGGGCGAACGTGCTGCTCTCGCTGGCTCTGACGTCCGGCATTTCACGCGTGGCCAACTGCGCGAAGCGTTTGTCGGCCAGATGAAAGACGGCGCGGTAGGTGCGCTTCTTTTCCTGCTCGGCCCGCACCTTCTGCATCGGCTGGATCTCGGCGTCCTTGTAGTTCCAGATGTCGACTTTGATCGAGTCTGTCGACGCGTCGGCCGGTTCTGCGGCGGGCGGCGCGGCCGTGCCGAAGAAGAGCCGGCCGCCGTCTTTGGAAAACTCGAGACGGCCGTTCTCGCTGGCAATCATCGATGCGCCGGCCGGGATCGACAGTTCGGTGGCCGAGTCGGCCGAAGACGTCCAGTGATACAGCTTGAAACGCGGCGCGGGTGACGTGTAGTCGTCGCGATCGCTGACGAACGCGGCCTGCCGGGCGCCGTCGAACACGAACCCCTTGTAGTTGCCGGGGCCGGTCAGGAGATTCCGGACTGCCCCGTTTGCCATGCTGCGGGCGAACGCGCCGTCATGCGCCGCCGTCTTCGACGACACAGCGTAGACCAGCCAGGCGCCGTCTTTGCTCAGCGCGTAGTCGCTGACTTCCGCGACCGTCGTCTGTGCGCTCGACGAGAGATCGCGAATCACCAGATCGGTGCCTGATGGTTTCTTTTCGCGCGTTTTCGGCGACGCCGCACCGCCGTTCGCACCTGTGTCCGCGCCGGTTTCGGCGGCGACCGTCAGATACACGACGATCTTCGGCGTGTCTTCGGGAACGCGGAAGCTCTTGACGTGCTCCGCCACCGGCGTCGCCTGCCCGGTCGCGAGGTTGACGATGCCGACGCCGTTCTTCGGCAGGTCTTCCGGTTTCTTTTTCGCTTTGCGCGCCTGCTCGACGTCTTTTTTCAACGGCGCGATCGCGTACACGACGAACTTATTGTCCGACGTGATCAGCGGATCGCGTCCGCGCGCCGCGCGAACCTCGGCGTTCGTCTTCAGATTTCGCACGACGAGCTCGCCGTCGCCTTCCTGAGGCGTCAGCGCGTAAGCGATCCAGGTGCCGTCAGCGGAGATCTTCGTGCCCTGTATCGACTTCCACGAGTCGTAGACGTCGTGCGTTATGACTTTTTTCTGCGCCGCTCCGGGCTGAGCCCGCGCCGGGGCGGCCGCGACGCACAACAGGAAGACGAGCACGAGCGGGGAGCGGACGGGGAGTCTCGAGCGCATACACCCTCCAGGCAGGCGCGCAGTATAGCCCGGCTCACCTCTTGCTCTGTCGTCGATGAAGGCTGGGACATTGGACGCCTGTCACGCCGGTTTGTCCTCTGGCAGGTGCAGCGCCTGTCTTGGATTGGCGACAGTGCTGCGACGTGCGCCCGGGAGGACTCAATGAATTGTTCGCCGCGAATCCTGATCGTCGAACACGATCACGCGATGCGTCATGGCGTGTGTCTGCACCTCGAGCTGGACGGCTGCGCATGTTACGCGGTGCCGAACGTGACATCGGCGATTCACCGCGACGACCTCGGCAGCTTCGATCTGGTCGTCTGTGGCTTGACGGCCGGTCTGTTCGAGGCGCAGCACATCATCGAGGCGGTTCGCGGCGCCAGCGGCGAGACCTACGTCCCAATTCTGATGCTCGCCACCAACGCGACGCGCGCCGCCGCCATTGTCGGCCTCGAGCAAGGCGCTGACGGATTCCTTGTAAAGCCTTTCGGGTTTCGCGAGCTGGTCGCGTCAGTTCGCGCTCTGCTCCGCACGCGGCCGGCGGGCTCTGCGGGCGAATCGCCGCAAGCGTCCTGGAGCGATCCGCGTCGTCTGTATGTGGAAGGGCTTGACGTCGATCCGGCCAGGCGGCGTGTGCGCGTGGACGGCCGCGACGTTCGCCTGACCGAGCAGGAATTCCAACTTCTTTACGTGCTCGCGGCGAATGCCGGTCGCGTGCTGACGCGTGGCGCGCTGTTGACGCAGATCTGGGGCCGGACGTTCGTGAGCACGCGCAGCGTCGACGCGCTCGTCAAACGAGTCCGCCGCCGGCTCGAGGCGGCTGGGAGGGCCACGCGGATTCAGGCTGTGCGCGGTGTCGGCTATCGCTTCAACGCCATCGAGTTGTCGCGGTCTGCGTAGGTCCGACCACCTGGCCTGCGGGGTCGGATACGGTATCCGACCCCGCTCCCCTGCCCATTCCGATCCCGGTCGAAGCCCGGTACGCCGCAGGCCCGCGATATCGGATGCACATTTTTACACGGTTTTACGTGTTGCACGTATTTACGTGCTAGACTTCCAGCATGAAATCGCAGAACGTCACACTGCGTCTGTCGACGGACACGATTCGCAAAATCAAAGTGGTGGCGGCGGAACGCGGCTCTTCAATCAGCAGCCTGCTGACCGCCAAGCTCGAGGAACTGGTCGGCGAGGACGCTGAGTATCAGGCCGCCCGGCGACGCGCGCTGGAGTGGCTCGCCCAGGGCTGGCACCTCGGCGGAGGGTCGTGATGACCGAGCGCGTGTTCGTCGACACGAACGTCTTGGTCTACGCGCACGACCTCGACGCGGAGGTGAAGCGGGCGATTGCCGAACACGTCCTGCGACAGCTGTGGGAGGACGAGACGGGTGTTCTCAGCAGCCAGGTACTGCAGGAGTTCTATGCGGCGCTGACCAGCGGCGCCTCGCCGGTTCCGCGCCGCGCTGCGCGCGATCTCGTCAGCGCCTACAGCGTGTGGCCGATCGCGACGATCGACGCCGCCGATCTCCTGACCGCGTCCGATATCGAGGAGCGGTACCGGGTCACGTTTCGCGACGCGCTCGTCATCGTCGCCGCGCGCAAGGCGCACGCAACGCTGCTGCTCTCGGAACACCTGAAGCCGTTCCGTCCGATCGCGGGGCTCGACGTGCGTAACCCCTTCGCGTGAAGGAATATTCAACCGCGGAGCACACTGAGCACGCAGAGAAAATGTGCTTTGCGTTCTTTGCGATCTCTGCGGTTATACGTGGGCTGGCACGCGCGCGGGCGGCCGGGCCATCGTCAGCGACGCGCACGCGACGAGCGACAGCGCCGCGGCAATGAAGAACGCGTAGCGGTAGTCGCCGAAGCGATCGAACACGCGCGCCGCGATCGCCGGGCCGAGGATGCCGGCGGCACCCCACGCCGTGAACAGCACGCCGTAGTTCATGCCGAGATTCTTTGTCCCGTAGAAGTCGGCCATCGTCGAGGCGACCACTGACAGCTGCGTCCCGTAACACCAGTAGACGATGGCGACGAGGATGTAGAAGGGGACGACCTGGTGGCGTACGAAAAACAGGATCGGCATCGCCACCGCGGAGATGAGGATCATCGTCTGGAGGGTGCGGACGCGGCCCAGCGAATCCGAGATCCAGCCAGACAGAATCCGCCCGCCCGCGTTCCCGAAGGCGCCGACGGTGATCGCAAAAGTCGCGACGGTCGCGCTCATGCCGGCATTGCGTGCAAACGGCACCAGCTGGCTGATGGTCATCAGGCCGGCGGTCGTCCCGAGACAGAACGCGATCCAGAGGCTGTAGAACGTGCCCGTTGCAAGCATCTCGCGCGTCGGCACGTCGCGGCCGGCCATCGCCGCGGCCGACGGGCGCCAGTTCGGCGGGCGATAACCTGGCGGTGGATTCTTCAGCAGCGCGGTGCCCGCCATCGTCATGACGAAGAAGGCGGCGCCGAGCAGCTGAAACGTCGGCCGCCAGCCCATGCTCGCCACCATCTCGGTGGCGAGCGGACCGAGGATCGCTGAGCCCGCACCGTATCCACCCACCATCAGGCCGATGACGAGCCCGCGCTTGTCGGGAAACCACTTCGATCCGACCGGCGTCGGCGTGGCGTATCCGAATCCATTGCCTAGGCCGACGACGACGCCGAACGACAGGTACAGCCCGATCAACGAGCTCGTGAAACTGGCGAGGACGAAGCCGGCGCTGACCAGGATGCCGCCAATCGCCGCGCAGATTCGAGGTCCCTTGAGATCCTGGATCCGCCCGGCCAGGATGAACGACAGCGCGAAACAGACGATCGCGATCGTGAAGACCCAGGATGTTTGCGCGCGGGTCCAGCCGAATTCCTTTTCCAGAGGGAGCACGAACACGCTCCAAGCGTAGAGCGACCCGAGCGCCAGGTTCATCAGGATGCCGCCCGCGATCGGCAGCCAGCGGTTGGTCATGGCGTCGTCTGCGGCTTCATCCTCTGCCCGTTGACGATCTCGTAGTCGTAGGTCATCTTGAACGTCGACCGCCCGGCGATCAGCACGTTCGCGACCGACTCGAACGAGATCGGCACGCGCACGCCCGCGAGACGCGTGTAACGGCGGACGACGTCGACGCGCCGCGTCCAGAACGACGGGTTCTTCGAGAGGCGGCCTTCGATCCGCAGCAACTCTCCATCGTCGTGCTGAACGAAGACGGCGCCTTCGACGAGCAGCATGTCCTTGCGCCGCGGTGTCACGAGCAGCGACGCGAGACCATCAAGGTCCGGCGCGCCATCCTGAAACGTGTAGTTCTCGCGCGAGAACGACGCGCGATCGGGCTCGTGGTTCGCCCACATCTTCTGTTCGCCCTCGAGCGCGGCGAGAAACACTTTCTTGCGGATGTAGCCCGAGCCGCTTTCGGAGACCACCTCGTAGCGGAAACCTTTCGCCTTGTCGAATTCGGTCCACACGTCCATCGTGGCGCTCTGACGGAAGTGTGGATTGCTGGCTTCGAAATGGCGGAGGGCGCGGTATTCGACCGGCGGCTCCTCCACTCTGGCGAGGAATCGTTCGAGAAGGGTGAAACCGCCTGAGCCGGACGCCGACCTGCCCGCATCGAATGGCGCGAGCATCGTGCCGATCGCGAGCAGCGCACAGACCCAGCTCAGCATATGGCGATTATATGCGGCTGACGTCGAGCGGACACGCCGGCTGACGCCCGCAACCCATGCAAAAGCCTGGTGTTCTTGACGGTTAACAAATCTGTCCGCGCAAGCGTCCTGCGTATCGGAGGGTCAATGCAGACAACAAGACACATCGCCGGGCTCACCGTTCTCGCCGTCTGTGTCGCCGCGGGCGCCATATCGGCCAGCGATCGGACGGCCGTCTACGCGCGGATCGACAGAGTCGTGCTGGAGCCGACCGCGGAATCGCCGCAGCGCGCGCAGGTCTGGGGCGTGTTCGCGATGGCCAAACCAAACGACATGAACGACTACCTGCCGCCAGCCCGCGGTTATCTGTACTTCGCGCTCGCCACGAACCCGCAGGCGGCGCAGAAAGAGTGGGCCGACCTGCAATCCGTCGCCGGCACCAATCAAGTCGTGGGGTTCGGCAGCCGGTGGGAGATGAAGGCGCGCGTGCGGAACGCAGACGAGAAGCCGGAGAAGGCCGATCCGTACGCGATGGGCATCGGCGTGACGAAGATCCGCCGGACCGACTACGCGCCGGTCCGCGCCCTGCTCGACGCACGCCCGTGATCGCGAGCACAGCCGCGACGGCGAACCAGAACCGCGGGGATTTGATGCTCGTCGTTCTCGCGGGCGCGCATGCGGCGCTGCTCGTGGCCGCGCCGACGGCGCCCGTCATCGCCATCGGCTTGTGGTGGAACGCGAACACCATCTCGCACTACTTCATCCACCGGCCGTTCTTTCGCCGCCGTGGCGCAAACCGCGCGTTCGCCGCGTATCTCAGCGTGTTGCTCGGCTTTCCACACTCCCTCTGGCGCGACCGCCATCTGGCGCATCATGCCGGAGTCGCGGCGCGAACGCACCTGTCGCGCGACCTGGTGATGCAGGCTTCACTCGTCCTGGCGTTCTGGTCCGTCATGCTGGCGGCGGCGCCGCTGTTCTTCCTGTCGGTCTATCTTCCGGGATGGGCCGCCGGCCTGCTGTTGTGCGGCGCGCACGGCTACTACGAGCACGCGCACGGGACGACGAGTCATTACGGCCGGCTCTACAACCTGCTCCTGTTCAATGACGGCTTTCATGTGGAGCACCATGCGCATCCGTCAGCACACTGGACGCGGCTGCCGACGTACCACGATTCTCACGCGCGCGTCAGCCGATGGCCGGCGCCAATCCGTTGGCTCGAAGGCGACGGGTTGATCCTGCTGGAGCGGCTGGCGCTGCGATCGCCGACGCTCCAGCGGTTCCTGCTGCGCGCACACGAGGGCGCGTTCCGCAAGCTGTTGACGCGCGCCGGCGGGCTCGAAGGAACAGCCCCACGGATTGCCATCGTCGGTGGCGGGCTGTTCCCGCGGACCGCGCTGGTTCTGCGCCGGATTCTTCCGCACGCGCGGCTCACGATCATCGACGCGAATCTCGCGCACTTGACCGCTGCGCGCGAGTGGCCGATCGGCAGCGACGTCGAATTCATCCACGAGCGATTCCCTCGCAGCAATCTGTCCGCCTCTGAAGCAGACAGCACGCGGCCTCTCGTAGCGCAGGCCTTTAGGCCTGCCAACGGCCGCGTGGAGAGCAGCCCTGAAGGGCTGCGCTACGTTTCGATCGCCATGTACGCGTCGTTCGACCTCGTCGTCCTCCCGCTATCGTTCGAAGGCGACCGCGACGCGCTTTACGACCGGCCACCGGCGCGGACCGTCATCGTTCACGACTGGCTCTGGCGGAAGCGTGGCGTCAGCGGAATCGTCTCGGTTGCCCTGCTCAAGCGGCTCAACCTGGTGCGCGGGTGAAGGCGGCCAGCCTCTTCGTGGTACTCGCGCTCGCAAAGGCGGCGGCGCTGTGGGGCCACACCATTCCGCTGTCGTGGTGGTCGCCCATCGCGTACCTATGGCAGGACGCGGCGATCGCACTGGCGTTTGCCGCAGCGGAGCCAATCCTCTCGTCACGGCCACGCCTGCTCTGGACACTCTACGGCATGCTGACGCTGTACGCGGCGATGACCGTACCGGTGGTACGCGTGCTGTCGTCGCCGCTCACGTGGCCGATGTGGCGGGCAGTAGGAGGACCGCTCGCCGATTCGATCTGGTTCTATGCGACGCCCGCCAGCATCGCGGCGGTTCTGCTGCTTGTGGCGGCAGCGGGGATCGTACCGCTCCTCGCGCATCGCATCCCGAGCCGTTTCGTCGTCTGCCCGTTGGTGGCCTGCGTGGCGCTCGGCCCCGTGGCCGCCTCCCGCGTCGACACCATCGGCCTCGAACGCAATGCCTGGACCGCGCTCGTGTCGACCGCGATGCCGCACCTCTCAGCGCGCGCGCCGCTCGACTGGCAACGCACCGGATTCGCGCCGGTTGCCGACGAGAACCTCGACGCGTTTCGCGCTGTCGCCGCGGGCCGCAACATCATCCTGGTCAGCCTGGAATCGACTGCGGCGCAGTACCTCGGACTGTACGGCGCGCGGCCGGATGTGATGCCCAACCTGACGCGACTGGCGGCGTCCGGAATCGTGTTCGATCGCGCCTACGCCGCGTACCCCGAAAGCATCAAAGGTCTGTACTCCGTTCTGTGCTCCGCGTATCCCGCGTTCGACGTCGCGGTCGACTCGTACGAAGCGGCGCCCTGTCGATCGCTGCCCGCGGCGCTGTCCGAGCGCGGGTATGCGACAGCGCTCTTTCATTCTGGCCGCTTCATGTATCTCGGGATGGAGGCCGTCGTCCGTCACCGCGGCTACGACACGCTGGCGGACGCGGGCGACATCGGCGGGAATCGGAACTCGAGCTTCGGCGTCGACGAACCATCGACGGTCAGGCGCATGCTCCAGTGGATCGACGCACGCGACTGCGGCCGGCCATTCTTTCTCACCTATCTGCCGATTGCCGGCCACCATCCGTATGAATCATCGGAGGCCGGGCCGTTCGACGAGCACGACGAATTCGGCCGCTATCGCAATGCGCTGCGTGAAGGCGACGCGGCCCTCGGCACGCTGATGCAGGGCCTGCTGCAGCGCGGGCTCGCGGAGCAGACCGTCTGGGTCGTCTTCGGCGACCACGGTGAAGCATTCGGTCAGCACGAGGGCAACTACGGCCACACGTTCAATCTCTACGAGGAAAACGTCCGGGTGCCGCTGCTGGTCGCGACGCCGGAACGGCGACTGGCTCAGCATCGTTCGCATCGGGTCGTCAGCCTCGTGGACATCGCTCCGACGGTCCTCGATCTGGCCGGCCTTGCGGTTCCGCCGATCTATCAGGGGCGATCGATGCTCGGCCCGGGCGCAGCGATGGCACTCTTCTTTGCCGATTACTCGCGCGGACTCCTCGGGCTCCGCGACGGTTCACTGAAGGTGATCTACGCGATCGACTCCGGGCGCTCGAGCCTCTTCGATCTCGACGCCGATCCCCTGGAGCGCATCAACGTCGCCGATCGCTATCCGGATCGCATCGGGTGGTACGTGCAGAATCTGAAGGGATGGAGCGCGGCGCAGAAGCAGCGGCTGGTGCACCCAAAGCCACCCGCCTGAAGCCGCGCGATGCGGTTGTCAGAGTAATTCGCGCGCCGCGATCACCTGCTGGCGCGCGGCCTCTGGCGTCGCAGCGAGCGCGGTGAGGTGTCCCATCTTGCGACCGGGGCGCGGCGCCGACTTCCCGTACAAGTGAAGCTTGATGCCGGGCTCGGCGAGCGCCGCAGCCCAGTTCGGCTCGCCATTCCGCCACAGATCGCCGAGCAGATTCGCCATCGCAGCTGGCTGGAACATCTCTGGCGATCCGAGCGGGAGGCCGCAGATGGCGCGCAGCTGCTGCTCGAACTGGCTGGTCCGGCAGGCGTCAAACGTCAGGTGTCCGGAGTTGTGCGGACGAGGCGCCAGCTCGTTGACCAGCAAGCGGCCATCCTTCGCGATGAAGAACTCCACGCACATCAGGCCGATGTACTCGAGCCCTTCCATCACCTGCCTCGTCACATCAATCGCCAGAGCGGCGATGCCTGGCGGCACGTGGGCCGGGGCGACGGAGACATCGAGAATGTGACAGCGGTGCGCGTTCTCGATCGGCCCGAAATGCGACCACGCGCCATCGACGCCGCGCGCACCGATGACCGAGATCTCGCGATCGAGATCGATGAACGCCTCGAGGATGGCCTCGCGGCGGCCCAGCGTCTCCCAGGCGTGCGCCACCTCGCCTGCTCCTCCAACCGCGACCTGGCCCTTGCCGTCGTAGCCAAATGCTGCCGTCTTGAGGACCGCCGGACATCCGACCTGCCGCACCGCCGACTCGAGGTCCTTTGCCTCGCGAATCGCCGCGAACGCTGCGACTGGCAAGCCGTGTTCGGCGAGAAATGTTTTCTCGCGAATGCGGTGCTGCGCGACCGCAAGGGCTCGACCGTTCGGACGGACGATGGCGTGCCGTTCCGCCTCGGCAACGGCTGCGGCCGAGACGTTCTCGAACTCAAAAGTGACGACGTCGACGCGACTGGCGAATGCGCGCACCGCGTCGAGGTCGTCGTACGACGCGTTGATTTCTTCGTCGGCGATTTGGCCGGTCGGGGTGTCGTGTTCCGGCGCCAGCGTGTGGACGCGATAGCCGAGCCGGCGGGCCGCCATGGCGAACATGCGCCCAAGCTGACCGCCACCCAGGACGCCGATGGTCGCACCGGGCAGTATCACTCAGAGTACTTGTTGCCGAACGTCGGCAGCGTTCTTGTCGCGGTACGCCTGCAGCTTCGCGCGCAGGTCGGGCCGGGACGTCGCGAGAATGGCGATCGCGAGGAGCGCCGCGTTCGCAGCGCCCGACGGACCGATGGCGACGGTGGCCACCGGCACGCCCTTCGGCATCTGGACAATTGACAGCAAGGAATCGAGACCGTTCAGGGCGGCGCTCTGCACGGGCACGCCGACGACCGGCAGCACCGTGTGCGCCGCCACCATCCCCGGTAGATGAGCCGCCCCGCCCGCGCCCGCGATGATCACTTCGAGACCTCGGCCCGACGCGCCCGACGCATACTCGGCCATCCAGGTCGGCGTGCGGTGCGCCGAAACGACCCGACACTCATGCGCAATCCCGAATTCGGTCAGCACCGTATCCGCATGAGACATCGTCTCCCAGTCGGACTTGCTGCCCATGATCACGCCGACGAGCGGCTGCGCTTCGGACACGCGCTTATTTCAACACGAAGAACACAGAGGACACAAAGGGAACAAAGGACACAGAGGGAAGGACACGGAGGGAGGACACGGAGGACACACAGGGAAGAAATGACAGGGAGGGCGGGAAGACACAATGGAGCGATAATCGATCAATGAAGCGCGCTGCACTCCTGATCGTCCTTGCGCTGACCGTAACGGCGGCGGCGCAGACGAAGCTCGACATCCCCTACACGCAATTCAGACTGCCGAACGGCCTCACCGTGATCCTGCACGAGGACCACAGCGTCCCGCTCGTCACCGTCAACGTGTGGTATCACGTCGGCTCCGCCCGCGAACGCACCGGCCGGACCGGATTCGCGCATCTCTTCGAACACCTGATGTTCATGGGATCGGGCCACGTCAAACCCGG